>Ga0224501_10001340_pt1 | contig 19179 bp, 17 predicted proteins | sample SF_Oct11_sed_USG_4_FD_169105 | JGI IMG/M metagenome (GOLD analysis project Ga0224501, IMG submission 169105) | Sediment microbial communities from San Francisco Bay, California, United States - SF_Oct11_sed_USGS_8_1 | ecosystem: Environmental > Aquatic > Marine > Sediment | place: USA...
ATAATTTCTTTAACACGCAAACAACCGCCTCTCACTCTGCGCTTTCTAATTCGATTCTGCAGTCTTCGCAGAGAAAATCTCCGTTGGTTTCTTTTAAGGTGTCTGACCAAGCACTGCAACGGTCGCAGTATCCGGCGAGGGGTGTGGATTCCTCTGTTGTTGCTTCTTGGGCTCTGTTTTCTCCTTCTATGAGTGCCTGTTCTTGGATGATTTCTATGAGTTCGGGCATAACTCCTAAGATGTCTTTGCTTGATAGTACTCCGATTAGTTGTCCCTTGTATATGACTCCTAATCTTCTAATGTTTAGTCTGCTCATTCTTCTGGCGGCTTCGCTTATCTTTTCATCGGGCTCTATTGTGATTAGAGGTGTGGTCATAACTTCTTTAGCTTTTAGAGAGTCGGGTTTGACATTTTTAGCTAAAACCCTTCTAACTAAATCCCTTTCCGTGATTATTCCAAGTGGTTTTCCTTCTTTGCTTGTCACTATTATGCAGCCCAAACCATGTTTATCCATGAGTTCTGCAACTTGATTTGCTGGTGCGTCTTCATCTATTGTTATTACTGGGCTGCTCATAACATCTTTAGCCAGCATTCGAGACCTTAACCCAATGTCTGACATTGTTCTCAACCACTTAAATGATGTATACTTTGTTAAGCTTGCTTCACTCAACTCAAAATAAACATCCCACATTTAAAACTTGCTACGTCAACTTTTTTGTAGACGTAGAAAAAAAAGGAGATTTTCGCTGAACCTCGCTGAATTAACCCTACGCTCGCCTAACAAAAATGTCTTCAGAAGAATACTTAGACGCATATAAATGTTAGACGAAATGGAATAAATAAAGGTGTTTTACCCCTATTTTTAAAAGTTTTTGTTAAATCTGTCTTACTTTCAGAATATGTTTCTGGAAATGTGTCGGCTCGTATTTTTATGTGGTTTTGTTACGATTTTTGCAATTTTGTTAGTTTTTTGCAGAGCGTTAATGATATGAGAAAGATACTGTAATAAAAAAATAAGTGTCAGCAAAAGTTAGGAGTAAACGATGTTGTCGCAAAGCTTAAATATCCAGAATGTCTCCATAATTGTGCACAAAAATGGGAGACAAGTGGGAATGAGTGAAGAAAGCGTAGACATTCACATTCGGTTATCCCAGGATGGCGCACGGATGCTTCAAGGCTTAATGATATGGGGTAACTACAGGTCAAAGAGTGCCTACATCGAGGAAATGATATTTGCAATTGAAGACATTTTCTCCGCTTATTATACTAATTACAAAATGATAAAAAAAGCTAAAACAGATAAAGAAAAGAAAATGATAGCTGTATTGTTCGATCAGTACTTGTTACCCGTTTTGAGACGGCTTGGGTGGCCAGGCTATAGGGACCAAAGAAAAGCCACGGAAAAAAAGGAAGTTTAATGAGAAGGTATCTGATGCGGAGGTAGTCTAGGGGACTATAACGCACGGCTTTGCCAACCGTGAGACGTGGGTTCGAAACCCACCCTCCGCACCTTCATCTATCATTCTTTTAGCTATAGGTATTTAATATTCCTTTGGTTTTATGAATTCTTTTACACCTTCCGCACCGTTATGCTGCCGTCGGGGTTTCGCTCGATTTTAAGCAGCAAGCTTTTCGTCCAACCGAGAGTGGCAAGCCAAGTCTTCCGCATAAAGATAAAATGTTTACCGCTCGGACTGACTGCTAGAATATCAAGACCATGCTCACCTCCAAGATGTTTTTCCCTTATTACCCATCCTTGGTTCTTTAAGAAACGAGCCATCTCCTCTATAACCCAGTCATGTAATGGCATTTTAGCTCCTTCACGGAGTAACTTCAGAAACATTTCTTTATCCATGCGAGTACTCTCCGCTATATTTTTGCTTTCCCAGTTTATTCCATAACTTTAAAACATTTAGGTTTTAAGCACTTGCATATGGACAACTTAGCTTCTAGCTACCATGAGTTTCCAATTCGCACATCTATTTAGCTTCAAAAATGTTTTAGAGAAGTGTTTATGGATTTTCCGTGCAAAGGTTTTAGGATAGACTCCCTATAGAAAACAACATAGAAACCTACCTAAACTTCCAAAATGTGTTAAGAAACGCTGAATCCAAATGTTCGTTTTTCTTTTGATGTGTTTTCAATTACGGTGATTTCTTCGGGTGTGAGGTTATATAGTTCATAAACTTTGGCGTTGATTAAACCATCGGTTTGTTTGATTTCTTTTTCTAACTGTTCTTTTTCTTTAACAGCTTTTAGATATTGTTCCATTATTTTTGCTATTATCTGGTTGTTTTTATCTGCGTTTTTGTCAAAACGTGGAATTGATACACTTAGGATTTTAGAAAGAAGATTTCCGGTGCCCCATCTTTTCTTGTAATTTTTGAAGACATAGAGTAAGAATTTTCTAAGGAACGTATTCTCAAATTTGCATCTTAAAACCGTAACATCTGTAATTTTTCCTTTCGCCTTGTCTTCTTTAGCGATGTAGCTTACCGTGAATTTAAGCCAACTTCCTTCTTCCTCAACGTCCACTTTCTTGATGAGTCCCTTACTTGTCCGATCCATTGGTTCTTTTTCGTCTATGGCAAGTTTATCATAGTATCCTTTGAAACTTACATAGTCTATTATAGGCTCTGTAATATACCTATCAAAATCAACGTTTATTTCATGATGCTTCTTTTTAAGCTTTGTAATCTTATCTACAAGCGTCACAATCTCGTCGTGGGTTTTCTTCTCTTTTTCGTTTTCCGGCACCAAAATAGAATAGGAGGAAAGGTATTTAGCTTGATAAGAAAATCGTTTACCCATTGTCCCTTTACTAGTTCTGGCTGCACCATCAACAGCTTTTGCTGTGTGTTTATGAATAAATTCGAATAATTTGGAATTCAAAACGCCCTGAATAAACTTTAAACTAACCGGACAATTATCTTTTGGCATTACTACGTAAACATCACTTTTATATATGTAATTGTCTTCGCCACGAACATAAGCGAAGCGATTTTCAGGTGCAATGTATGGAGTTATTAACCTATCCTTTTTTGATAATATCTTGCTAACATTTCTCGGATTGGCTATAGCATAGTAAGGTGCTCCGCGATTTTTAGCATCAAATCGTTCCTCCAATAACAGTTTATAACGGAGAAGGTGTTTTTTGACATTCGGATATCTTTCAATGTCAGCATCATCTAAAATAAATATAAGATACTCATTCTTCCAGTCGAGCATGTATCTCTTTATATTTTCATTTGTGAGTAGTGGTCTACATGCTTCCATCTTAAGATTTTTTCTATGAATTGTTTCCAAATTAATTCTGAAGACATGCTCTCCCACTTCTAATGGAGGAGTAAACTTCCAGCCTTTGCTAGCGACGATTTTAAGATGTTTTTTGCTGATTGTGTCTAACCCTGATTCAAGGCTCTTAAAAACATTACATAAATCAGCGAGCTTAACGCCCTTTGAGCCCACTTTCGTAATTATGCTCTCCACAGCCACAGGTGTTAGCCGCCATATTTCAGGGGTAAGTTTATCTTGAGCCACTTCAAATATCGAAATACTGTTGTCAAAGTAATTTTTCATTTCAAGATGTGTGAGAATATGGTGAACCAACGATGCTAGATCATCTTTCCAGTTGGAGACTTTAACAACCTTAATCTGATTTTTCTGCCGTTCATTTTTGCTGTCGCTTTTTTCAAGAATTGTTATAACAGTATTTATCGTAGCGTCTCTAAATACTTTGAATACGCTTCCAAAATCAAGTAAGAGATGAATTTTACAATTAGATTGAATAAAGCGCCGAAATGGTTCAGCTTGTGTTGCTTCAATAAAATATCTCGAAGAAATAAAGCCAAGTAATCCATGAGGCTTAAGAAGGTCGATTCCTCGAACATAGAAGAAGTAATGAATGTCGCTCTCTCCTGTAAATACCTTACTAAAGCTTTTTTCGAGCCATCGTTTTTCCTGAGAGTCTTTTATTGTTTGTATATTGTAGTAAGGCGGATTAGCTATGACTACATCAAACCCTTCCTGTTCAGAAACCTCCGGGAATTCTATTTCATAATGAAACGGCTTCTTCTCCTCGACAACAATATCGAAGTTTTTCTTTAATTTTTCATTTAGAGGCTCACATATTTCCTGCTTCAATTTTTCTTGTTCTTCTATTAGCTTATCTCTTTCTTTCCTCAACATTATCCTTTCTTGTACATCTTTAGTTTCAGATATCTTAAGTTCAAGCTCTTTTGTTGCTGCTCTTATTTTTTTAAGTTCATCAAGTTTCGGTATAATTACTCCAGCGGGTAATCTTCCCGTTCCAATCAAGGAGTTTCCGCATCTAATATGGTCATCGATATAAGGCAATCCTTCGCTTTTCTCAATGGCTTCTAAGCCTAAGTTTAACATTGCAATTTCTACTGCTTGTGGATCTAAGTCAACGCCATACAAATTTTCGAGAAGAATCTTCTTTTTGGGTAGGACCACGGTTCTAGGATTTAAGAGTGATGTAAGATCGTTAGGTTTTATTTCTTCCTTCATCTTCTTGTTGTAGTCATCATACCAATCCATTATGTAGTCAAATGCCCGTATCAAGAAGCTTCCTGAACCACAAGCAGGGTCCAAAACTTTAATTTTAGATACTTGAGAGGGTTCTTTACAATCTTTCAGCAATTCTCCAAGCGTGTTGCGAACGATAAAATCGACGATATATGTGGGTGTGTAATATATTCCATGCTTCTTGCGAACACTTGGATCCTCGACTAATGTAAGCTCTTCTTCCTTGATTACGCCGCCTTTCTCCTTTATTATCGTACCAATGTACATTTCATAAGCATTGCCAAGAATGTCGATAGGAATTAAATCAAAGTTGTAATTATATAACAAGATGAGTATAGATTCCAAAACTTCGTTGTCTATTTTCAAGTCTTCGCAAATGTGTGGTGCGAAGAGTTTGCCATTGTACACCGCATCAAAGTCTCTAAACATATTCTTTAAATCCATCATAAATGTTCTAACAGACTTGTCGATAGCCGTCTTTTGCCATGTTGTGAATTGAGTCCACAAGCTTTCGGAAGATATTATTAACCTATCTTCGCAACTTCTAATGAACATTAGTCTATCTAAAATCTTCTGCGTAGTCTCATTTATCGCATCCTTAGAGAATTGAGGGTTATTTTTATTAACATTTGAAACCAAGAGTCTGCGACAATACACTAAATCCTTCAAAAGCTCTTCATCTACTTCCCTTCGCAATCTCCTTTTTTCATAAGTATCCAAAAGACCGGAAACAACACTTTCTTTGGAAATAAGCCATAATTTATCAAAATTCGTTAAGTATTCATGATATTTCAGCTTGAAAATTAAACCTTCTTCGGGCTTTTTTACTCGCGAATAATATAGTCTCGTTTCCTTAAAATTAGTCAAAACAGCCCAATCAGATTTAGATTGCCAAGCATAATCAATCACTATTTGCGGATAAGTTTTAACTCTTCCACCAAATCGCCTTTGCCCATCGAGGTTCTCATCAAATTTCTTCAACTCCAAAAAAATCTTAGATCCACCAGCCACATTCATAAGTGAATAGTCAGCCACTCCTGTAAGAGTTCTTCTCTGCTCCTTTACATCTTCAATTTTACGTATATTCCAATCTAAAGTATCCAACAATGGAAGAATAAACTTAGAACCTACGTCGGCTTCATTATATATTGATGTCTCACCACGCCTAACAATTCCTTCGAATTCTTCAATAAGCTTTTGAACTTTCGCTTTAGCCTCTTCCTTCACTGACAACATTATCCCATCAAATATTTACTCTCATCACTCTAAATTACTTTTTAGCTTTCGGTATTGTGAATTTTGATTTTGGGCTTTCGTAAATGTTAAACTTTGCTTTGCAACTGGGGCATTCTAAACGTTTGACATTGTAGAATCTGAATTTCCACGTCTTTAAAGGCTTGGTTGTAAATTCATAACTGCAGACTGGGCATTTAATACTTTCAAACATAGTAATGTCCTTAACAATTAATAACGCATGTTTAACTGTTAAATACTTTTCACAGCGCTATTATCTCAAAAATTGCCTAAAAATTCTTTTAAGGCATTATCTTAGAAAGCTGATAATAGGGCGGCACTATGAAATGACACAAGAATTCGAGATATACGCGAGAATTGCCCGCAAAGCGGTACAACTTGGAAACTGTATAAAGCAAGTAAAAGGTAGATTCCCAACCTTCTTAACTGGACTTACTGGTGAATACCTCGTTATGGCGTGGCTTATGAAGAAAGGACTGAAATTCCATCCAAAAGGTGGTCAAGCAGGCTACGATTTGGAATTGCAAGGAGGAATAAAAATAGAAGTTAGAACGTCCCTGCTTAAAGACGAAGGCATTTTTTCCAAAGAGAAGAAAATTCTCAACTACGGGTGGAGACTAAAAGAAAAAGGCAGAGATGTAAAGTTTGATTATGTAATTTGTGTTGCTCTTGACGAGAGGAACGTTGAGAATTCAAAATGTTATGTTTTGACTAAAAGTGAAGTTGAAAAAGCGCCTTCGATAGAAGTAGGTCGCTTCAAAAAAGTTGAAAAACGATTATGGATTTACCGTGATTTGCAAACAATGAATGAAGCAAAAAGGGACAAGCCAAAATATGTACCTAAATGGGAAGAAAACATTAACATCAACAAAGACAAATACCTGTTAGAAAATAGATGGAGTTTACTCGCAAGCATACTTCCATGAACTTGTTTAAAGTGCCTTTTTGATTTTATCCAAATGAATCGCAATTTCCATGCCTTTGTTTGTTAAGGAATAATGTGCTTGTATTGGTTTGGTTGTTACAACTCTCCTTTGTATCAAACCTTCTTCGCTTAATTCTTTAAGGTTAAGTGAAAGTGTTCCTCTGCTTGCTATTAGCTTTGTCAAGTCTGCATATCTTACCTCGCCTTTTTCATGAAGGAAAATAGAGTGAATGAAATTCCGTGTCAAGCGCAGTGAATAACATCCAACCACCTCTTCTATAGCAAGCCGAGTGTTTGCTAAGCACTTACTTAAAAAACACTTAATCTGTCTCTCCACTTTCCAACTAGACTCCAATTTTCTTTTTCAGTCCCGCCGCGTGCCTTTCAATTTCGTATAGCTCCATAATTTCTCTACAATTTACGATTTTCGTTACATGTTCTATCTCGTGAAATGAGCCTTCAAGTAATCGCCTGGCTACTTCTTCATATTTTTCGGTCGTTATGAGGTATGGTTTGCTGTTCCATTTATCCCATGCATGTTTCAGCTTTGTTAATGCCTCAAAGAAGTTGCCGCCTATCTGAACTTCAAAAACATAACTTGGGTTTCCAGTCTTAATACGCTTCCAGACGACATCTAACCGCATATTATCTATAGGATATTCAACTTCGCTTATCCGACCTTCGAATTTGCCTATTTCACTAATCATATCTCGAATTTCATTATGACTTGGAAGCGGAGGCGGAAGAGGTGGAACTTTTTGGTCCCACTCGATTATTGTTTTATAATCCTCATAGGAAACTTGACAAATATTAAAGCCTGGTCTACCACAGTTGTTCATGCCTTTGGATAGTTTACCGTTATTAACCCATTGCCGAATTAGAGATAGTTTTAAGCCTCTCTTTAGTTTACAATGCACCTTCAAACGCAGAATATGAGGATTCTTTTTGAGTCGGTCTGCGTCTTTTTGCGAGATTCTACCTCGTCCAAGAGCTTTAGCAATTTCTTCATCTGGTATTTTTTCAATTTTAATGACTTCATATATATACTTAAGTTGGCTAGGGCTTTCTTTAACGTCTCCCGCATAATAAGCCAAAACATAATCACCGACATTTACCTTCCCAAAATCTTGGTCACGAGTTTTGACGTCCCAACCATCGTTTCTGTAATATCCATATTTAATTGCTTCCTCAGCGTAAGTTCTATCTGGGTACTCAACTGCAGAATGTTCAGCTGGTTTCCAACCACTCTGCTGTATTAAGAAAACCTGCTTTTCTTCCATTAAACACCATACTCCTACTCACGGATAAAAAGTAAACCACACATTTAACATTACCTCCTAATGTAAGGATTATTAAGCCTTCACTTTACCTAAGAAAAACCATCAACTATCGCGAATAGGTATGCGTTAAACTACTTTTCTAACGGCTTAAGCTACAAACTCTGCTGCAGTAACCTAAGAGCTTCTGTCCTAAAATTTTATCTATTTCGTCTGCAAGCTCAAGCGGTATGCAATACTATTTTCTTCTCTTTCGTTTGCGCCAACCCAACTTTATGGCTTCTTTCTCTGAAATTGGTGCTACAATCAGTCTTTCTTTCTCCTTGTCGATCTCAACCAAACAAGGCATACCTATTTCGAATGGAAAAGCCGTGTCTTGACTTACTTTAGTGGGCACGTAAATCCAAATTCTTGCATATTCCCTTCCCTTACTAACAGATTTTCTGCCTATAATTGTTCCTACACCAGTGCGCGCCAAACTAAACCCCGGTTGTCAAATCATATACGTGTCGGTATGTTACTATATTCGGTTACTATGTTGATGCACTAACCTTTTATGCCAACAACACCGCTGCATAAATCAGGTTGACTAAACTTGGAACCTGAGGTTCACATAGTTGAAAGATACATGCAACTGGTTAGAAAATGCTTTACAATGACAAATATAATGCTGAAAGGCGGAAAAGAAATTGATTTGCTTGCTTTTAATCCAATCGCCAAACAGAAATTCCATATTGAAGTTAGAATAGCCACAAAAGGATTCCGTTTAAGGCTGATTGACACACAAACAAAAAGTGGGCGTAAACACAGGAGGGGATTAGATACGCTGAACGAGATTAAGTTTGCCCATCCAATCGTAGTCAATGGCGTGAAAAAAATCTTTGGCAGCGGCGAATACAAAAAAGTGCTTGTCGTGTGGGACGTTGAAGATAGCAGAGTAATTGAACAGGCGAAAAACGTTTACAACATTGAAGTATGGAAAATTTCAAACATCATAAACGAGTTAATGCGGGAAGTAAAATCCAGAGCCTATCGAGACGACGTTTTAAGAACAATCCAACTGATTTCCAAAAGAGTTGACAATTCCTGACTTCACTTCTGAATCAAGGGAGCCTCCTGCCTTCCCCTCCCATGCGCGCGCTAACTACCCCTTCAAATGCTTTATTACCACAGGAGTTCTAGATTTTCCATACTTCTTTTTCCAATTAAGCCAATCCCAAAACTTTTTCACTGCCTTACCTAAGTATCCTAATCCAGGAATAAGTGGGATTACAGTTCGTAGAAACCCTATCCAATCAAAGGGTGTTGCGAGTGTTCCTATCACGTGCGCTGTTCCTATGCTAGAGTCAAGCTTAATACTGGTCTGTACGACTATAACGAAATTAACAGCATAATTTAATATGACAGTTACATTTTCTGCTAGATTAGTATTAGCTAGATGCATAGTGTAAATTCCATTTTCCTCAGCAGTAAAATTGAAAGTGTCAAATGATGTCTTTTTGTACCAGAGAAGAACAAATCCAGAGGGACTCGTTACGTAGAAATCAATTACACCATCACTGACCGACACATTCCCGACTACTCCATCAGAAATTCCAAGTTTGACAGTATCCGTAACTTCTTGTGTTGGTTCCACCGTATAAGCTCCGCCTCTTGCATGAACAGTAGCAATGAGAAAACTGACTAACAAAAGAGCAATGAAGGTGAAGATTTTTACTCTTCTCATGTTGTGTTAGTTCCAACAGAATTCTTGCATATCGTGCTTTAAAAACATTATTTGACATAGCGCGCGCTAAGCCTATGCCCTCTGCCTGCCTCTAAAAGAAAATTTGTAGGTCTGTCACCGTTTGGGAGGGATAGAGAGGGCGTTCAGTAAATCAAGCTAGTAGCATACCGATATAAAAAAAGAGATAGTAAAACCTTAACTTTTTGTGCGCGCTTTCCGCGCCTAATAGTCTCTCTTTTCCTTTAAGGAACCTGTTTCTTCTTTATTGATGATAATAGCCTCTCCACTAGAGATTTGGTTCGGGTAATAGGCAAAGCATTTTAAATAGAGTAGAGTGAGTGGATTTTATACAGTTAGTAATCATCCTGAGTTGACGCAGCATCACCTGAGTTGTTCAGTGACAGACCTACAAATTTTTTAGGAGAGGTCAGGAAAGTATCGTGTCAACGGTTGGGCAAGTGACCAGGCCAAGCGTGTTTTCAGGAATTTTTTGCGATTTTTTCAACGGCAAAGACAAGTATGGCATGAACGCGGACTATGCTAACCACAGTTAAAAAAGTATAGTATGCAGCAGTAAGCAATTGGACCTATCTTTACATTCATATATGCATGACAAATGGTTCGTCACTTTCGAATATTATCGAGAGATATATGGAAATTTATGGTACTTTCTATTTCGACAAAGTTTATATGTGACGAAGTCGTAATTCTGTGTTGGGATTGAAATGCCAAAATACAGAATTGGAATTAAAAGAAAAGATTATGAATTCAGTTTCGAAGAAGAAAATCTAAAAAACTTTAAGGAAGAATTGCCGGACTTCATTTCCTTCGTTGATGAATTCGAAAAACCATTAGGTAGAGCAAGTAGAGGTAAGCGAGGCGGAAGACGACCACCATTCATTAAAAAAGCCATAGAAGAACTCATTGAGAAAGAACCTGAATGGTTAGTAGAGAAGTTTCCCGAAGACATTGAAGAAAAGATAAAGACTCAATACGGAGTGGTAGGGGCACAGACGAACAGTGTTAATGTCGCTTTAATACGATTCTTTAAGAAGGGCTCCTTAACACGGAAAGAGGTACAAGGAAAATACGCATACTCCGTTCAGAGTATCCGGTAGAAGAAACGATATTAAAAAGTATCGCGGACACGCCGTTCGTGCGCGCGGTTTGAACCCAACTTATCGAATCACTACATCATTCCTCTATGAACCTCATAAGCCACTTTTCCAGCTTCTTCGATTGGTATTTTACCCTCTGAAACAGCTTTGGCAACACTATCCATGAAAGCTCGAATATATTTGAGTTCAAGATTGAGAATAAACTTCCACCTTGCGTTTTCATCAGATGGATTTTCTTCATACAGGAGACCTCTGTAAGCGGCTATTAGATTGTTGACATGCGTTAGAAATAGGCGACGAAGCAATGTTTCCACTAACATAATTTCTTTTAACGCGATCTTTCCTTTCTCTTTAACGTATAGCTGCTTTAACATCTTCTCCATAGGATCCGACAGCGTATAAACACGCTTAGGTATCCTATACCTCGGTACTTTGACCTCTTTATATTCGACAACATATGCTTTACACAAATCTTTCAGGGCACGGGACAAAATGGAATAACTTCCTAGTACCTTTTGACCTTTCAAATCCTCGAATATCTTATTGAAATTCAGTCCATCGGGATTCTCCTTTAGGAGCTTCACAACAGCAGTTTTTACATCTTCAATTCGAGTTTTTGGACCTGGACGGACCATAGCGATTCCTCTTTCTGTAGTACTACTAATTGGGTAGCATTTAAATATTTCTCTACTATTCTATTAGTAGCAGTGAGTGCTCATGAAACTACAAGAAATTGTTGAGTTCCATAGAAACGCGCGCTCGCGAAAATTAGTGAGGAGGAACTATCATAAATGGAAGCAAGAAAATACAAAATCCGCTGGATAGTAAATGCCGTCCGACTTGGAAAACGAGGAAAGCTAAGTATCAATCTAGGCTTCTGTGAAAAGGATAAGAAGGTTGCGTTCATCTCGATTTTAGGCGTGGAGAGCGTCTATGAGTTTGCTAAACCCTTTGTAGTCGGCGATGTTTACGTAAATGAAGAGTGTGAAGATGGAAAATATTGCTGGAATCTGGAATGTCCACATAACAGGGCAACACCTGAAACGCTTAAGAAGTATTTACGTAAAAACGAAACCTTAGAAACTGTAGCCAAGAAACTGCAGGAACTTGGTGAACATTTTATAAAAGAAATTGACTGGAACGAAGAGAGCGCTCTCGCATACAATAAGGCTCCAATGTTTCTTTCAAAAGGAAAGAGGAAAACAAAATGAAACATCAATTAGACTGGTACATTGAAGTTTCGGATGGAGTATTCCGTAAAACTCCACCTGAAATGGTTAGGGGTTCCAATCTGCCCCGGTGGCAGAGGGAACATCAAGACAGCGAACGGGGATTGTTTCGCTCCATTTACGAATACCCAACCGAAGACCCCTACGTAGGCGGCGTTATCAGCGGCTTTTATACTGATCTCGACTGCGAGGAAGACCTCGACAAAGCTCGGAAGGAAGCCGTAGCCCTTGTGAAGACCCTTATCAACGATTACGACATCCCAAAAGATAATATCGACATCGCATTTTCGGGAATGAAGGGCTTTAGCATCTCCATAAGCCACGAAGTTTTCAACGTTGAAGCTCGAGCTGATTTACCCATGATATGGAAGTCCTTGATTAAACATTTCATATCCAAGCTTGACCTGACAACCGTTGACACCAAAGTATACGAACGCAGAAGATTATGGCGACTGTTAAATTCCAAACATCAAAAATCGGGGCTATACAAGATTCCATTGACGTTCTTAGAACTCGAGAAACTTAGCATTGATGAAATCAAGGAGAAAGCGATTAAGCCGAGACCTCAACCCTTTGTGGCAGCTCAAGCCAGACCTGCCCCTAAAGCTGTAAGTCTATTCCAAGAGTATCTGAAGAAGATTGAGGGATGGAAGCAGAAGAGAAAGGAGTCCTTTATAGACACTGAAATAAAATCCCTTAGGGAGGATCCTCCATGCGTGCAGAAGCTATTCGAACAGGGCGCAGAGGAAGACGCAAGGAACATTTCATTGTTTCAGCTCGCTGTTTATTGGGCTCAGAAGGGATTAGCCGAGCCTGAAATCGTGAAGTTAGGTTACGAATTTGCTAAACATTGTAAACAAGGGCTTCACCCATTCCCAGAGAACAACGAAATCGAGACCACCATTCACTCAGCCTATGAAGGCGTCCAGGATGGAAGATATAGCGTTGGATGCTCATCAGAAGCGTTTGCAGATTTGTGCGATAAAGAAAACTGCCCGTTGTTTAATCCAGAACAAAAAATGTGGGCTGACATAGGCGAACCGATAACATTTGAAGAGTGGCGTAAAGTGATAACGAAGAATTTTCCACACTTATGGTCATACGCTGAAACATGTGCATCTACGGTTGCTGTCTTATTAATCGAAGATGCTCAACCAGTCGCTTTGGTTTTGCAGGGTGTTCCCGGCTCAGGTAAAACGACAACGCTTAACTTTTTCAAAGGTTTTCCCCACTCACACGCAACCGACAGATTTACACCCAAATCATTTGTAACTCATGTTGCCCAAAAGAAACCTAAAGAACTAGAGAAAATAGATTTGTTGCCGAGGATAAAAGATAAGACATTGATAACTCCCGACTTAAACACAATATTCGGAGCCAAAGCTGACGAACTTAAAGAAACGTTCTCCCTCTTGACACGTGTGCTTGATGGGCAAGGATTAGTAACAGATTCTGGTGTGTATGGCACAAGAGGATACAGCGGAGAATATATGTTTACATGGATTGGTGCAACCACGCCGATTCCTCACAATGTTTGGGATTTGTTTGGAAACCTAGGCGCAAGAATGTATTTCATGTACGTCTCGAAAAAATACAAGTCAACGAAAGACCGCATTAAGGAGATAAAAGACAGACCATACAAAGCAAGGCTCAAAGAATGCAACAAAGCGACACTGCAATTTCTAAAAGGAATTTGGTCAAAGAAAAAAATAGAATGGAATAGGCAGAATGACTCTAAGGAAGTCTTAGAGAGAATCATTGATTTAGCGGACTCGTTAGTCAGGCTGCGAGGAAAAGTCAACGTGGTTGTGAAAGAGGAATATGATGATAAAACATATTGGTCGGACCTTATTATTGAAGAGCCGGAGCGAGCCATAGAGGCACTTTACGCATTGGCACGGGGACACGCTTTAATCAAGGGAAGAACGCAGATAACCGTTGAGGATTTACCTGTTGCAATTGATGTTGCATTAAGTTCCGCACCATATAACAGGGTTATTACATTTGCTTATCTGCTAAACAAAGGAGGAAAAGTTACAACCAAGGAAGTTATGGAAGATTTAAAATGTTCAAGATCAACGGCTATTAGAAAAATGAAAACTCTGGAGCTTTTGGAACTCGTTGATTTAGAGAAAGAGCCTGTGGAAACAATAGGAGGCGAACAGTCCAGCTACACAATGAGCCTTAAGGAAGAGTTTAAATGGTTCACAACGGACGAATTCAAAAAATTGTGGCGGCTAAAGCTAACGGACATCATTAAAACAGAAGAGGTTGAAGCAGAGCCGGAGAGGGAGCCAAAAACTTTGGAATCTTTTGAGACCATGTTTCCGCGCTCAAGAAAAACGATGCTGAGACGCTGGGTCTATCGCAAAACAGGATAGATAGAGATAAGGTTTAGGATGTTACCCTTTATTTTTTTATACAATTATCAAACTAGCTTGATTAAACATAGACCCTGTGTTTCTGATTTTTGCGTCTAGTATCTCTCTATCCCTCCCAAACGGTGACAGACCCAACAAATTTTTTGTAATGGTTCTGTGGTCTGAGGAGTATGTTGTCCGCCGTTTTTTCGCAGAACATGAACACGCAGACTGAACAACAAGCTATCCAACTGTTCTGGGTTTTTCTTCAAGATTTTCGACGTTACTAGAATGAGTCGCTGAATGGAGAGTATGGCACACTCTCACCGCTTTACTGTAAAAGATGGTTGAAATTTTACAAAAAGTCACAACCTACAAGAAATTATTTAGAGAGCATGACTTGTTGATCTTACACCTTTTCTTTTTCCTTATACAAAGTAATTGATCACCATATTTTTCATAACATTTAAAACAGAAACGCTTAGCGTGAAGAGAATGAAGAAACTTGTCCTTTTGAGTTTCAGCATAGTAATACTCTCCTGGTTTTATTGCCCCATTGCACATTCTACATTGATGGATGGTTCTTGCTTTAGTCTTTTTCAAGTAATTGATTTGGTTGTTTTTCCCCCAACCTACTTCCTCCTATTTGTTAGAACACTTTCTATCTGCGCAACACAAGATAAAATATATCACCTTAGTCTGTTAATATACATAAAGAAGGTTTAATCATGCTTCCAAAGCAAAAAGATATCGAGATTCCACTTCTTGAGGCCCTTATGGAACTCGGTGGACAAGCAAAACCGAAGGAAATCTATCCGCTTGTAACAAAGAAATTCCCTGAAATCAGAGAGGAGGACTTAACTGAAACTCTGCCATCAGGAGGAAACAAATGGACCAATCGCATCCAATGGGTGAGGCAAAGACTAATCGACAAGGGTGAGATATATAGCCCAACACGCGGAATTTGGGCGATAACCGATAAAGGCAAAAAGCGCATAGAAAAAAAGGAACCTTCAGTACCCTCAGTAAACCTCGTCGAGTTGTATGAAGATTATGAGATATCTTTCCGTTCCCAACTCCTTGATAAACTATACGAACTCACTTCACGTCAATTTGAACTATTCGCACGAAAATTACTTCAGGCCTATGGTTTCGTTGATGTCAAAGTTACCAATGTTTCTTCAGATGGAGGCATTGACGGCTATGGAAAACTTAGACTTGGTCTGGCAACAATGAATGTAGCTTTCCAATGTAAACGTTGGCAAGGAAACGTAGGACGACCAGAGGTAGATAAATTCAGAGGGGCCATAAAGGTGAGTTCGAACAAGGCGTCTTCCTTGTAACGTCAGACTTTACTCCACAGGCTAGAGAAGCATCCCTGAAAAAGGGAGCAGTACCGATCATCCTACTCAATGGGGAAAGCATTATTGACCTCATGATACAAAAGGGGATTGGCGTGGAACGTATTCCCATATACATGTACTATGAACGCCCAGCCGACTTCGTAGAAGAAGAATGAAAAAACACCTTAGCCCAGATAAATTTCGGTTTTTATTTAAGAATTGTAGGATTGTGAAACTCTTCGCCCGTTAACACAGGCCTATTGTGGTTGGCATAATCATAAAGAGTATAGAAACCAGCGGTAAACAACAGCCTAGTATGAAAAAGCGGGTCAATCAATTGCCTAGGAGGGTTTCTTAGGTGTGTTCTGTTCAAGTAGATTTGCAAAAGTTGTGGCTATTACAGCCATTTCCCTGAATGCCTTTATGGTAGTTTCAATGTTATCACTACTAACACTAGCCTTAAGCTGTCCCAGAGCATAATTTACAGCGTTTTTAATTGCATGTTTTTCATCATAACCTTCTTTCATCCAATGACGCTTAGTCTTAAACGCACCTTGAATTGTGCTAATCACGTAGTTCTCAACCCATTCTTCAATCGGTTTTACTTTTACCATATCTAACCCTTAAACTGCTTATTAGACATAAAAGATAAGCATTTTGCTGGGGGAGCTACTCCCCTCAGCGTGCGAAAGTGCTTAAAAAAGTATCGTCGTCTCTCACCGCGGCAGAGTATGCTCTTCCATATCTAACACGGTAAAAAGTGACGAATAGTCTAACCTATGCCCATGTAAGTAATCTTCTACACCTTGGACATTGCCGTGCCCACTTTCTTATCTCTGCTCCACAGTAAGGACATCTATCAGGTAGTGGACTTGTTGTTCCCGACAAGATTTGTGCAAGTATGGAAATTGCAAGAGCACCAAGGCCGAGGGCGATAAGTGCCTTCAACCAATCTGGAAGGTCATCGTTAGACATTCTTTTTCGCCTTCTCATAGAGTTTCCTCTGGGCTTCAGCGACAAACCTCATATGCTCTGTTACTATCTGCTCTAAGGCTTCACAGCGAGATATTCTCTTTCTTTTAGCATATTCAGCTACATACATCCATACAGTATCGTTGAAGTTAGGACACCTCACGTTTACCATGCAAACCACAATCAGTAAAGGTAAACGCAAAACTTATATTTAGGTTTTTACTATTCAGTTAGCAGATTTCCAAATCAGTGGGCTTAAATGCAAATCTTCAATACTCACGGAGGTGAAAAATATGTATGAAGTACAAGTTCGAACACCACCAAGTGAAGTGTTTGACGGCTTATTCCTAGCATGTATAGTTGTGGGGTTAATCGCTGGCATAGTCTTTGGCTTCAGATTATATAACTCCATAGTTTCTCGATAAAAATTACCCACACCCTTTTTTCTATTTATCGCTTCACAATAACCTCTCCGCTTGTAAGCCTATGAACGATCTGCCAACCTTGTTTTAAATAGTTCAGAAGCTCCATTTCGCTGATCTGCTTAAACTCTTCGCCGCAATTTTCACCATTGCACAAACATTTTGTGACCTCAGAGTACGTTATGCGCTCTGCGGCGGTTCCAAAAAATCTTTTCTGACGCTGGCGGTTTTCGGCGAATACTTGTATCTGGTCTCGGAATTTTTTCAAGAATCCGTGGAATCGTGAGGCTACATTGTCAAGGAATCTTATCTAACACGGGAAAACGACGGCATATTCGTTTAGTAGGTCTGAAAAATCCGCCAAGAATCCCAAAAAAGTTTGTGAGACTACATTGTTTCTGTATCACATTGTATTACGCCTCTACAAAAACAATCTTAAGAGTCGCTCGACAAACGCGGATTATATTCTTACGCAGTATTGGGGTTGAAACAAAAAAAAGCAGAAACGTTTAACCCTTTTGGATTATAACGTTTCCGTTCTGGAGTTTATATGCAACCTGCCAACCATTCGTTAAATGCACCAGCAACTCAGATTCGCCGACTTCTTTAAACTTAGGCTCTAACGCTAACCCGCCGCCTTTCGTTGATTTCTCTAGTATTCGTTTAATGTCAGGATGTTGTAGAAACTTTGGATGCCGCGTGCTTATCTCCATGATAAACCTGCGTTTTTCTTCAGGTGTCATCTTCGCAGTTTTAACTTTAGTTTCAGCAATTACCATTTCGAACTCGTCTGGTTTCGGCGTTAAATCAATGTTTTTATACGATTCTTTATACAGTTTAAGCTGTTCAGGAATCGGCGGAATAATATATCGTGCTTCAATATCTCGACCTACTTTTAACTTATGACCCATCCAGAATTTCAGAATAATCGGATGTCGAACTGTTAACGCCATGTAAGTTTCAAAGAATTTTCGTATTCGATGCGTACTAATTTCAAAGCCTGTTTTCCGCCATAATCTTCTGTAAATTACTTTCAACGCGTTTCCGTCTAACCGCTCGTAAGGAGTATGCTCGCTCGCGAAAATCGGCGAATCCTTCGTTATCGTTTCTCCTCTACGTTTTCTTACCCGCATATATAACCGCAAAGCATCAACAGCGTTAGGACCTAAAAACGTTGTATATTCGACATGCTCTTTTTCTCTGAATACATCAATCTCTATCCACGATTCTCCGCTTTCGAAACCTTTAAGGTCGCCGATATTTAGTTTTAACGCTTCAGCAGCAGATAAACCGCTGTCTTTTAGAATCGCCGTAAACGCTTTCTCTCGTAAATCGCTCATATCATAAACAGTTTTTAAATCTTCAATAGTTAAACCTTTAATTGTTCGACTGTATGCTTCAGGCGTTTTCGCTTTTAACTTTAAGCTACGCGGCACATTCGCGTTAATTAACGCTTTTGCTCCGCAGAAAAACAGTTTAACGCTTGAACCGCTTAAACCGAGTTTTTTCAGGTAAATCGTGAAATCATCGAAAATCTGTTCCCATTTATCAAAACCTTCATACATATCTCGCTTAATATCTGCTTGATATTCGTTAACTATTTCGCTCGGATTTTTATTCAGAAAATCGCTTAAATGCTTAACTCCGATAGAATAACTGATTTTCGTGCTTACGCTGTTTGCAACCTTATCGAGCATGTGCTTGCCTTCGTGATAAGATTCGCAGAAATCGATAAATTGCTGAGACCATTTACCTATTTTCTTCATTTTCGCTTTTCACCTCCGTTACGAATTTTTTCCACGATAAAACGTAGGTTTCGAGTTATAAAAAGGTTAGGTTTACATAATTGGTTCGTTAAAACTTGTTATGTTTCACGCAGATACAATAGTTGCTGGCTGGGTGAAGTTTTATTAGCATCTGCTGGCTAATGCACCTAGTCTAATGCGGGGAAAATAATATGTTAAAAACAAATGTTGATAAATTGGTAAAAATCTCGGTTGTCGGC
>Ga0224501_10001341_pt1 | contig 19153 bp, 15 predicted proteins | sample SF_Oct11_sed_USG_4_FD_169105 | JGI IMG/M metagenome (GOLD analysis project Ga0224501, IMG submission 169105) | Sediment microbial communities from San Francisco Bay, California, United States - SF_Oct11_sed_USGS_8_1 | ecosystem: Environmental > Aquatic > Marine > Sediment | place: USA...
CTGCATGTTTCGTTTTACCTGTTGATGATTCCTTGGAAAGCATTTTCACGGCAGTAAAAAATATGGCTCTGATCGAACAGACTGGCGGAGGAGTTGGCTTTGATTTTTCTAGGCTAAGACCGAACGGAGACATCGTCAGATCAACCAAGGGAGTAGCATCTGGTCCTGTGAGTTTCATGCGGGTTTTTGATACCGCCACGGAAGTCATAAAGGCCGGTGGAAAAAGAAGAGGCGCCATGATGGGAATTTTGAGAGTTGATCACCCAGATATTATTGAGTTTATAACTTCCAAACAAAAGCCGGGTTTTCTTTCAAACTTCAATATCTCAGTTGCTGTTACTGACGATTTTATGAAAACTCTTGAAGAAGACGGAGAATATTGGCTAACCAACCCTAGAACTAAGGAAAGAGTGAAAAAGCTTAAAGCCAGAGACGTTTGGGATTTGATGGCAAGCTCCGCTTGGGCTAGTGGAGATCCGGGAGTTATTTTTGTTGATGAAATTAACAGATATAATCCAACTCCTGAAATTGGAAGAATTGAGTCAACGAACCCTTGCGGCGAGCAGCCTCTGCTTCCCTACGAATCCTGCAATTTGGGTTCAATAAATCTTTCGAGGATGGTTGAAGACGGAAAAATAGACTGGAAAAAACTTAGAGAAACTATAAGAAATACTGTTCACTTTCTCGACAATGTTATAGACGCAAACAAGTATCCTTTGAAGGAAATAGAGGCGATAACAAGAGCTAACAGAAAAATAGGTTTGGGCGTCATGGGATTTGCAGACATGCTTATCAAAGTCGGCATTCCTTACAACTCTGAAGAAGCTTTGCAACTCGCTGAAAATCTAATGAAATTCGTTGAAGAAGAAGCCCGTAAGAAATCTGTGGAAATTGGTGAAGAAAGAGGTTCTTTTCCAAACTTTGAAAAAAGCATCTGGAAAGACAAGTATAACGCCATGAGAAACGCCACAGTAACAACGATAGCGCCAACAGGAAGCATAAGCATAATAGCGGGATGCTCTTCCGGAATTGAACCGATATTCGCAATTTCCTTTATAAGAAACGTTTTAGGTGGAACAAGGCTTTTTGAAACTAACCCCTTGTTCGAAACAATAGCGAAGGAAAGAGGGTTCTACAGTGCCCAACTTCTCGAAGAAATAGCAAAAACAGGTTCGGTTCAGAAAATTGACGGCGTACCAGAAGATATCAAGAGGCTTTTTGTTACAGCCCTTGACATTGAACCTGAATGGCATGTTAGAATGCAAGCAGCATTTCAAAAATACACGGACAACGCCGTTTCAAAAACGGTTAACTTGCCAAATGAGGCAAGAATTGAAGACGTCAGAGAAGTTTTCGAATCTGCTTGGAGGCTAAAATGTAAAGGAGTCACCGTATTCAGGTACGGAAGCAAGCCAGAGCAAGTTCTATACATAGGAGAAATAAAAACCAAGGAGAGCCAATTTGTGACTGCAGAATCAGAGTATGCAGGTGGGTGTCCAACGAAAACTTGCCCATTTCCAGGCTAACTTCACAAATCGAACATATGCCGCGCGCGTTTAACATGAAGCTCCAAGTATCGTTATATTCCGCTGGATCATGAAGCGTCGTGCTTTTCTTAAAAGTGGGGCATGACCACTTTTTCTCCTTCTTTTAAAAACTGACAGATCACAGGAACCTGTTTGCCACGTTGTTGAAAGTTTTTCCCTTACCAGAACCTAAGTGGGAAAATTTTGCACATTATTTGAAATGCCAAAGCTTTTGTGTTAGATATGACCTAAGAATCAGAACAATACCTCAATGGGAACATAGGGATCTATCGTGGAACCAAGAGAACTAAAACCGATAGTCACTGCGCTACAAGAGTTAGGACTAAGTTACGAAGAGGCCCTCGAAGTCATGAAGGGGGTCGGCAAAGACTTACGCTCTACCAGGAACTTATGGAAAGATGGCGACAAATCAAGGCTCGTCAAAATCGGCTTAGCCCTAATAGCTTTTCCAGAACCCACCCCAATAAGCGAAACTCTAGGCGCCTTCGTGTTATCTCTAGGAATAATTCAGAACAAAAGGAAAAACTCAACCTTACATATAGAAGACATATACAAAACTTTTCAAGACTTGAACAGGAGTTTACTGAGAACCAAACAAGAATTAGTTTAGTGATTGCTTTTTTCCAGACGCTCTTCCAAGATGAAATGCGCACCTTTTGCTAAATTACGGCTTGAAATAGAATGTACGTCATTATCAAAATTACGCCACCGACCTGAGACACGCCGCCTCTTGTGAGAAAACGCCAAAATACGATAGTTGTTATTAGCAAAAACGGAAGAATCTCTGTGAAAATTGTCATGTTAACTGCAAAGGGTGAAGTAAGGAGAACTAGCCCCAACACGAGAGTTAGATTTGTGAGGTTGGAGCCAATAATGTCTCCTATTGCCAGTTGAACGCGCCCCCGTCTAACTGCTGTAAAATCCAGTGTGAGTTCCGGCAAAGAAGTACCTATCGCAACTACTTTTGCTCCAATCAAAATCGGCGGAGCACCAAGAATTAGAGCAATACTAATGCCGGATGAAACAACTAAACGTGCCGCTATCATAAGACCAGCGACGCTTAGAATCAGCATTGTGACAATCGTTTTCCTGCTTGCCTTCCCAACCGCTGCCGAATTATTTGTTTTGACCATTGGCGTTCTCTTTCTTGCCATAAAATAAATGCTGACCAAGAAAGTTCCCAAAAGAATAACACCGACGATGGGGCTTGCAACTTTGAATATGACAAGGAGTAGCGGGATCAAAGATGTGAGGAAGAGGATATCTGTCAGTTCTACCAAAAGGTCTGTGCAGCATGTTTTGAGGAAACCAAGCATTCCAAGTATGCCTAGAACTGCACCTACATTGAATACGTTTGAGCCGAGAATGTCTCCTATGCTGATCCCAGGGGTTCCCTGAAGAACTGAAAAAAGAGCTACAGTTATCTCTGGTGTTGAAGTCATCACCGCAAGAATTACAAACCCTGCAGAGGCTTCGCTCAAGCCCGTGAGTTCAATTAACTTTTCTATAGATTTTATAGTGAAATGGCTAGTCGAAGCCAAAACAACTAATGAAATAGCAAAAATTAACAGCTGAACTATGAGATCGATCATATTATTACACTGATTCAATCTGCGTTAGATATGTTTTGCTCCAGCTATTCTGCGTGCGAAATGAAAACTTCTGTTTAATAAATTCTAGTCTTTGTTAAACAACATGAACGTGCGCAGACATGTAATGCTCAAAAAAGTTGGGAGGTTATGTTCTGGCAGCTGCTTTCTCCAGCGCGACGACGCCGGGCAACTGCTTTCCCATGAGAAACTCTATGAGGGCACCTCCAGCCGTGCTTACGTAGGACATTTTGTCTGCCAACCTAAGTTCTTCTACCGCCGCAACAGTATGTCCTCCACCAACCAAAGAAAATGCCTTAGAAGCCGCTATCGCCTGAAAGACTTTTTTAGTTCCCGCCATGAACTCTTTGTTTTCGAAAACTCCCATAGGACCGCTAATCACGATGGATTTGGCTTTCCGTATTAATTCGCCGTATTTTTTTGCGGTTTCTGTTCCAATGTCATAGATGGCGTTGTTTGTTGGAAGTTTATTAACTGCGATTTCCTTCCTCTTTTGCTCCACATCAACGGCTATGTCCACAGGAACCATAATTGCTGCAGGATATTCTTTCATCAGCCCTTTTATGCCAGGAACCAAAACCATTAGCTCCTTCTTTTCCAAGAATTGCATGTTCGGTTTCCCGAGGTCAACATCCTTCGCTACAAGAAATATATGACCTATAACCCCGCCGGTCAAAATGTAGTCAGCAATGTTGTTTTTGAGCACATAACGAGATATCTCCAAGGAGTCGTCGCCCTTCGCCCCTCCCATGACGAAAATACAGGGCTTTTCAGGAGCCTCCAAAACCTTCTTTAAGGCCTTGAGTTCCCTCTCCATTATTCGACCGGCAACGCTGGGCAAGACAGCGGTGAATCCTACGATTGAGATGTGGGCTCGGTGGGCCGCTGCGAAAGCATCATTAACAAAAACGTCGGCAAGGGGAGCCAACTTCTTCACGAACTCAGACTTTGCATGATCCTCAGGTGATCCTTTCTTTTGTTCGTCTTCGAAGGTTCGAACATTTTCTAAAACCAGAACCTCGCCGCTTTTCAATTGCTTGATGGCTTTCTGCGCCTTTTCTCCAAAGATGTCGTCCACATATTTTACTGGTTTTTTCAATATCTTACCTAAAATTTCAGCATGCTGTTTGAGGGGTGTGAAATCTGGGTCTCCGGGTCTGCCTTGATGCGCCAGGACCACTACCTTCGCGCCTTTCTGAACCAACTCCTTAATGGTTGTTTCGGCGTGTGCCCGAATTCTTGTGTCATCGAGAATCTTTTTGGTTTGAGGATCAATTGGTGAATTGAAATCCACTCTGAGTAGGGTTACCTTGCTTTTGAAATCGAAATCATCGATGGTCAAGAATTTAGCCATTCTTTCACCTACCATGAAAATGAAGAATTCTTGAGTTTTTGGGTTTTTGAGGGTTCGTCATTCATAGACGAGCTTTCTTGCCAAGGAGTTCGATCAGTTCCACCATTCGACAGGAGAAGCCCCATTCATTGTCATACCAAGCCAATACTTTGACTAGGTTACCACCAACGATCATGGTGCAGAGGCCATCCACAACGGCTGAGTATGTGCTATGGTTGATGTCTATGGACACCACTGGGTCCTCAGTGTAGTCTAGTATTCCTTTCAGTTCGCCTTTAGCAGCCTTTTTGAATGCGGCGTTCACTTCTTCTTTCGTTGCACTTTTCTCTAGTACTGCGGTAAGGTCTACTATGGAAACGTTTGGAACAGGAACGCGTAAGGCAAGTCCGTCCATTCTTCCTTTGAGCTCTGGCAATACAACGGTGGCTGCGACAGCTGCGCCAGTGGTTGTAGGTATGATGGATAAGGCGGCGGCTCTAGCCCGACGCAGATCACGGTGTACAAAGTCCAGAATCCTCTGGTCGTTTGTGTAGGCGTGTGCCGTGGTCATAAGTCCAGCTTTCAGACCGAAGTTGTCGTTTAAAACTTTGGCTACAGGTGCTACACAGTTGGTTGTGCAGGATGCATTTGAGAGGATGTTATGGTTTTTGGGATCGTACTTGTCGTCATTCACGCCTAGAACTATGGTTATGTCAGGACCCTTGGCCGGAGCAGAAATTAATACTTTTTTGGCTCCAGCTTGCAAATGCTTGGAAGCACCGTCTCTGTCGGTGAATCTGCCTGTGGATTCCACTGTCAAATAGACATCCAAATCCTTCCATGGAAGTTTGGCTGGGTCTGGTTCCGCCAGAACTGGTAGTTTTTTTCCATCGACGACTATAGCGTCTTTTTCAACCTCTACATTGAAAGGCAATCTTCCATGCACAGAATCATACTTCAAAAGATGCGCCATTGTCTTGGCGTCGGCTAAATCGTTTACTGCCACAAAGTCGATTTTTGCCTTTTTCTCCAGTGCTGCTCGGTACAGGAGTCTTCCTATTCGACCGAATCCGTTTATAGCTACTTTTATCGCCATTTTAAATCACCTATATTTCGAGTTGTCAACTTTAATTGCGTTTCTCCATATTAATTTTATTGCATGCGCCAAGAAGCCGAAAAGAGAAAATAACGGGTCGCGATGAAAGACAGAAAAGTTCTCATACTCGCGATTATCTAGGCGATGTTCATCTAAGTTGCATAGGAAAATTATAGCGCAAATGACGTATATACGACATATACAGAGTTAATTTTATTAATGTGAGATATTCTATTGAATAAGGTTTGAAGGTGGTTTCTTGGCGCAAATAGAGAAGACGATTGAAATAAAAGCGCCTGTAGAAAAGGTTTGGGCCCTCATATCCGATGCTGAGAGAATTCCGGAATGGGCAGAAGGGTATACCGAGAAGGTGACAATTACTTCTAAGCAGCTTAGGGGTGTAGGCGCAACTACACATGAAGTCGGTGTTGCTTTTGGCAAAGCGTATGAAAAAGACTTCGTAGCCACAGAGTGGGTGGACAAAGAGAAAATCGTTTTTGAAAACGTTACTGGCTGGCCTTGGAAAGGATCATGGATCATGAAACCCACCAAAGAAGGAACCCTGTTCACCTATACCGTGGACTTCGAGTTGCCTTTTGAAGCGGAGAGACTAAAAGAAGTTTTCCGCAAGAGATATGAAGAACTGCTTGAAAAATGGGTACAAAACATAAAAAACATTGCTGAAAAGAAGTAAGTCGCTCAAGAACTGCAAGTCACTATCGATACACTTTATTTAAATTGTTGACGAGATCTAAGGTGTTTGATTGCGCTGAAATAGGCGTTAGAAAGAATAGAGTTTGCTTTTTTGGCTATGACTAGTCGGGCGATATCCATCGAAGTTGCACAGAAAATTATGGCTATGCGGTTTTATGCGGCAGAAGGGTTAAAGAGCTTCGTTAACCAACTCCATGATGTCTTTGACTTGGATTTTCTCCTCGTTACCCGTTGTCTTAATGGCGTCGTCAAATGTTAACAAGCAGAAAGGACACGCTACAGCTATTATCTCCGCTCCAACGTCAAGGGCTTCCCTAACGCGACTTTCGGCGAGTCGTTCCCACCCCCCTGAGACGTCATACCACATCCTCCCTCCCCCGCCTTCGCAACAAACGCTGCGGCCCCTCGACATGTTCAGTTCCACAAATCTTACGCCTGGAATGCTCTCGATTACCTTTCTAGGTTCTTCGTAAATGTTATTGTGTCTGCCTAAAAAGCAGGGGTCATGATAGGTTACCACTTTTCCGATTCTTCCTGAAAATTTGACTTTTCCCTCATCGATCAAATTTGCGAAATATTGCGCATAATGCTGGACTCGAAGATCTTTTCTTCCGTATCTATTCTTGAACGCATTATAGCAATGTGGGGAGGTGGTAACAATATTATTTATGCCAAATTGGTCGAAAAGGCCTAAATTTTTGTCAACCAGCTCTTCGAAAAGTCCCCTTTCTCCGAGGGAATATACCTCATTTCCGCAACAGTTCTCTCTATTTCCAAGTATTGAAAAGTCGATGCCTCCGGCGTTTAGGTTCTTTACCATTGCTCTAGCCACTTCTTGTGCTCGAGAATCGTAGGATGCGGCACAACACACAAAATATAGTAGGTCAACCTTCTCTCCTTGCGAGACATACTTCACTTTCAAATCTTGTGCCCAATCAGACCTCTTACTTCGGCTCATCCCCCACGGATTTCCATAATTGTAAACTCCCTCTAGGGCATCTCCTAGCGTGCGTGGAACCATCCCTTCCTCAACGACGAGGCTACGCAGACCAATGAGTATCTCCATCGGATTTGCATCTCTAGGGCAACGGTGTGCACACATATAACATGTTGTGCATAGCCAAAGATCCTTATTTGAAAGGACTTTTTCTCGAAAACCTAACTGTGCCCTTCTAATCAGTTGGCGTATTCGAAAAGGTGTTAGGCGCCCAAGTGGACAACTAGCTGAACAAGTGCCGCATTGGAGGCAGAGGTTTATTTTTTCTCCTCCGGCTTTAGCCACTGCTTCTGCAAACTTCATGTCCAATTCATCGAGGCGCACGATGCTCTTTTGGGGCACAGCCACGACCAAGCCTCCGTGTTTACTTTTTTCCAGCCCTTTTGACAGAGAACTATGTCTTGTTTTGTTGCAACTTAATAAATATTCCTTTAAGAGCCAAAACTATTCAAGAGACAATTCGTAGACATCCCTGACTGCCTTCTTGACTGAAGCTTTTCTGCCACTGATGATTATGTGAAATTCATCTTTGAATTCAACTATTACGCCAAATTGCTCTGCAACGTCCTGCACTCTTTCTTCGCCTATTGGTTTTTGTAGGGTTAGCCTTACCCATCCTTCTTCCACATCTCTAGGAAGACCCGGAACAAACTCAGAGGGAGTGTGGACCATTGTGTAGTTTATCTCGCCCCGCTCAGCTTTGTCAATTTTGCTCGTCCAATCCCTTACGTAGCCCTCATCAACAGTCAGAGCCGCTGAGATTAGACTAGATTGTATTCTGCCTAAGATTTGCTGTAATTTTTGCAAGGAACCATCGATTGTTGTGAGTTCTTTGGAAGGATGGACGGTGCTCGTTTGGATAAAACAGATTAAAGTCTTGCAGCTTCTGAGTTCGGAAGCAACATCAACGCTGATATCCTTTCGATTTAGATCCTGAAAGAGGTCTGACAAAACCAGCCAAAGTTGTTCTAGTCTTTTGACTTCTTCGGAAACCAAAACAACGCCCAATACTTTAGTGTATAGGCTGAAATTAAAACCTAACGTAACAAAATTTCTAAGTGGCAAAGTTTGCTCTGAAAATTGGCGAAAATCGAAAATTTAAGAAATGGATAATAGCTGTGTATGGTAGTTTCTAATAAAGAGGAGGAGAAGCTTTGAAAAAGGCTTTGCAGAGTGTGGAGTTTGGGGAAATGGAAAACAAAGTTTTTGAAGTTATGTTGATAACGGAAAGACTGTGTGAAATCTGCGACAGAATAGTAGACACAAAAGAAAAGGTGATGAAGACTGTCCATGTTATTGATCGCAGGGACTATGACAATTTACTAATGAGAGTGAAGGTATATGATCGCGCTGAGGTAGACATTGAAAACAACAAGATTTATTTTTATAATCACGACTATCCAGGCGACGTTCATCCAAGTTGCATAGAAAAATTATAGCGACGAACGACCATTAGTAGACTTCATCATAGGGAATCTACGTTATCTTGAAGTGTCGTTAATAGACTTTAGTTACACGTGGATTACATGACGGCGTAAAGATATCCGTGCTCCTTTTCTCCAACTTCCGAGATTGTGCCAGCCTTTCTGAGAGCAATGATGTGCCTCAAAATTCTGCTAGGGGGGATGCCTGTCGCTTCTGAAATTTCTTTGATGGTTAATGGCCCCTTTTGTTTAATAGCGTCAATCATCATCTGGCGCTCTATTTCATCCGTCATAACGTTGTCTACAACTGCGCGGTATTTTTCTTCGTTTATTTTCAATTTTGTTTCAACCTGCGATATTCCCATAACCCATCTGAGCCTCTGCGTCTTCAGGGCTTCGATTGCTGCGTCAGTCGTCTTTTTCAAGGGGCTAGGGCCGAGGTCTTTGATTTTCCGGGTTACATTTCTAATTAAAGCTGTGAATTTTGCTCCTTCACCAGCTGAAATCCATTCGAGTGTGAGTCTCTCGGGTTCTATTCCGAGGTGATTAAGAACCTCCTCAACGAATTTGAATCTTTTTTCCATCGCGTAGTTCCCTTTTACGTAATGGCAGTCGCCTGGGTGACAACCTGCCACTAGCACTCCGTCTGCGCCCCATTTAAATGCTGAAAGAATAAACGTTGGGTCTATTCGTCCGGTGCACATAACTCTAACTATTCTCACGTTTGTTGGATATTCAAAGCGGCTTGTTCCTGCTAAGTCTGCTCCAGCGTATGCGCACCAGTTGCAGCAAAAGGCTACGATGACTGGTTCGAACTCGGCTTTTTCTGTCATGGCTTCTACCATTAGGCTCCCCTCTTCTCAAATCCTTCTAAGACTAATGCGGCTTCAACTTGCGCAAGAACCTGTTGGTCACTGTAGTGACGCATAGTTATGGCACGTCTTGGACACTCCGCTGCGCACACACCACAGCCTCTGCAAAGAGCCTCAATCAGTTTGGATTTGCTCTCCTCGATCCGAGGTGCACCAAACGGACATAGCTCCTCACATAGTCCACATCCAATGCATAAGTCTTCGTCCACCATAGCCGTGATGGCCTCAGTTCTCATCTTTTTGTTAGCCATCAGAATGGCCGCCCTCGCCGCCGCAGCCTTAGCCGATATTATCGTTTCAGGAACGTCTTTTGGTCCTGAAGCCGACCCTGCGAGGTATATTCCGTCCATCGCGGTGTCGACGGGTCTCAACTTTAGGTGGGCTTCCATGAGGAAGCCGTCTGGGCTTATGGGTATTTTGAGCATTCGCGCCAGCGTTACTTCGTCTTTGTGGGGGATTAGAGGTGTTGAAAGCACAACATAGTCAGCCACGAATTCGGCTTCCCGGCCGGCGAGCATGTCATACGCTAAAACTTTAAGCTTCTTATCCGGCGTCTCGCTGATCTCAGGAGTTACTATCTCAAGGAATTTTATGAATTTGACTTCAAGATCGCGAGATCTCGAGTAGAAATCCTCGTATTCTTTGTACACTCTCAGATCTGAGTATAGGATGATCACATCTGTTTTAGGGGATACTGTTTTGATTAGAATCGCGTTTTTGATTGCGTTCATGCAGCAGATTCTGGAACAGTAGGGCCATCCTTCTTCTTTCTTCGCTTTCAGAACCTTTCGCAACAGTTTAGCGGTGTCGGATTTGGGGAAACTCTCAAGTTCGTATCCTCGGATTTCTCCTTTCCTGCCCCCTACGCACTGTATCATTACAACCCTCTCAGGTTTTCCAAGCTTTCCTTCCCTCAGCATTTCATCTAGCTCTAGCTGTGTTATGACATTGTCGTGAACTCCGTATTGATACAATCCTGTTGGTGGTTGATAATTCAAAGCACCGCAAGCAACAATGATTGTGCCCACATTAAGTGGGATTTTCTCGCCTTTCCTATTGACCGTAACATTGAAATTTCCGACGTAGCCTCCAACCTCTCCAACAGTTGCCGAGGTCAATAATTCAATGTTTTTTTGCTTCTTCACAGCTTCGACAACAGGTTCCAAAATCTTCTCCGCTTCTTCCATGGTTGGATAGAGTTTATAGAGCCTTCGAACATTTCCACCTATTTTATCTTCTTTCTCAACTAGATGGACCTTGAAACCTTGGTTAGCTAACGTGAGTGCTGAGGTTAGCCCAGCCATTCCTGCTCCGATTACTAAGGCAGAGTCCTTGATTTCCACTTCAGGTTCTATCTGTGGTTCGAGCCATGCTGCCCTTGCCACAGCCATCCTCACAACATCTTTTGCTTTTTCTGTTGCTTTTTGCGGTTCTTTTGGGTGAACCCAGCTGCATTGTTCTCTTATGTTGGCCATTTCAAACAGGTACGGGTTCAGTCCGGCTTCATTGCAAGCTGATCTGAATAGTGGTTCGTGGGTTCTAGGCGTGCATGAAGCCACTATAACCCTGTTGAGATTGTACTTTTTTATGGCGTCTTTGATGCTATCTAACCCTGCTTCAGAGCAGGTGTATATGTTGTCTTCTGCATACGTGACTTGTGGCAAGGTTTTCGCGTATTCGACAACTTCTGGAACTTTAACTACGCCACCTATGTTGACTCCGCAGTGGCATACGAACACTCCGAGTCTAGGTTCCTCTTTCATAAGAATCACGTCCCCTCAACCATGATGTCAGCCGCCCTAGAAGCCGTTGCGCTTCCTTGGGTTATTGAGTCCGGAATGTCTCCGGTTTTTGGCCCCAAACAGTAGCCACAAGCAAAGATTCCTGGAAGAGTAGTGTCCACAGGATTACTAATGCTGCTTGACGGCCTGAAAAATCCATACTGATCAATTTCTATCCCTAAGACTTTGGCTAGATCTTTAGCGTCCTTTCTTGGTATTAAAGCTGGGCAGAGTACAACCATATCAAACTTCAAATTTTCTATTTTCTTCGTTACCGTATCTTCGTACCATATGCTAAGGTCCTTACTTAACGGATCATAAGTTATTTCGCCTGGGTTGCTTCGGATGAACCTTATACCGTGTTCTGTTTTGGCTCTATTGACAAACTCTTGAAAACCTCTTCCAAATGCTCGAAGATCTATGTAGAAAATGCAAACTCTAGCTTCGGGAACATGTTCCTTGATCAGAACGGCGTCCTTAACGGAATACTTGCAACATATGCTGGAGCAATAAGCGTTGCCAAGGCGCCTATCTCTTGAACCCACGCATTGTATGAAAGCAATTGTTTTCGGTATCTTTCCGTCAGAGGGCCTTACCAAGTGGCCCCCAGTTGGACCAGAAGCACAAAGCAGACGCTCCAGCTCCAAAGCAGTCACAACGTCTTTGTGGCGTCCATAACCGTATGGCGGAATTTGAGAGGGGTCAAAAAGATCAAAACCTACAGCAACGATGATGGCGCCAACTTTCAACTCAACTTCCTCTGGTTCTTGGCCAAGATTGACTGCTTCGGCTTCGCAGACTTTTTCGCAGAGCCCGCATTCTATGCAGCTGTCTTTGTCAACTGTCATTGCTCTTGGCACAGCTTGTGGGAAGGGCATGTATATGGCTTTTCGCATTCCAAGTCCCTCGTCGAATTCGTTCGGAACCTCTGATGGACAGTTATCTGCGCATGTTCCGCAGCCGGTGCATTTCTCTAGGTCGACGAATCTAGGCTTTCTGAGAATCTTGACTGTGAAGTTCCCTGCCGATCCTTTAACTTCTTTCACTTCGGAATACGTAAGCAATTGAACATTTGGATGGTGGGAACATTCGATCATCTTGGGTGCGAGGATGCACATTGAACAGTCCATTGTTGGGAACGTTTTGTCCAGTTGAGCCATTCTTCCACCAATGCTCGGAGATTTCTCTACGATATAGACCTTGAATCCCCTGCTCGCCAGATCCAGCGAAGCCTGTATGCCTGATATGCCGCCACCAACAACTAATACAGTTGGTTGTTCCAACGTTATCCCTCCTTTAATTGATCCTTTAGAATAGGCGCTAACGGAGTTCTATGCGACTTTATTTCCCAGTCATCTAATTTCATTCCCATCGCCATTCTAAGAAGCTCTGCAAAGTGCAAAACAGGTAAATTATATTCCTCTTTGAAGTGCCTTCTGATCTCCAGCTGACCTAAATCAAACTCTACAAAGCAGAAGGGACAAACCGTAACAATGCATTCTGCACCTGCATTTTTCATGTTAACAAGCTTTATTCTCGCCACGTCTCTGGCGAGTTCGTCGTTTATGCCTCTTAGGGGTCCTCCGCAACACATCTCCCTCCGTTCATAATTAATTGTTTCAGCGCCCGTAGCCATTACGAGTTCATCTAGTGCATCAAATTCTCTTACGCCAAAATGTATCCTCTTGGGTTTCGTTAAGTGGCATCCAGGTTGTGTCGCAACCTTTAGTCCCGTGAAGGGATTCTTAACAGCATCTTTAACTTTCTTCACACCTATGTCATCGTAGAGGACATCAATCATGTTTTTCACGTCTATCTTTCCTTTGTACTCCTTCCCCACTTCTACAAGTATCTCATTCACCTGATTCTTAATCTCCGGATGTGCCTTTAAGATCGTATTAACCATCAAAAGTGACTCGTAGCAGTCATTGCATAAGGTCATAATATCGACGCCCATCTCTTCTCCTATACAAAGATCCCTTGCGGCCAGCGCCAACCAGCTTGTATAGTCTAGCGACTGAATGCCAAATGGCGCACAACAGTTCGTATCTTCCATTTTAACCAACTCTACCCCAAAAGCCGGCATAACCTTTGTCACCGAAACCTCGTAGCTGAGTTCTCTTGCAGGTATAAGGCATCCCCAAAACAGGCCGTATTTCATTATCTCACCAACCTACTTAGAGGCAATTATCTTGCTGAATCCTGTCTTTTTCAGGATTTTTTGAACATCTTCTGTCGCTGTTGAATGCTCTTTAGATAAACCTATTTCCTCCCTTTTCCTGACCATGCTCGCAGTGGAAGTTACAACACGTCCTGTTTCAATAAGGTTTTTTGCTTGAGCTGCAAATCCATCAGGCATGTTTTTTTCCCTTACAGCAATATTTCTGATGGCGAACATGACTTCAGCGACATCGCCGCCTTGGGGGCATCTATCCAAACAGGTGAAACATGATAGGCAATACCATGGTAATTGAGTATGTAGGATTTCGTCTCGTGAACCCAAGATGATCATTTCCATTAGCCGTCTTGGATTATGCTCGGAGATCAATCTTGCGACTGGGCAGCTGCCTGAGCATCTTCCGCATTGAATACATGCTAGGATGCCTCTACCCCTTGGAGTGTTCGCAACTTCATGCATAAAATTAGGATCCAATGAACTCAGCTTCAGCACTTCTCCTAATTGCATTACTAGAAAATATTGCAGTGTGCTTAAACTTAATATAGTTTACCCCAAAAATGATTTTTGAAGCAATTTCCGTCACATGACTACTTTTCTAAGGCGTAGGAGGCCAAAAGCATAATCGTTCAGGCTTCTCAGCATCCGCCTTGACGAAACCGAAGATGCTGGCATAGGCCCCAGAGCAATTTCCACTATTTTAATAAGGAAGGTGTTAGGAGTTATAAGCTTCTAGAAATACATCTCGAAGGGCCAATTTCCTTCAAGAAGAGTCGGCCAGAATTGGGGGCATAAACTTGAGTGAAATGCAAGGAGTTCTCGTTATTGGAGGAGGAATAGCAGGGATGCAAGCGTCTCTCGACCTTGCGGACCAAGGTTTTACAGTGTACCTTGTCGAGAGGAACCCCAGCATTGGTGGAAGGATGGCTCAACTGGACAAAACGTTCCCCACTCTGGACTGCGCCTCCTGCATAATGACTCCCAAGATGGTGGACGTAGGAAGACACCCAAACATAAAAATGCTCATATATTCTGAAATAACGAAAATCTCCAGAGCCGGAAAGAAGTTTAAAGTTAAAGTCCTCAGAAAGCCTAGGTACGTGGATGAGACAAAATGCATTGGTTGCGGTATCTGCGCACAGCATTGTCCAATCGAAATCCCAAACGAATTCGATGAAGGACTAGGTCTTCGAAAGGCGGTATATGTTCCGTTTCCTCAAGCTGTCCCTCTCATATACACGATTGACAAAGACAACTGTATAGAATGTGGGCTCTGCGAAAAAGTATGTGGAGCAGAGGCCGTTGATCCCAACCAAGAACCAGAAGAAGTTGAACTGGAAGTTGGTGCCATTATTGTTGCCACAGGCTACAATTTGTTTGACTCAAGGAAAAAAGAAGAATATGGTTACGGTATTTATGATAATGTGATAACAGGACTGGAATTAGAGAGACTCTTGAGTGCCTCCGGACCAACCGGAGGACACGTGTTAAGACCATCTGACGGAAAAATTCCCAAAAAAGTTGCTTTTTTGCAATGCGTCGGGTCTAGAGATGAAAAAGTTGGGAACCAGTATTGCTCTAGAGTTTGTTGTATGTACGCCACAAAGGAAGCAGAGTTAGTTAAAGAGCATGTTCCCGGAACTGAAACAACAATCTTTTACATGGACATTCGGGCCTTCGGCAAGGGATACGAAGAGTTTTACATAAGAGCTGAGAAGGAATTTGGGATCAAATACGTCAAGGGTCGGGTTGCAGAAATCCTTGAAGATACTGCCTCCAAGAACCTGCTAATTCGAGCTGAAAATATTGAGTCAGGCGAGCTTATTGAAGAAGAAGTGGACATGGTGATTTTGTGTGCAGGATTAGTTCCAGCCCTAACAGATGAAATGAGAAAGATTCTGCCATTACCAATTGACGACTACGGATTTATCACCACTGCCCATCCAAAGATTGATCCGGTTAGTACATCTCTCAAAGGCGTGTTTACAGCAGGCGTGGCGGAGGGACCAAAGGACATTCCCGACACGGTAGCTCAAGCTAGCGCCGCAGCCATGAAGGCATCAATAGTTGCTAAGGGGTAAGAAGGAATGCCCAAAGAGGAAGAGCCTAGAATCGGCGTATACATTTGTCACTGTGGGATAAACATAGCCGCTACTGTTGATGTTGAGGAGGTCGCAAAGTACGCGGAAAAATTGCCAAATGTCGTTGTGGCAAAACACTACGTTTACGTGTGCTCTTCCCCAGGTCAATCCATGATTAAGGACGATATCGAAGAACACAAGCTTAACAGAGTGATAGTCGCATCTTGCTCTCCAACAATGCACGAACCCACCTTTAGAAAAGTCGTCGCAGAAGCCGGACTAAACCCGTACCTGTTTGAAATGGCCAACATAAGAGAACAATGCAGCTGGGTTCACCCAAAAGAACCACAAAAAGCAACAGAAAAAGCAAAAGATCTCATTAAGATGGCAGTGGCTAAATCCCGACTCTTGGAAAGGCTTCAGGTAAAAGAGGCAGGCGTCACATTACGAGCCTTGATAATTGGCGCTGGCATCTCTGGTATGAGATCTGCCTTGGATTTAGCCGACAGGGGTTTCGAGGTTCATTTGATAGAAAAAGCTCCAAGCATCGGGGGAAGGATGGCACAGTTAGACGAATTATATCCAACGAGCGAGTATGCGCTAGATGTTCTGAAACCAATTATGGATGCCGTTACGTCGCATCCAAAAATCAAACTGTTCACCAATTCGGAATTAGAGGCTTTAGACGGATTTATTGGGAACTTCAAAGCGAAAATCCGCGTAAAGCCAAGATACGTTACAAACGAATGTAATGCCTGCGGCAAATGCGAAACCGTATGCCCCATCGAAGTCTCAAACGACTTCGATTTTGGGCTGAGCAAAAGAAAAGCAGTTTATCTTCCTTTTACAGTGGCTATGCCCCGAACGTATGTTATTGACTATGAAAATTGTAACAAATGCGGAAAGTGCATAGAGGTCTGTGAAAGAGGAGCAATTGATCTTAAAGAAAAGCCAATGAAGATGGAAGTTGATGTTGGAACAATCATCGTTGCGACGGGTCATGACTTATACGAGCCTCCCAAAGGCGAGTATGGCTACAAGGTTTACGATAATATCATAACGATGCCTCAACTTGAGAGGTTACTGGATGAAAACGGACCAACACAGGGTCAACTACAGTTTAAGGGTTCTACACCAAAAAGTGTGGTCTTCATCTCTTGTGTTGGATCAAGGCAGGAACCAGGAATCTATCAACCAATAGAGAAAGATCAGCAACTCAATAGATACTGTTCTCGCGTATGCTGCACAGCTACTTTCCAGAATGTCTTATCAATAAAGAAAAAATACCCCGACACAAGAATTTACTATCTCTACCGTGATATCCGATCCTTCGGAAAAGGCCATGAAGAATACTATAGGAAAGCGAGCGAATCCGGTGTTCTTTTTTTGAAATACAAGCCTGAAGTGCCTCCTGTGGTTTCATCTGACCAGAAGGGCCTCTTAGTCACTGTCGAAGATATACTCACCAATAATGAAACCATAGCCATTCCCGCGGATTTGGTGGTCTTAAACGTTGGTATGATACCACGCAATGATGCCTCTGACATACAAACTAAACTGAGAATTTCCAGAGGCGCTGACGGATTCTTCCAAGAGGCACATGCCAAGCTTAGGCCTTTAGAGACGCCTTTAGATGGAATTTACTTGGCTGGTACGACACAAGGTCCTAAGGATATTACGGAAAGCACGATCATGGGAAGTGCGGCGGCCGCGAAGGCGGCTATTCCGTTGGCAAGGGGCAAAGTCGAGGTTGAGCCCACAGTCGCTTCTGTGAATGAAGACATCTGTAAGGGATGTGGTAGGTGTGAAGAAGTCTGTGAATACGGCGCCATTAAAGTGGAAGAAACTGGCCCCTTCGACAGGGTGCCCATGCTAGTTGCTAAGGTAACTGAGGCGCAGTGTAAGGGTTGCGGCTCGTGCTCGGTTGTATGCCCCAATGGAGCGATTACCATGAGGCACTTCACAAAAGAGCAGATCAAGGCCATGGTTAGGGCGGCAACAGGAGGATAACTGAAATGACATATGAACCAAGAATTGTGGCTTTTCTGTGCAATTGGTGCAGTTACATGGGAGCGAATCTCGCTGGCACAAGCAGAATCAGTTATCCACCTAATATAAGGATTATACGGATGATGTGCTCAGGAAGGGTTGACCCAGTTTTTGTTATCAGCGCCTTTGAGGCAGGAGCAGACGGGGTCTTAGTCTGTGGTTGTCACCCAGGAGACTGCCACTACGTGAGTGGAAATCTGAAGGCTGAAAAAAGAATTGAGACAACGAGAAAACTCGTAAAGTTGCTTGGGCTTGGACCTGAAAGACTTCGGCTGGAATGGGTTTCAACTTCTGAGGGTGGAAAATTCGCAGAGGTCGTAAAAGATTTTACAGAAAAACTGCGCAAAATGGGGCCGAGTCCATTAAAGGGTGAAGCTAACCCAGAAGTTCCGAAAGCTCCTCTAGACGTTCAAGAGGTTATTAGGAAGGCAATCGCCGAAACGAACGTTCGATACTGTCTAGAATGTGGAAAGTGTTCTGGTAGTTGCCCAATATCGAGGCTTAACGAGGCTTACTCACCAAGGCGTACCGTTGAAAAATTTTTGATAGGTCTTGAGAATGAAGTCTTGCCCACCACGGATCTTTGGACGTGCCTGACATGCTTCACGTGCACCGAAAGGTGCCCATCAGATGTTAGGTTTCCATATTTTGTTAGGGCATGTAGGCGCGTGGCCCCTGTAGATGTAAAAGAAGAACTTTGTGCCCATAGAGGAATACCTATGGCTCTATCGAGAATCATGACAAATCCAAAAATTAAGCAAGACCGAATGGACTGGCTTCCAGACGGGGCAGAAATTTCCGAAAAAGGCGACTTACTTTACTTTGTTGGATGCTCCCCGTATTTGGATGTGGTTTTTGAAGATTTCAATTTAGGACTCATAAAGATTCCTCAAAGTGTAGTGAAGATACTTAACAAAGTGGGTATTAAACCAGTAATACTGAAGAACGAAAAATGTTGTGGCCACGATCTACTATGGACAGGAGACTTCGAAAATTTTGAAAAATTAGCCACAATAAATGCGACCAACTTCAAAGAAGCTGGGGCAAAGAAAATAGTTACTGCTTGTCCCGAAGGTTATAGAACCTTCAAAGAGGACTACCCCAAATTCCTCGAAAACTTTGATTTTGAAGTTCTACACATATCTGAACTCTTATCTGAATTAATCGACAAAGGAGAACTCAAATTCGACACGAAGATTGCGAGGAAAATTGTTTATCACGACCCCTGTAGACTCGGGAGGCACATGGGCGTGTATGAGCCTCCCAGAAAGGTTTTAGCCAGTCTACCTGGAACCGAACTCGTTGAAATGGAGAGAAATCGACAAAACGCTCTTTGTTGTGGAGTGAGTTCTTGGCTATCCTGCAACAAGTACTCCAAGGGAGTCCAAATAGACAGGTTGAGAGAAGCGAAAGCCACTGGAGCAGATTTGCTGGTAACGGCATGCCATAAGTGTCAAATTCATTGGAAATGCG
>Ga0224501_10001342_pt1 | contig 19143 bp, 14 predicted proteins | sample SF_Oct11_sed_USG_4_FD_169105 | JGI IMG/M metagenome (GOLD analysis project Ga0224501, IMG submission 169105) | Sediment microbial communities from San Francisco Bay, California, United States - SF_Oct11_sed_USGS_8_1 | ecosystem: Environmental > Aquatic > Marine > Sediment | place: USA...
ACAAAAGAACTGGCAGGCGTTTTTTCTGGTGCCCAAACTTTTTTAGGGTAAAAGGTGTAAAAAATAAAGTCCTATTGCCACAGGGCCAAACCGAGACTCATCCGCCTCTGTTCTCTATTAAAGCGATTGGTTCAAGATCGAGAGGTTCTGGACTCAAGTTCTAGTCATGCTCTGAGGGCTCACTGTGATTATGAGCTCCTCACACGATTTCAACTCCTACAGCTTCAACAAGCCACAGGTTTAGATAGTCTGAGTAAAATAATAAGTAAAAGCTGTCACTTGGCTTATGCCTCAAATTCCACTAAAGTTTGCCATGTATTTTGACTCTATGAACACGATATACTAAATGGCCTGTAACCTACGTGTTAATACTCAGCAGGTAGAGGAAATGAGGTGCCAGCAGTCTGAAGATAGGATGAGATGGGGAGAGCTGGCGATTGGTGATAACAACAACAGCTTCCATCACAAGATGAGTCATTCCTGCAGAAAACAAGAGTTTCAGTCAGTATTCACATAACAGGATTGTGGATAAGCTCAGGGGTCGTTGGTTTGGGGTCGTGATTTCAAGTCCGAGTTGGCTGAAACCCTGTTGTGAGTCTGTGCTCGCCGCTTCAGAACAAGCTTCAGACCATGGAGGTACAAGAGCATTGGGACAGGCTTACCCAGATGAGTGATGGACTGGTGATGAGAAGCATCCGCATTGTTGAACCACATCTTTGCAGCAAGCCATGTGTACTTGGGATCGCTGGGATAAAATACCTGGATATAGCAGGCATATTTTAATAAGCATAAATCAGAGCAAACCGACAGCGTGAGCATGAAAGGTTGGGTATCAACTCAAATGCTAGATTTATTTTATTTTCAATTTCAGCAGTTGACCCAGTTCATGGAGATGTAACATACAGGATTGTCTTCAGCAGGTTCAGGCATCAGCTGGATAGCTATGGGTACCAAGTCTCCTCCCTTCTGTGAGTAAAGCAAACACATAGGTCCACACAACCTACGTCCTTCTGTAACATAGCATGGGATGGAATCAGAACTTTTTTCATGCCTAGGGTAATCAACTCTAACCAAGAGTTTTAATGAATGTCCGAGTTTCAGATACTTTTTCTCTGTTCGAAATTCAGGGCTTAGGATAAGACGGGTTGTATGATGGCACCCTTATCCTCCCCTGACTTTGTGGCATAATGGCCCATTACAGTTCAATCCACCGAATTGAATGCCTTGCTGTTATTTAAATTATCACTCAGTGAGGAAAGCCCATGAACTTGAGGTCTTCAGTTGACAAGTAAAAGTATATATTAGCATAGGTGCATTTTCCTGTCAGAGTTAAACATGCAGCTTCATATTGTTTCCTCATGCACTTACATTTACTCACTTCTCACTTCACATACCTGAACATTCAATCTTAGCAAGGTAACGGTGATCAACTTGGTAAATTTTCTTCTTTGCAACAGCCTCGCTAAACTTCATTCCTTCCAGAAACGGCTCCAGAGCTGCTTCGGTAGTAGCCATGCTAACCAAAAAGTGAACACAACATCATTGCCGCGACACACAGAACATATATGAGCATCAATCTGGTCTACTAACCGCTGATTTGGTGTGAGTAAAAGTGTAAGTTGACAGATTCTGATACTAACCTTGGTGGTATCTCCTCGCAACGAGTTAGGCTGGTTGGATTGCAACCGCTTAGCCTCTGGTTACCAAATTCAGCATCACTTGTCCAATTTTTTTCACCCTACAACACATTGAAGTCATGGTCATTAAATTAACAGAGGTAACAGATTCTGACTGAGCTCAACCAATCATTGAGTTTGTCAAGACTATTCTCAATGGATGCAGTCATTCAAGGGAGAAAACTTGGGACATACTCTACGGCGGGCCTAAAACATTGGGTTATCCTATCCTATAGCATAGTAGCAAAAAGTTAGAGGATAGCTGAAAGGGCCAAAGCTGAAGCCAAATATTTGAGATGGAAGTCGATGGTGCTATAGTTTGATCTATACTCACATATGGAACAGCAAGAAGATCACATCTATAGACCTTGGTGAATTCATCCATGCTTTTGAAATCAGAAGTTGTCAGATCAATGAACTTCGTCAATATGCCTAGCTCCAACTTCAGGAAGTCAATGTCAGACTAAAATGGAAAATAACAGGCTTGATGGAAGATAATTCTGGCAACAAAATTCATTAGTGTCTGGGAATGAGCTCTACTGGCCAGCAACTCCATGAAAGACCTCAACTGAGATGGCCTAGAGGTTTCTCATGACCTGTCATTGTCTGATAGAGTGGGACTGTAATGAGGTGGTTTTCCTTGGCTTCTCTCAGGTTCAGATTAAGGGTCATTCAACCTAAGCCGAAAAGGCAGTCAAAGGGAAAGTGTCAACACTTCCAAAGGCTAAAAAAGGCATCCGACCAGCAAGCCTGACACAGCTTCACCAAGCTAACAAGAGCCAAGACTTGAAAGGAAAGAAGAGTTTATAGAACAAAACACTTTACCACTAATTTGCAATAGTAAACCCATGATATTCTGGTGGAAATTTATGCATTCTGCTGTCTGAGGACCATACCTGATATGAGGCGCGGAACATCTCATCTTTTGGCAATGTTTTTATCTGCAATACAAACATTACAAAGGTTTAAAATAAAAATGATCGATCTTCTGCATGGTGCATAGAGTGCATGCAAAGAGTCTCCACGTGACACACTCTGGAAACGCTGATCCCGCGATGGATCAGTAGGCCGACCTTTGCAACCACCTTTTGGACACAAGATTTCCTACCTCCTTCTGCATCGTCTTTCACTGATTCCAACAAAAAATATGAAAACAGCAGATGTTCAGTCACTACATGCCAGACGGATGTCAAGGACCCTTTTGGATTCACTCACTTGGGCATTGAGTTGAATGTCCTTTGAATATGTGGATATGTGGATATACCAAAAATTATTGAATAGATAAATTAGAGTACTATTTAATTTAAGAATTTCTCTGAAGTGTCCATATAAGAACTAGATACATACATCAGTGTAAAGTATACAATAGAGGATTACTACCCATATGTCTGACAGGAGGCTATATCTGGTAAACCCACAGTCTGAACTCACCCCTTGTGGAGCCCCTGGGATTTTTTGTATCAGTTCATACTCTTGTCGTTTCAGCTTCAGTTCCTGCTTCCTTTGCTCTGGATAGCTGGAGTTCTGGGGAAGAGTGCTATCAAACTCCTCAAACCACAAGTCATTATTAGCTTTAACCCATCTATGCATTGGGAACAATGAACTTTCCTTGGTGGCAGCATTCTCCACAATAATGGTTTCAACATACCTATCAATACATAGGTCACAGTCGCTAGGTGTAACAGAATCGCTATCTCACTCACTGACGTGGTGTTTTATCAAGGTGAGTAGCTGACACACGTATTGTTTGCTCTATTGATGCAATTTGCTTTTCGGAGGTTGTAAGGTGTTGTGCTTTGTGTAACACGCAATCATAAACAGCAGAACTGTAGTCAAGGACTCCTTGTAGGAAAAATGAGAGTAGCGAACCCCTTGTCGCAGAAATGGGGACATTTGCGAGGCACCCGCTGCTGGAAGGCCGACATGACTGTCTACATGGGCTTTCGTTTTCGTTCTCAATTACAAATCAGAACATAACGTGGTCTAAAAAGACCAGAGCTCAGTAACAGAATAGATTTCTAAATCCTGTTAGGAACCCTACTCATCTATAAACAGGATGCATAATTAGATTCAGGACGCCTAAATAACCACAACCGTAAGGATGGTGGTACCGAGAGTATTCAGTAAATGTTTTTGCCTGCTTCAATTTCAAGGACAGACAGTAAGCATTGCTAACGATCTAAATCAACAAGGAAAGGGAAAGGAAAGTTAGTGGCATGTCTAACCTGTAAAATTAGTTTTTAAGGACATGGAAATTTATGATATCAGTACATGCTGGGTTATCCCGATATATCACATATGATGTGGATGTGTGACAACTATAGTGGTTTGATTGATCAGGGTAGGTCAGTGGCAGAGTGCTGGGCTCGCAATTATTCTTGAGAACCTGGGTTTGAATCCTGGTCCTGGCTCAGACTGTGATTATGAGCTTCTCACAGCCTCATTATGAGTTGGAGTATTGATACTGACCCACCGGTGGTGCTCCATGCCAGCCCGAACCGTAACGTGTGCAAAACACTAGTACCTGATTCACAGTGTCAGCGTCACAGTGAAGACATTATATGAATAGTTTCACAATGTCTATTTATCTATCACATATGGCAAAGCTGTTGGGTTAGATACTTGTTTTTTTTCACACAAGCTATGGTTTAGCACGGAGCACTACGTGCGGGTCAGTCAATCTATAAGTCTTTTTACACAACACCCGCTCTTCTTAAGAAGGGAGAGGTGGATCTGCACCGACCATTGAATGATCTAGAATCTAGATTCTAGACCCTTATCCACTGGTTGGGTTCTACCTTTTTTTAGCAATTTGGAGTGACGGGCTTGCAATCCATAGAGTGGAAATCCGGCTTTTACCAACTGAGCTATCCTGGCCCCTAGTTCACAATGCGGTAGTATACTATAGGGAGGGACTCACCAGTCTTCATCTTTAAATGTATCATCAGTTCTGATATGAATGTGAGATGGTTTCTTCACTCTAGGAGCAACAAGCTTGAACCGATCGGTAGCCCCAGGCTTGAAATCATTCCTCCATTTCTGATCCAGTAGTATCTCATCACTTTGGTTGTCTTCACCATCCTTCATCGTAAAGTAAATCTGGAAATTTGAACACTTGTAATAAGCTCCACATTCCAGTGATTCTGTATTTGAAGAGAAAGGGCATTGTCCCCCTCCCCAATCAATCTTGAGAACTTCAATTCAAATACGATTGGATTTGAAACAACTTTTTTTTACATGGTCCATGAAAATCAGAGATTCTATTTAGTCAAGCAAGAGCAGGTGCCAGAAACAGAGTTCAGAGGACAGCCCAAATCAAAATCCAAGGTAGCACTAGGGGATGCATTTGGATTTCACCCAAATAGCTATTTAAGAGAACTTGAACGAAAATTTGACATATATATTAAACTGTGGATTATTCATTGAGCTTTGTTTTGAATCTTTGTGAGGTCTGAAAGAACTCACATTGCCATCGGTGGAGGCGCCTTTCTTATCACCAGTCTTGACAAGGATATGGAAGGTACCTTCCTTCTGCCTGCTTCCAATGGCTCCCATGGCTTGACTGATACTGAAATAAATGAACAGATGTTTACTAAGTGTTGTACAAAGCCACATGGAAATTACGTGGTGCTGTAGCTCCAATGTCTATTTCACACATAATGAAATGTCTGCAAACTAATTTGCTGCATATTTTATTGCAGTTGATGTCCATATGCTCTTGCGACTGTCAAAGTGTATGTAAACTTGGATGAAGGTGTTTGTTTATTTGCATGAAGATGAAAAAAAATGTTGACTCCTTTACTTGTGTAAAACCCTTCGGAAGTTTTGCGTTTAGTGACAATTTTGCCATTCCTATTGTAAATCTAGCATTTCCAGTTCTCGTTTACTATAGAAATGCCAGGTTGGCAAATACGTATGTACACTTGAGTAGCCATAACAATTATGAAATAATTACAAAAAGAATACAGCTTATATTCCCATCCGAGCCTGAGGCAGTAGCTACATGTCGAAAAGCATATACAAATTCCATTCACAATGGAATGCCCAGCCAGACCGATAATACTGTTTTTGACGCATGTAACACCTCGCGCATGGGTTCCCATATAAACTAAATTTATAAAATGCAATACATACCCAAATTATTCAGCAAAACGAGTTTAAGCTACAGTTTTCGCCTGCAGTGATTATCATGCGTACAATATTGCATGCGCCACTGGTTAGCTGACAATATTAGTGCATGAGCTTGTCAAATCAAGTAGTGAAATATGTCACTGCACCAAGGAAATCATCCAATAGGAGGGCGCTATAACTAAAATACATGGGGAGAATAACCCAATGTGCCAGAGTTCCAAGTGTAGCCAGGTGACTTGCCTGTTCAGCATATGGCGGGTAGTGTGATGAGCTTCATTTGCCTCACAACCCCCTGAATTCCCAAGATCCAAGTCCCCTGGTTATTTGAGTGCAGTAAAAACTATACAGCTATCCCCAAATGAGTTAGAGGAGGCTAACTCTATGATACTAACACATAGAGATAATGGCTAAATGCAAACCTGGTAGTATCTGGTTCCTTTTCCATGTTCGCGAGTAATGAATTCGACTTTCCGAAAAATATATAAGAATCAAGGCGGGAGGTGAAATGCAAATGGATAACTGTTGGTTAGCTAGAATGGCTATGACCAAATGGATCATGGTTATGGTTTATATACCCAGTGACTATCACTTGCAGCTGTGACATCATAATTTTGTAATTGTGCTGTGGTAGACATGCTTGGCAGATAAACAACAACAAGTAATGCAATGAATCCGATGCCCTTATCTGCTCTGAGGTCATACTGCCCTCAACTATTTGAGGAAGTTGTAAAACATGTTGTATGTTGCATGTATTGCAAAATGATCTTGTGTAAGCATCAACAAGCACAAAATAACTTATATTCTTCCTTGCTTAGTGCATACACCTAAACACCTAAACCACTATATAATTGAAATTGACAACAAAAACTCCAACAGTCTTCCCATCTGCATCATGTATTGATATTACATTGCTACTAACCTAACAAAACAAAAAATCCATTTCCAATTATCAAGTTGGTAGGAAGTTTTCATCAAAACCTTATGTCATAACCATAGAAATAGGAGGGTCCTCCTACTTCATAACAATAGGAGCCCAGTCATCACTGAAAATGGAGACTATCTAGCAAGCCAAATAACATCTGGAAACATTGGGAGTTTATGATACAAGCTGACCACACTCACACTCTATACCAGGGTGCCCGCTGATTCAATATGAAGCTCAAGCTGCTGAATGCATGAATGATCCAGGGAGGTTGGGGGACAGTCAAATTAATTTTGTTTACACTTCGACAACCGAGAATTCAGCTACAAAGCTTCAAAGGAAGAGGTGGATCTTTGACACCGTGATCTTGACCCTTGTTCACTGGTTGGGGCTTTTACTGTGGTGTTCCGAAGCAACACTAGCAATTGCTAAGCTCCATACCAGGAAAAAAGCTCCACCTGCAGTGAGACTCGAGCCCGCAATCCAGAGAAGGCAACTCCGGGCTTTTTATCAATTGAGCCCCGTACCCGTGAGACTAAGTGAAAACCAAAAATATATCATTTGGTGATGATCCGGAAACCGTGGGTAACTAAGTATAAGCATTCAATGGAGGCTGATGATCCTAGCAACCTCTCACATCAAATTACTGCGACTTTTGAACATGCAGAGAAGATCCCAAAACCAAAATATATGGCCCTCTAAACATGAATCCTACCTTACTTGAAAACCTCTTTGAACAGAACCCTATTATCGCGATACATAGTTAACAAAATGTAGAGACAACTCCTTACTGACCTAGGTTCAGTCAATGGTTAGTTATCCTATTCTTGATGGTGTATTGAGACAGAGACATAAGAAAAACAGAGATACGACACTCGCGCAAATTGCTATATTACCTTCACAAAACTTCTTGGTGATAACGAAATCTAGGCTGCCACTTTATCATATACAAAAATCGGTTTTTCAAAGAAATTTTGGGCCAATCATGTCAAACATAGTATCGCCTGAAAGCTCGAAATCTACTCTATAAAAGTCGACCCAGGAAAAATCAAATATTAGCGTTTTTTTATCAGAGGGCCTTATTGAATAGGGGACTATGTAAACACTGAGGCCATGTACAATCCGATGGAGAAGATAATTCACATTATGGTCTCTGGGCCTATACGGTATAAGTTACTTGCCAGTTTACTAATAATAACCTAGAGCATAGATTATAGATCTGTGTTATACCTGTGTTATACAAGTAATGACTCTTTGCATATGCAACCTTTTCATTGGGAGCATCCGTGGTTCGCATGCAGACACATCAACCAAAATCTATCATCAACATTGATTTTTGGACAGCCTTTCCATGATAAATTGTGTCCTAAGATCAGCGGGTAATAGAACTGACTAGTTTTGCTAATGGAGCAACTTAATTGCAACCAACAGACTGACTGCCCACCACATGGCTCCCAAATCCATGGTCATGAGAACATCTGCCAAAAAAGTATCCATGTTGGACATATATTGTAGTAAATGATGTAGTTTTCCACACAATGAGCTCATATCGGTGGCAAGTCGGCGACACTCCAATAAACATGAGTACGGCCGGTATTACAGAGCTCATGTCATGCAATAGCACACGGACTCCATTGGCCCTGCAATAGGTTTCCCAAACATCAATTACCCGCTGATCCTAAGAGAGTACGGGAATTGAAGCGATCCAAACACCGCCGATAATCTTTTCGTCATTTGTAGAACTGATGTAGAATGTGAAATGTTGCATCAGATGCACGAGTACCTTCTTATTTATTCATGTTGAGGTGGATATAAAGTTCTGGACAGTCTAAACAATAGGTGAGTTTTCCCCAAATCATAATTGCGCGTATCTCTTCTGATGATTTTCAGTATTATTTGAAGCTATTGCGCTGTTAGAAACGACTTTGTAGTGACCTAGCTTTTATGTAACACTAAAGGCCACTTTCTCATTATGTAGCTGGCCTTAATAGGTATAGAAAAAGATCTGCTACTGCTAGTCTGCGACACACTAGTCACCAGTATGATCTTAACCAAAGTACTCAATTCCTTATATAACGTATTGAAGTGAGACATCCATTGTATAATATTGTATTTGTATGAGAAAAGTAGAAAATTTAGAGATTGGCGAGTTTATTGGTGCACCTAGTGTATAACAATTGGCGATAAAAACCTATTAGTATATAGCTAGGGGTAGGCATGATGCTATTATGCTTGCAATTAATCTTGTTAGCAATATATGGCACAGCTGGAATGATTCATATGAGTTTCACTTTCTCTGGTTTGGTTTCCGCCAGCTCCCCTAGTTCGGTACCTTCTGCGCCTAAAGTTTGTGGTCGTTGTAATATGGACTCACTCTCGCTAGGTATCTGTTCTCCAGTAGACATCTCTGAAAACATAGGTGTTCAAGTTAAACGGAGACATCTTTATGCTGTGTTCTATGTGCTGTATGTTTTACATGGGATGATGGGTGGCATCGCTAAGCTAAGGGCATGTTTTCCGGATGGTTTGCTTCATGGAGTTGGTGCTCTATGGACAGGGCTCCTTCATTAAGTGCTCAATCCATACATGTGATTCCGCTGCGTGATGGCAACATGGTAGCACAGCATACAGTTCATTTTTAAAAAAACAATTGCTATAGAAAACCCTTTTAACCTTGACACTATTGTCAGCACAGAGGCCAATCCGGAATCAACTCAATGGAACCCAGCTTACAAAATACATAGCATGTACTTTTCTAGTTCGGACTTTTTGGTTGTCCTAATTTAACCAAGTTTTAGGTGCCCGGAGTTCCAATGTGGTTGAAAACATTCCCCTTGCGGTTTATATGTGCATACCAAACTTGCTTTTTCTGCAGAAGATGATGAGTGACAGAATTCCGATGACAAGCACTACAGCTGAGATCCCGATTCCTAGTTTGAGATTCGCATGTGCTACAAATCAAAATAACAATTGCGCAGAACATTATGAGAAAACCTAAAGCAGCTGAAAAAGACAGTTTTCTGGGACAGTGGGGGAAAGCGGGAACAAAGTAATCTTGTAGTGGCCCAAGCCAGAATATGAGTAGTGGTGAATCATATAAACTAGAATATGCCTGTATGTACATGATGAACAGAGGGGGGATTATTCCATGACAGCTTCGAGTGACTTGCTGATACCAGGAATAACCAGTAATGTTTTGATGACCATTGTCTCAAGTCTGATTTTGCCTTTTTCAGAAAGCAATGAAGTATGTCATTGTCTGAAGGTGATGCTTATCAAAGTTTGGTTTCTTTATTTGATTTAAATACTGTGAATCTCCTTGTGCTCACCAGTTGCAGTGGCTATAGCAAGCACAAAATTGGGGTCCGGAACCTTGTGATGATTAACAAAAATGGGGAAAAATGAAAATAAAGGACCTTCCCAGAACCCTTAATTGAGTCATGGGATTTTGTGGCATCAGCTCAGTGGTAGAGCATTGGACTTGAATCTATATTGATCTTTTGCAATAACCTGCGTGGCATGACCAACTCTTTTGCGGGTGTGACGTCCTCAGATAAATTCTAGGTGAAAACAAGCAAGCATGCCTACAAGACGGACTGCTGACACTAACCAGTTCATGGTGCTCCATGCTAAACCATAACTAGCAATTTTAACAGGATCTAACCCTGCAACTTCGCTATAACTGTGAAGCGGTAAAAAAACAATGGTTCTATATCTGATATCGCTTACCCACTTCGCTCGTCAGAAAAGAACTAGAAGAAATTCCGCGGGCATTCCCAAGTGGTATAGGAACTATAGTCACTCCATCATCTTCACCAATATAGAGGGAATCACGCAGATGCAACATACTCCTGGGAGATTCCAAATTGCACTCTGAGCAGAACTGTTTTACTTCGCCGCTACTAAAGTTTAGTAGCCGGATTTTCTTGTTGCCTTCATCAATCACAACCATATGGTTCGTATCGAGCCATTCCATCTTGGAAGCTCCATTGAACTGGGATTCCGAAAACATCCCATCAGTATTACCCTGGGACAATGAAGTGTTTGTGACGGGGATGAGTGTCTGGTGGTGTGTAGTTGAAGTAGCAGGGTCCTGTGTCTTCATGACCCCAGTGGATCCTGCTAGGTATAAGAACCTATGTTCAGGGTAGAGAGTTATCCCTCTTACGGCGTGGAGTTCTCTCTCATTTATCCTCATCAGCATGACAACAACTCCAGCGTCTGTATCCAGGAGTCTGATGACAGAGTTACCACTGTCCACAATATACACAAACTGGTCCATCACTACCATGTCCGAAGGATGACTAAATAAGGCCTGCTCTAACTCTATAGAATCGGCATAGCCTTTATGACCACACTTCCCGGCAAACTGTGACACCGTGTTACCATCCCAAGATCTTAAGCAATGATTTCTCAAATCCAGCACCAGGATATGAGTTCTATTGAGTTGAGCGAGGGAGACAATTTCTCTAAAACGAGCAGTCAGTGAAAGTCCATTGTTATATCCTGCTTCAGTGTCACTGCCAGCGCGTAGCAAGAGATTGTTGCTATTCCAACTGTATATGCCAATTGGGGTCGCGATTAGTAGTTCGGACTGATGGAAGTGATCATCAAGCATAGCGGTGACTGGCTTGGTTGTGTTGAAAACCCTTACCGAGTCTGCAGAGACTTTCCTAAAATATACCACATACAGGTGGGTGCTTCTCCAAGTAAGGTCCAAATAATGCCAACAGTGGGTTTACATGTCAGGGGTGACGCAGAGATAGGCAGTAAGCAGTGGTTCAGTGTCAACATTGGTTCTCCACTACTGGTGCACCGAAAGATCACACCCATTTTCAGTGGCGCTCAACCAGTGACGCTAGCCTAATCGCCATGTAAACTCCACTTTTAAGGTATGAGCGCTCAACAAACTAGCAGAACAGGATTTTATACAGAGATGGCGACGTTGTGTTTATAACAGTTGGAACTGCTGAAATATATATTTGAATAGTTTATTGTTGACCAACGGACCACCCTATCTATCTTGATAAGCAAGAGCTGAAAATCATGTGAGGAATTCATGGACCATCACACTAAGAATCAAGGCTTGAGTGAATGATATCACGATCATGGATAAAAATCCTATCTGTTAGCTTATCCATTAGGTTACCGTTTTTATGGTGGGACCTATGGGCAAGTGAGCATGCAAGAAGCTCATGCACATTACACTACCTAGCACCAATGGTAATGCCCACTTATTTATTACCACATGTGTGTAATGTGTCCTAGGCTAATTGTTGAATAAATCAATGCTACTTGTTTCACTGTCCCTATTTCACCGTTTTAAAACCTGTTTAAAACCGGTTTCAGACACATTTTCAGTTTTTCTGCTCAAAAGTGCGCCCGAAAAGTGCGTTTTTACAAACCACGTACCTTGGCTGCGTTTGAAGGTGAATTCGATCAAGCAAACAAAATTCTGTGCCTAAAAGTGGGCGTGCTAGTTTATATAGTGTCAAGGTTATCAAAATGTCAAGAGTATCCATTGCTTTCTTATTCTATGATCGCTTCACGGGTCGCTTCGTTGTTGCAGAACAGACGCATCTGAAAATTTTTTGTCTGCATATGACCAAAAGCACGCGAATAAATCTACTATGTGGGCTAGGGTCAGTTTAGTCTGGATCAGGCGACTTAACCCCACCTTAGCACTAATTCAGCCTTTCATGCAAAAGAATTGTCTTTGGATTCCTGCCTAACGAAACAACCACAATTCACACAAGCACTAGAAAATTCCTGTTATTCGTATTCATTTGAATCCATTCGATTGTGTGAATGTGAAAACCTCAAGTTCTCACACGCACACTGGGTTCGCGGTAACCAATAAAAACCTATGGTTTTATTAACAATTTCTTGACCGGGTCAACTGTACACAATAGCCTAGACTAGGTTTGAAACATGTGTTCAGTGACTATACAAAAGGATGGGGTCTGAGTGAGTCAAAATCCAGGACGATCTCATACACCAGGGGAAGGGCTCTGGGTAGCCTATGAAGGTCATGGCAGGGCCACCATTGGCCACATAATGTAATGTTTGGGAATACGCAATGATGGCAATAAAATCAAGTGCGCTGTGAAGTGCTAAGCATCTGCTGTCTGATCAGAGTCTGGGTCGGAGTCTGAGAGGAGTCTAACCCATGGAATAATGATCATTAATTAGAGCACTAACTTGATGGTCTAACTAGCTAACTACTAGCAGCAGTAAAACAAAGGAACAGTGATCTTTTTAATAGACTCCGGGTATTTTGTTGTAAACCTGAAGTCTATGCTTGAGTTTGTAACCGTGTCAGTAAACTCTGAGTTCCCAATGCATTGTTCAAAGACCAAAGCCAAAACTTTTTACACCTAATTATCACCCTTTTGAGAGCATGAAGGCATATCGACACCATTGTTTTTCACTTGTTTTTTGTTCAAAGTAGAGACTTGCGATCATAAAGCACTTCAATAGCAAAATACTTATGTTGTGATTGAAAATTAGAAAATATATTTTGGATCGCCTTGTAGATGGGATTGCCCATGCTGCACAGTTGGATTTCAAAAGTTCTATAGCGTGGAGACTGCATTTTTGGAAATTTAAATTAACAGATTTATGAAATACATCGCTGTACTGGGTGCATGGGTACTTACCACTGATCTCGTACGGTAGCAATGAGGATTACAAACGCAACTCCTAGTGTGTTCCATCTCCACATTCCAGGAGTTGATGATATGAAACAAGTGCAAGACATTACTTTATAGCTCTTATCTATTCAGTAGTAGTAGTATTAGCAGTAGTAGTATAATTCTTCTCCAAACATCGAGTCACCTGAGGTGGAGTCTGAGCTATTCCCCCCACGCACTGCAGTGATGTCATTGGCACTTGTTACAGTCAAGGGTGAAGGGGTGTGGCCTACCAATTATAACTAGGGATAGCTTGCGGAAACTATTGAAGCAATCAGTGACATAAAGGTTTCCTTTATGTCCCTGAAGCACTTTAGCATATCCCATGGGGGCTTCTACCACCTGTATGAGCCTAAAAAATCTGAAAGAAACTAACACAACCACTCTAAGTTATGAATTGATATGGTGTATACCTGTATACACCATCTGAGGTCGGAGGATTGACACAGACGTCGGCCTAAAACTTGGTTGCAGCTGTTTGGAGGGTTTTGACTGTAACCAGTGAAATACCCGCTGGTCACAACAGAACTCCGGATCGGGTTGAAAGCCTCTCGAGACATAAATAATAGGTCATCTCAGGACCGCCTGTCATGAATAAACAAGCAGTGTCTATTGAGTCCTCGTCATAGGGTCCATGATCTACACAAAGTCAATTCCAGACTGTTGTAGAACATTAGGTCACACTAAAAGCTACACTAATCCCAACCTCAATCACAATGGCCAGATCGAGCGGCAAACTACCACAGGATTGAGATGAGAGTTGTAGACCTGTATTGTTGATACATGGTTTTTAATTGAGATCAGCTGTATTTTATAAGTATGTAATACCGAAACGATAGACCATAATAGCGTCACTATTTTTCAGGGCTCTTCCGTATGTACTCCAGAACAATACAGAATGTGACGTAAGCGCTTGCTTGAGTATGTAGTGCCTGGTGTATAAAAACTGACAAAACCAAGGCACATGGTGACATGGTGTGCAATGCAATAAAAGCACACTGGGTTTGAGAGGAGGATAACTCTGTAGTTTTAAGGATCCTAAAGATAAGCTATGTTAAAACGTGAGCCTGAGGGACAGGTTCAGATCATCAAAAAGCCATAAGCTGTGACCTTAGCAGCCACGTGATTGATATAACCGCGGCGTGAAGGATCCATTCATAGAGTTAGCGTAGGATAACTCTACGGATCAGTTGAAAATTGACCACAGATTTAGATGCTCTATTCACAAACAGAAATGTCCGCAAACTTGGGGAAAATGTTTGGTGCTACCATCACCCACCTTACCACGTACGCCAGCTGTCAAGAACCAGCAAGCATTGCCACTGATTTACCGCTGATGCACCATGTGCATGATAGCCAAATTTGGTGACCCTCTACCATTTTGGATGGCTCATTGCATTTCACAGGAGAGTGACAATTTTTCCTTCAGATGCAAATCATAAGGGAAAAATTAGAGGATCGGAATGCTATTAGCTAAGGGCACCACGTTAGGCTATAAAACCAGACAAAATTCGTCTTACCAGCGACTTCTGACACTCTTTCAGACCTATATAATTGAGTAGCCTCAGTGGAATAGAGAAGATATCAGGATATTCAATGATAGGCGTCTACACATCTATACACTACTGGGTGATTCGCCGATGTGAAAAAAGGGCTTTCATATATGCTATCGTGGTTCATCCAGATGGAGAGGTCATCCTTTCTGCCAGTCGGCGTTCAATCTTATTCCATTCATTTCTCTTAAGGGTATTACCCAAGAAATATCCTTAACAAAGTATGTACAAGATTACCTTGCATGCTATGCAGCACATAGCTGTAGAAAGTGAGCTAGTTCTCTACAAATGTTCAACCTCCCTTTCCGAGCGTCCACGTCATCAATGGAAAATTTTCAGTGTCAAAACGCACAGAGTCATCTTCGTTGAGCGATAAGCTTTCATGGTTTTGTAACTCCCAGTACAAGCGTTTTCGAAACATTTAATTTCCTCCAATTGTCAAATTCATACTTTGAGCTTCACTGAGAAAACTGATTGCTATTGCAATGTTCACAGGGGCTTCCTTCCATCCTCATGTCCATGTCATATCACTGTTTACAGTTTTAGGTTTGGTGTACAGACTTTCATTTCATTGTCATGAGAGGACAACCCTCAATCATCAGTGCATAAAAAAATCTACAATATGCCCGAAAACTGAAGCCCCGAAACTACATATTCAGTTATACCGGTTATTCGAGAGCCTATAAGGTCACAATGGTCAGATAGACTCAAAAGACTACGGAAACACTAAGGAAAAATTGGATACATCCTGCTAGCATCATCAAGTGTCCATGGTATTATTCTCTACAAGTCTATAGCACAGTCAACATATGAATGGCTTGCCTTTAAATACAATATGGCTTGTATTAGCACCAGAAAATAAAAAAAACTACAGATTGTAAATGCATGCTATGTATCTGATATGTTAGTATTAGCGAGTTGGTTCAGTTCCACAGGATCATTTTTAGGATAGATAATCCTAATACACAAACTACAGGAGCCACACGCTGCGTAGTCATATCTTAATCTAACATCAGTGACTGTTAGAGTATACTCATCCCCGCATCTACATGGGTATGTGTAGTTAGAGTCGTACTCCTCCATATCTTCCAGATACATTTCATCCTCAACCGGAAATTCTTGTAAAAGTTGCCTCTCCTTCCATCGTGTGTCATAAGCAAATCGCAAATCTGGATGACTTAAAATCTGGTAGGCTGTAAAGAAGATCTGGATTGCTAACGGAAATGCAGTTCACCAGGCTGGGGTGGGAATGGAGGCTAGCCGGAACATCTCTGTGACATTCCAGTGATGTAGACTTTGATACACCAGTAACACAGGAATATCAAACTTGATGGGTATTTTAATCCCAAGTTTGTTCCATAGTTAAACTTCTAAACAGAACTATGGGTATCCGCCATGAATTTTAGATATCCTCTATTGGTTGCCCATTTCTGACGCCATAATAGCGCAATAATTCATCTAAATCAGGAGAAAGCGTAAAGGGACTTTTCTCGATGCTTCCAGTGACAGCAGCTGATGTAGAACAACAAGGAAACTTTAGAAAAATAAACAGCAAGTGAGGAACTAACCATGGAGTTCAACAAGGATGTGTGCGGAAGTGTGGTCTGTGAGACAGACTTCAATTTTTTAACTGCCAACCAGAGGCTGATTGATATAATGTGACTTACCATGAGAGAGTCTGGTGAAAGCTTCATGATAATAACTGGGGTCTTCATTAGGATGAGCATCTGGATGTGTTTTCAATGCAAGCTGACGATAGGATGTTTTAATCTTTTCTTGAGAACTATCGACTGTGCATTGTAGTACTGAATACAGGTCTTCCATCCTACAGTATGCAAACTAGTTGGAGAAAAATACCAGGACAGGAAAATAGTGCGCTATTGGAAATTTGGATGACCAGACTGAGACTTATGTTTGAGGAAACAAATTACCAACTGGAATTATTCTTGTTACAGAAGGATCTGAACTGCCAACTCCCAAGTATCACATGGGTGATAGTTGTGGGTACAAACGCAGAGAGCTACTGTAATTACGAAGACATTATTAGGTTAGAGCGATCAAGTTAAGCCCACTAAATGACTAATTGACTAAAGTAGTCAACTGGCTAATTTTTGTAGTCTACGCTAATCAGGGGGTCTGTACCACAGCTACCGCTAGTATCAGTATGGCATGTGTTTAGCAGTTGTATGAGCAGGAAAAAGGTATTTCTTCATACATAAAGTGATAAAGTGAGTGTGAGTCACAGTGTGACTGACTTACTCAGCTAGTTACTGAGATTGACTGACTGTGACTCAGTCATTGACCGTGAGTGTGACAGTGTGAGTGTGGCTGTGAGTGTGACTCAGTCAGTCACTGAGTGAGTCAGTCAGTCAGTGACTGTAACTAGTCAGACTCAGTCACTGAGTCAGTCAGACTAAGAGCATTTAGAACATCTGACACAGCCACTTTTGGGTAAACTGGAAGGGGCAAGCCTTAGAATGAATATACACTCCGTGTCTATACAATCCGTAGTATAGTAAGTAAAATCCACAGTAGGAATCCAAATATAATCTTGGCAAATCACACTGAACGGAAACGGAAATGAGTTCACCGAAGCACGCACGCGTATATGAGCCAGCAGATTTTGATAGTCATGGGCATAGATAAATAATTAAATTAGAAAACCTTTTTTGTAATTTATCTATGGACACCCGTGTGGATAGTGCGGATAGTGGTCGAACTGTTGTGGGGGGGGGGTGAGGGGCATACTGGATAGTCATGCGATTTCATTACTCATGTTGTCATCATAACTGAGCTGAACTGGAGTCATGTTGCCCATCAATCACTCAGAATCAGGTTCAGAATCTATTCTATCAGCTCTGAGTCTGTCAGTCTGTGCCCAGTGCCCTGACTCAGTCAGTGACACCGTTTGGCTGTAGCATCTAAGGTATCTAAACATTTTAAATCTGGGCTAGGCTGCCGTTAAATTCTTTCGACCTAGCTGCGGAGCTGTTAGCCTGTTACTGTTAGTGTTACACATTTCAGTCACAGAAACTGGAAAGGTCAAGGTGGAAAGAAAAATGGTTGAACTCTGTAGGTGATTGGTCGTAGGTGATTGGCAGTGACTGGCTGCTAATAAACATGGAATTGGCTAATTTATTCTGGTCTCCATGAAAAGTTGAAAACTTTTTATTACATATACCAGGAACTAATAATACATTAAGATGAACCTAGCTTTAAAAAAATCAGCAATAGCACCAACATGACGTAATGTGATCTACATTTTGTAGATGTGTGACCCACACTTTTTGTATGGTTGTGTTGTATTGTATCGCACTGTTATGTTGGTTCTATCCTATTCTACTTGGAATCCAGAATAACGGTTATCATTTGAATGGCCGTGGTGACATGATCTGTGTAACGGGTCCCTTGCTTTTGTCTTCTTTATATTCTCTGCATGTGCCCCACCAATGCCATCTGCAAATAAATAAGCTGAGATGCAGTCAGTGCTGGATAACTTAACAATATGATAGTGATGCGCAACAAATTACCTTCCCCCTCCGTTACCATGACTTTTCTGGGCAATAAATTTCTTTGCCTATGAGAAGGTTGAATCTTGCCTGCCAAACTCAATACTACAAAGACAGATTTATAAATACATGGATACACAATATTTATATCTGTGTACAGAAATCTGGTAACATGATGGTTGCCTCCCTGTACCGTATAACAGACACACCAGTTGTGATTTATACCCCAATGAAGAGAAATGCTTACTTTATGCAGACTTTTGGGTGTTCCTTGAGAAAACACTTCATCTTGAGGATATCAAAATAAATTTCGCCCAGAAACTCGGAGTCCTTCGTTCCGAGCACCTTGAGACAGTTATGGAAGTCATCATCGCAGCCACAGTGTAGCCTATAGATTATTGGGATATTTACACCTGATTGATGACCAGAACAACCGAATTATGCAGAGAGCTAAACACGGGGATCTTAGTTTTTAGTGTTTAGTTCATGCCTCAAAAGACCCACACCAGTTACACTGCCCAGATAAATAGCTGAACCAGTCACGGATTGTTAAATTATCATCTAGATGAATTGGATCCAACCTATAACCTATACGACCTACAATTAACCTACAACTTAAAATCTACAACTTATAATGGATAACCTTCGATCTACAACCTA
>Ga0224501_10001343_pt1 | contig 19132 bp, 5 predicted proteins | sample SF_Oct11_sed_USG_4_FD_169105 | JGI IMG/M metagenome (GOLD analysis project Ga0224501, IMG submission 169105) | Sediment microbial communities from San Francisco Bay, California, United States - SF_Oct11_sed_USGS_8_1 | ecosystem: Environmental > Aquatic > Marine > Sediment | place: USA...
CCTGATCTCGATCAGTCGCAATGAAATTTCAGTCGCAGTCAGAAATCCCAAGGGTTTTTATCGTGGCAGAGTTGTTCTCTCTTAACTTCAACTCGTCGTTTAGAGTCGAATGATCGTTCGCGATTAGTTTTGCCAACGCAATGAACCGATCTCTTTGTGGCCTTGACATTGATGAACTTAACATTGTTTTAAGTAGCGCATCAGCGCCCACTTTCAGTTGCGAAATTTTGTTCGCATGATTTCAGTCGCAGTCTTTGACATGGTTTTTAAAACTGCACTTTTCATTTGTGCTTTTGAGTAGGTAAGCTAAAATGCGAAATCAGGTTCAGTCGCGCAAAAACCCATCACGCGAATGCAGATATTATCACATATCTCCATGGAATAAAATGTGCCATGAGCCTCCAAAAAAGGGGAAGTGTACTTGAGTCCCCGAGTCTATTATGGATTTGCATAAAATTTGGATGAAGTCCTGACTGAAAATAACCGCTTTGGCTAACTGGTAGCCATCGAGATAAGATCATCTTGTTTTACATGGATGGCATCACTCTATGGGGCGTCCTCTGTTTGATGCCACCATCTGAATCCAATGAGAGAGAAGGCACAAAGTGACGCACTAAGCCAAATGTGCTATCCACTAAGTCGCCGCCTCCCGCTGTTCTCATCACTGTGTATAATGGCTCATTTCACAGCTAAGTCTTCTTGGGCAGAAAGTTTATTCTTTTCTTTATAGATGATGGCGGAAAATGAGCGGCCTAAAGGACTCTGCCAGTCACCGCTACCCTCCTCTGTCATGATTCTCGTCGGCAAGATGAAAACGACTGACTCTGCCTTTCTCAGTGTTCAGAATGAATCGGAGTATGAATTGAAGTTAAGCCTCACCAAACTCTATCCGTCGGGTACGTATGCAGAAACAATGTGTGCCATCTCAATGGCCAGGGACCCCTCCAGGGATAGCTCTGCGATGTAAACAATTGCTCATGATAGAACAAAGCCTTGATTTAGGCGTGACTTTGTGTCATGAAGTTTTTATTGGGCTCATGCAGTGGTTGTGAGCTTCTCGCCTAAGGTGCATTTGCGTGCTCGTTTTTTCGCGACTGAAGTCCATTTCGGTCGAGACATCTGCTAAACTGTTCAAGAACGTGACCGAAAAGTGTGATTTAAAAAAGCATCTTTCACTTACGGTCATGGTCTGCCAATGTTTAGGAAAATGTCATGGTTGCTGCCAAGAGACTTGATTACTACATTGTGATGAGTCGCGAACAATTGTTCGACTCTAACCGATGAGTCAAAGTTGAGAGAGGACAACTCTGATCCAATCAAAATCCATCCACTCAACATGGCCGTGTGCTCACGACCAAAATTTTTGAAAAAAATTTCAGACGTGAGCATGCAAATGCACCTATAATTTCGAGCTCCCGTTGCTTCAGAGCGAATCTTCGACTTAGAAAGCCTGTTAAGTGGGATAACTTTGTGACCCCCAATAAAATAATAAAAGGGGAGAGATTCTATCCAGGTATTCTGATTCTAATTCTGAATTTTGCCATTGACACCAAAACTTTACTCTTTACAGCACTCAAAGCAGGTAGGTAATAGCTCTTTTTCGTAGATAAACAGTTCTGGTAGTGTAATATTTGATTAATCAGTAAGTCTGTGAGTGGTAATATCACACATTCTCTGGCACTTCTCTACACTTCTTGGTGAGTAGTCTGAGTGGCTGGACAGTTCACTCGTTTTGTGTGAGTGACACTCTGCCATCACCGGTCAGCAGGGCCAGTGAGACACTGTCTTGGTATCGATGAAACAATTACTGAGAAAAACAATGGATCAGAACTCGCAGTCCAAAAATTGGACATCCCATCAGACAAGCAGCATTAGGCAATGCTCTGGCCATGAATGCTACCGACTTGTCCACGGGGTCCATCAGGGTTATTCAATGATACAACAACTTTCTCAGATCTTGCCGCGAATGTCCAGCGTTGGGATAGTGTAGCAGGGGCATGAAACGACCTTCTCTGTCTATTTCTCACTGTCGCTAGCCATTTCTATTCCTGTAACTTCGTTTTCTCCCTTCGCTATAGTTTGCGCAATCACATCTCGCTTATTGTAGAGATTCCCCCACACCGAGGAGACGGATTTCTTGTTACGGAAACAAAAGATTGCAATAGATCACTTATAGAGCCTATCGACCAACCTCCACCCAAGGTGAATAATGTGGTGGTACCCGTGGTGCCTAAAGTCTCTCATAACGGTACGTTGCCTAAAGTTAGTAATTTAGTCGCCGCCGGAAGCCAGAACAATATACCCAGTGCGGCAGCATCATCTGCGCTGCCTAGTCACCAGCCCGTAGAGAAACGGATGTCGCTAAATGAGGATACTCTAAAGAATATGAGAAAAAGCACCAACAGCCACTTGTCAGATTCACAGTCCCAGTCACTACACAGTCTAACCAATAACATAGCTGCATCTATCAACCTTCTAAACGGCAGCCAACCAAATCCATCGCTGGAACCGAGAGAAAGTACAAAGATACAGAACACGACTGAGCAGCCATCATCATCATCATCATGGCGGAATATAAGTCATTCGGATGACGACTCAGTGAGTCCTCGCAGTTTCACAGGTCAGTGATTCTCTGTGTGATCATTTGGGATATTACGGTTTGGCGACCAAGAAAGTTTATTTTAATGCGATTAGGTATGAAGTGTACTGCTGAAGGTAGGGTTGTCATGAAACATGATCATCTTGGTTTCGTGTGATGGTACTGAGGTGGCTTCTTGTTGCCATGGTCAGTTTATGTAAGCCACATTTTACACCTCACCTACGAAGAATTCGGCTACTCTTTCACAATAACGGAGAGGCCGGTTTGTAAAGGTACCTTTTCACTCCATTGGGCGTCCGGTCTGCCTCGGACTGGGCCCAGTTTGCATCTGATTTGGCGTCAGACCACGGATCTGAAGACCCCTTTTCACTCCAAATGGATCCGCCAGACTCACAATCCCGGATTATTTTTGAGTCAATCAATGGTTCAGAGCCTGTGTTTCCCGAAACGGTAGCCATTATTTGATCGTAATTTCAAAAGAAAGTCAATCCGCTACTTTCACTGCAAGCTTGCTCTATTCCCAGTGCAACTTCGTGCTGTCATTCGTGTGAATATTGTTGCGAAATCAAATAAATCTCCCTTTCCAACCATCATAGTACGATACGGGTAACTAGTGAATGTCACTAGGTAATCCGTGGATGGCAATTTGATTGGTTGATGAGTCAGACGTCCGAGGCCTTTTCACTCCATTTCCGAGGGGTCAGACGCCCGTCTCGAACGTTCAGTCCGTGGGCCATCGAAGACCGAACCCGATGGAGTGAAAAGGCACCTTAATACGCAGATCATCGGATTGTATATATGAATCCAATTTAGGTGAATGTTTTCTGTGTATTGCGCCCAGCCAATGACGAAATCATCTATTCGGTCACAGGTGTAAACGCGAGCTCTTTTGTTATTGTTCATTGGATAAATCCATTCGATGTCTTTATCCATTTGCAAGACAGTTAGGCTTCATTGCTCAGAGCATATCTACATGCGATACACTTTAGTACTGTCTTCTGTTGGTCGGAAAATGCTGACTGTATTCGCTAAAAACAGCGCTGAAGTTTATGGTGAGTGTAGCACTGCGTCAGCGGATTTAGGCCGAATGAAAGTTTAACCCACCAGCACTTCACTGAAAGATTACTTTGGCGGAGGAGTATTTCTTTGCATTTATTATTATCTATTTATGCATTTATTATTTATACTGTATCATTGTCTATCTGAAGTCCAGCTACTGATTGAGCCAATTGTATAAACTTTGCTGACACTTAATAACCCACAAGTTTTCGCTTTGGAAGAAAAGCTTTACATTGATAAAACAATAATGAATCATATTTTTCACCCATAGCTGATAGCAGCCGCAAACCTGACTCCAAAGAGACTGAAGCTGATGAACTTAGTACGCTGGAGGACAGAATCGGCCAGCAGGTAAGTATACCGTTTCTCTTTGTCTGTTATCTAAGAGATTCAACCGACTTGCATACGTCAAGATGTAGCGAAGTCATTCAAATGTTCTATGTGTTATGGCGCTTCGTGTGCATTGCATGTGCCCAAATTGAAATGCGCAATAAACGTTTTCATATACATGTATGATGAAGTCTGTAAGCATTAGTCTGTTATTTTTTGGGCAAAGTATTTGCCATTATCAGTGCGCGTGTGACAATGACCGAGAAAGTGTTATAGCCCCCTCCCTACACAAACTAACATACACCATTCACATATAAACTACAGACTCTGTCATATCTTTGGCTATTCTATGAATTGCAACATGCCCTGCTTTGAAATTGAAATATTTTCAAATGATGTGCTGTTCTGAATGTAATACGACAATGAACAACACCAAATACACTGGTATTTTTCCCTTCCCTTGAATTGAGATGCTTCTCAAGGAGGCCTCTCTAGCATTTAGTTAAGGAAAAAAAGTGAGAAAAGTGTTGATATATGTCACAGCGCAGATGAGTAGATTGTGGTTTTTGAAGGTTTGATTTAACTTAAATGTTTACTTTTACATGACTAACACAAGTAACTTAAGCTTAAACCATAGGTCTTTTTTACAATAGGATCCATGGAAATAAGAAATTCTGTTTAGTCAGACCAGTAGACAGTCCAGGTCAAAATCCTGGGCAAGACATAAAACAACAAATGTTGTGTCCGGTTTGACTGATGATTACCGGTTGGTTCGTAGGAGGCTACAATCTCAGCATTGCGAAGGAAAATTGAGCGGCTGTCTGAGATGCTGGAGGAAACGGCTATGATCTCAGCCAATCATTATCAGGAGGTCTCGCATCCCGGTGAGTCCACTATGAACCATCATGCTAGGCTTATAGGTGACAGTCAAATATCCTCCGCTTAATCGACAGAATAGCGGATAATGGATGACTGCAGTTACAGCGGCAAAAGGGTAACGCTCCGAGATTTGTATCGAACAGGGACTGGATGTTTCATGGTTACTAATGAGGCATGTTGAGAAATTTCAAAGCGATCAAATCACCTACATTTAAGCTTTTGATGCCAGGCAGCTTTCATTGGCCGCCGGGATTTAGTCAATGAATGACGGCGCGTAAACCCAGTCAATGCAGGAATTATTCTAGTCTATCACAATTTCCCAGCAGAACCAGCTGTTCATATAGTCATTGTTGTCAGCTGTGGCTGATTTAAATGGACAGATATCACTGTCTCTAGCAGTAAAAATGGGGTTAACAACATTGTGAAGTAATACAATTGTGTGAAAGGCATCTTCTTTGTGATTGAGACACAACTAGGCTTTGACAATCTACACAATCTACATCTATGTTATACATAAAGGATGGCAAACTCAAACCTGCTGAATGGCAGAGATACTACGCTTATTCGGCAGTGGGCAGCGGGGTTATTTACGCCAATCATCCTTGCATCATGTCAAGCAGTCTGAACAAGAGAAGATAACTCATAATATGCAACTGTAACCACATGGTCTTGATGTGCACAATATTAAAGGTATACCCCTCTCGGTTATCTAAACTTCTCACCTGGGAGACACGCTTTTATTTTGTTTGTTGTATCGGGCTGTTGTATTTAGATAAATTTTTGGAAGTGCCTAATTAGATTTCCTTTTTATCTTAATTTTATAAATCACAAAATGACAAGTTATTAGTTATATGTGTATCACGTTAGGCTTGACAAAAATTTTCTGTGAACCTTGAACACTTGGTAGCTGCTATGACTGTTCATCAGATTCAGACTGCAGTTAAGAGATACACGCGTCGTTGGTCAGGGTCAAACAAACGCCAAGATTTTTATTTTACCCCTGAGCAAACTATCTAAGCTTCTCTTCTGTTTTGCCAGACGACATGCAATGGCTAAACTCATTTGAAGTTGCATATTCAGTAAGTTCACATTGTTTTAACTACTATTTGAATGAGATTTATCTTTTTGAGATTTCTTATACACGTTAAAGAAAATAAGTATAAAGAGTATGCATAAAGTTTGAGCCGCTCACCACAAGTTTGAGGATGGTGTAAAGCGATATACCTGTTGGTACACTGTAAGGCACTGCATGCAACAGAAACATGTGCGCTCATCCCAGAAAGTACAGCCAGCCTTGGATAATGGTGTTGTGACTGCAAATGCTAAGTATCAACCAGTCACCTTGTCATGGTATACATAATTGCTGTCCCAGGGGCGCAGTGTGACGAACCCTTTACCCGATGCTAATGTCCGTCCTGTGATGAGACTATTTAATTTAAATCCCAACACCATAATTGACATACGGACCTGGAAATAATAGTTGTGGTTAGCCCAATAGATACGTGTTATAATTTATAAATACATTTTTAAGGGTGTTTTTAGCAACAGCAGATGAGAAAGCCTTGCCCTCTAGCAAACCACGGTCATGGTAATTTAAAAGAGTCTGGCCTTTAAGTTATCTTCTCAATACGGTACATCAAGGACCATCCCGGAAATGAGTCATGGGCTCAGTGATTCTATTCGTATAAAAGAAAATGGTCTTATCTTTGAACATTCAAACTCAGTGAAGGAGAATTCAGATAATCCACTGCTGAGCTCCATACATACATTTGTAGACCTTTTCGAACCTTTTTATAAAATATTTTTGTCAATGTCTGCTTAGTAATCCATTGATTACTTCCTTTCCAACGTTGGAGTCATGGAGAGGGTGACCAAATGTTTTGCACCTAGACAATGGTTAATTATCGACAAGGCAAGGGAAAACAGCGGCTTCACATTGCTTCTAGCTTTACGTGCCTCGCGGTTGGTTTAGGGCTGTCTGATGGATGATAAATAGTAATAGGCTTTCGGGTATTTGTCTACCCGAATAGTCAACCCTTGGATGACCCCTACGATACTCCGATTAAGCCGCAGCCTGTTACGAAAGTCAATCTAATCTCTCACACGGAGTGATGATCTCACTGAGGCCATTTATCAAATGAATCACTGAAGGGCCTCTCTGTAATAACCTGTTCACTGATAGCTAGCCAAACCGGATGGGAACCTGTGAAAAGTTCCGAATAGTAGCAAAGATGGCATCTGTTTGTTCATGTGGTGGCTGTTTTGCTTTAGTGAATATATCATTGTTGTTTTATATGCGAGCTTGTTCATGTTTCTATGTTATGAGGTTTGATGCGAAGTAGCCCCAGCTCTCTTGTCGTTAACACCGGTGCCTATTTGCCTGGCCTCTTCCCATTAAATGTTTTCACTGATCCAACTTGGGGATAGCAGGACAGCTCAGTGCTTGGGGATAGCAGGACAGCTCAGTGCTTGGGGATAGCAGGACAGCTCAGTGCCTAGGGATAGCAGGACAGCTCAGTGCTTGGGGATAGCAGAACAGCTCAGTGCTTGGGGATAGCAGAACAGCTAAGTGCTTGGGGATAGCAGGACAGCTCAGTGCTTGGGGATAGCAGGACAGCTCAGTGCTTGTGGATAGCAGGACAGCTCAGGACTTGGGGATAGCAGGACAGCTCAGTGGTAGAGTGCTGGGCTCGTGATTGGAAGAACCAGGTTTGAGGTTCTATCATGCCAGCCCTCCTGTTACAAGTTTAAGTTCCTTATATCAATCCTAGCGCAAAACATGCGACAATTTGAGGTGGAGCACAAAGACTGACCTGTTCATGCTGCTCCATGCTAAACCAAAATTGGTCAAAAACAAGCAAGTATTTAATTCGGCAGCTTCATCACCGCTGTAAAAAGGTCATGTCAGTCAAAGAGTTTGCCTCCCCTCTGTAGGGAGGAAACCTCACGAAATCTTCATTCTAAACTTCAGCAATGGTATCTGAAAATCACGCGAGTGCAGAAGATGTCGCACAAGAAAAAGAAACTAATGGAGAAATAAAACCAATTTCCTAAGTCTGACTACTGTTTTTGCTTCTGTTTATAGTCCGCGTTATCAATCTACTATTGACTTTGCTGGGATTTAAACCCCCCCTCCCGACTCTCTGCATGCAGATAGTGAGTTCTGGCAATTAAGCCATGGCTGCTCCCCTACACATGACTACTGTTGACAAAATATAATATTTGTGATGAAATGTGGGGTAATATCCTCTAACTCTTTGCTGGAGTGGATTAGCGTAGGAGTGAAAACATCTCGGTTGGACCCTAGGGTCGGCTCGATAAGGATTCATTTACAGTCTGCAAATCGCGTCAACCGAATCGCATTGCGTAATTAAAAAAAGCCAACACATGGTGTAGAAACTATTTCCTCCTTGCGCCGTGGTGTCTTTAAGTGGCATTCGTGGGTTTCCTGAATGACCTCTTGCCGGTAACAGCTAGGTCGTCACTGATGACCTAGACTGAAACGTTACGCGTTTCGCCAGTACTGAATGATAGGATTCATTTCAAGAACTCTTTTATGTTGCCATTTTCCCTATGTGTTGACGAAAAACTGGGCCTGTACGCAGGACGAGCCTGCATTCGGCCTTTTTAGAAGAGTCTAAATAATCCCGCTCATCATTTACCATCGTAGCTTAAACTGTCATGGATTCTAACCGTTTCACCAATTACTGATGAAACTACGCATGAAATTTCTTTGCGCTTTGCTTAGTTCTTATTTTTCATTGGAGACTTCCTTTTTCTTCAGTCAAAGACTTATCTTCTTTGACCGAAGTTTGAAAGAAACTCACTTGTCTCACCTGGTGACTATTTCTAGCTCGTACCTCACGGATGTTCTATAATGATTGCTAAGTCCAGCATTCGCTGACTAAGCTGTAGCTAAAGGTAGCGTTGGTATCAATAACTTGATGCTGGAGATCTCAAGCAGATAAAGTGCATTGGACTGTAGCTCTAAATCTTGAACTGTTCCATGGGATAAGGGCAATTAAAGGCCCTGGGGACCTTTCCAAGGTTGCATTTGAAATGAGGACAAGGCAAAAAAGCAAAGGATTGCTAGGGTTTTTGAGTTTAGGTTAACGAAAAAACTGTCTCACTCCCGTTTGTGATTGACAATAATTGCTGAAGTCACCTTAAGCGCCACGAAGACTGCCTATTAAACATCAAAAACTGTGCAGAATCTATGCGGTAATTGGCCCTTGGTTTTGATATGACAACTAACAGAGAATTTGCATAAGTAGGTTAGTGACAATTTGCCAGAGTGTCCATCACAGCTGGTAATTCTGTAACCAAAACAAACCTCAGAATTTGTTCACAAAGTGGTTGATCTTGTAATCAATTCTTGTCAACCCTGTGGGGTTACATTATTAAAAACACAAATAAGAAGGCACTTGCCTACCAGATCCCAGGTTCCCGGGATCCGGAGGTTTAAAGCTGTGTTGGTAGTCTGGTGTCAAATCCTGGAATCACTCACCTCCCCTCCTCATATCAGTATACCGAGCTGTTGGTTCTCCAGCTGCAAAATCTGCATATGGTCGTGTTGTTCGAGACATTTTGAAAAACTGTTTGGATGGTAAAAATGGGGCTTTGAGGCGTACCTAGCTCTTATTATTGCGCTTTGACCACGCCTTGCTCTGATTGGAGAATTTTAAGCCATACCTTACTAGGATTATAGCACTTTGAGGCATGCCATGCTCCAAATATAGCACTTTAGGGCGCACCTTGCGCTGATGGACGAACTTTGCTGATTTTCCTCCGTGCACTGAATTGATGGTCTGGGAAATATTCCGCGTGTGCGGCTGGTGAACTCGCCCAGCTGGGCTCTGAATAAATCCACATCCCGGGAGACCGCGGAGGGTGCGAAACATCCGCTTGCGTTACGAACCTCGGAATTCCTAGATTTTTGAAACAAATATTAGCCACCATTTTTCCATTTTGTATCCAGTTACTGACTGATAACAATATTACAATAATTTAGATTATTTCATTAGGAATGGTAAAAATCAGCCATTTTAGCCAAGGCAAAAAAGACGTGTTGATGTTAGGTGAATTCAGGAAATTCTGCTCTCTTCAATAATGATAGCTTGCAAGATCGCAGCTTATCCTAATTTGCTATCCTCGTTGGCTAAATACCCTATATGAAGATGGGAAACAGTTTTATTCTATGGGTCATGTTACCTCATTATTTAAAAAATCAACTAGGTAGAACTTTTTCTTCAGGTATAAAAATCAGGTTTGCTCCAGTACTCGCATCAAAATGCCTGATACAGGTGAATATTTGAACAATATGAACAGGAGCACACAACTCTATAGACGTTCCTTAGCAATGCTTAAGTGATGATCTTTGATCATTAGTTCTTAATAGTGAAGTTACCATAGTCTTCCCACCTCACACTAGTCTACGTGGTATGTGTCATGCTGCTGCAAACCATATAAATAGTATATGCTGTATCACTGTCACTTTCGCGGACAGTTTTTGCACTCATGACGCCCGATAAACCTATTAACACCAACCAAATTCAGTGAGTAAGATCCATCTTCACTGGTATTCATGAATGAAAACTCCATGCCTTTTTCCATGTGAAATGATATAACCAACAGCCTTGTAACAAATCGTGACCCTAGATTTAGTAGCATCACTAAGTCCCCAGCGACCATATATTCATAAACTCGTGGTTAAGCGATCCGCTGAGACAAAGCTAAGCTGACTTTATGCTAATATCTGTCGACCTGAATAACAGGTGCGCGCTGTCTCAATAGTAACGCTGTCAACTGAGAGAATTAGACTTTTGGAAGCTGTCCAGCTGTTGGAACCCGCATAAGAAAAGGATGTGGCCAAAGGTTTCCACTTTAAATTCATAAAAATTTGTCTGGCACCACCGGTCTCCTGTGCGCAGGCGATGCGGCTTACCGCTGTCGCCCGGATCGTGTTGCCTTATGAAAGTTTGAGACAATATCGTCTCTTTCCCCGTTGCCCACAAAATCTGGAAATATCATCTGGTCCTGAAATCGGAAGATACATGTATTGTTTAATTACATGTAGTAAGCTTAAATACCCATATTAAAATTGAGGTTGACTCTGCAGTTTTGTTTGGTAACCTCCTGTGAGTATTTAGTTGTATGATGGTTGCCCTTCTACTGCTGGTCATACCTAGTCATGATAACGCCAGCCATTAAAGCCAGAACCAACTTCACCTGTACATTGAATGGTGAGCGTGAAGGTCCTTTTTTCACGAATGACTCACTGTTATGACATAGTTGAACTTTTGGTCAGAAGCTTGCACAGATGTCCAGTGACAGGCACTGATTCATGTGCAGAATCAGCCATTCCTCCTCGACCACAGAGAGCTCGCATCGGCGAAAGCAAGCCCAAAATATTTCTCAAACTTCTCAAGGTGTTGAGACATTCCTTTGTCTATTAGCCGCGCGAGGCTGCGAGTAATTTGAGGGATTAGAACGGTGTTGTCACAACCGTGGTCGACTGGTGAATCCGGAGATTGTTGGGGAAATCCGGGTCATGATACACTCTCTCAGTATATTGAGCCGTTCGAAGGATTGCGGTCTGTGGCCAACCCAAAACACGAAGCGAATGATCCCACTCAGTTACTGCACTCATCTCACTGGTGGAAATCATAGCGGTGTTCATTCGGTTTTCAGTGAGGATGGAACTAACGAATTTTAGTAGAGAGACACTTGCGTGCACTTGTCACAGTGTTTTCCCTACTCATACATATTCCACTCCGCGTTATCAGGGGTCCTCGGTATAATTTCTCTTCTTCATCTCTGCGCTGCAGTATGCATATCAGTCTCAGCCCAGGCTACATATTTGCATACGTTTTACTATGAATATGCCTATCAACTGGTGTACACTAGATGGTATCACTCAGTGGTAGCATCATTCATATACTACTGTACTTTTGAAAACTAAACAAAACATGGTGATGTTTGAAAAAGCGACATTACGCTATCCCAGATATTTTATCAACAACATTCCAATAGTTACACCGAGCAATGCGAAAAGCTTGCCACGCCGTTAGCCATTCACGCTGTGTCAACCAGATACCGATTATCATTGACCAATGTTATCGCGCTCACTGCTCGTACCCGTATGTATATTCTATTTGCTGCATTACCCTGTTAGCATATCAAATACAAATAATTATTGAAATCACCCCTTTCCTTTCTGTCAAATTATTCAGTGTTTTTCTCTCGTAGAGGTGACTTGTGTGCAGTATACGGCTGGTGGCAAAACCGTTACCAAGAGTTTCCTTCTGGATAAAGGTAGATTGAAACTGGACACGCTCAAGGATGTATTCAACGCTCGTTACCTTGATCTCAACCTGGGTAAGGCAATTCGAGCTTTGCATATATCTGTGATCAAGGAAAATTGACTTCAAAGGACAGTTTTTTGCTGCGTGGCATATCTAACTAGCCAACTGTGTGGTCAAATTTGACATTTTGGAATGTGCAGTTAAACCTGATTCGATGAGATCACCGCCGGTCATCATCGCCGCTGTCAAGTCACATGATGATTGTTCAGATTGATTTTTTCTACTGCCCGCTGATTTGGTCAACATTACGCTTCTCATTGGATGATGTTAGCTCAATCACTCTCCGCTGTTTTTCATTGGGGTCCATCAACTCTCCTTACCAAACTTAGTTCCAGAGTGTAGTACTGATCTATTCTCTCTATTCAGACAGTATTTTTTTCCCAGATTGAAATAAATTCTAGTTGTAATCAATTAACCGCTTAGCAAGGCCGATTGGTCGCACGTAAAAGGGCGGAAATTTCACAATCTAAAATGACAAATTACTGGCTATTAATTTGTAATTTTAGTTTGACTTCATAATCCATGCGGCGTTAGCCGGACTGCCCGGCCCTTGGAGAGAATGTAATATCTTTAAACAAATTTACGGCGCAGTTAAACCATCGTATCGACCGACGTTATTCACAGAAGCAATTGGTTGCGACCTGAATGTTGAAATGCTTATGTCATATCACATCCTCTTGGGTCTGAACTCCTGAGAAATAAATACAATAATTTAACTGCTCTTTCTGTATGGCCAGAGCTCAGATAATTAGCAGCTTGGAAACTGACCTCAGCGAGTAGGATGTTAAGGGTTTTTGGAATTGTTTAAATCAAAGTCCCGGAGCGGTATAAAATTCAATGGCTTCAGCCGTAGGTTCGCCAAGGGTCAATAAAACCTCCGTGATGACAAGTTTACCACACACGTTTTGCCGTTTCTCTTCATCTAGCGAGGATGAGGGCAAAAAGTTTATTTAGAAGCAATTCCCGAAAATAAAAAAATTGCAGTTATACGTTTTCTGGTGACCGTCCCTTTTGTTCACTGTTGTTTCTTTAGAGTGAATGTTGAGTTGATAGAGTGATCAATAATAGTAGCATTCCAGTTGGGATGCCATCTGCGTTAGCTATTACCTTCATCCAGCTGGTGCTAAAGAAGTTAATTAAGAGAGACAGCTATTAATCACATTATATAACTCGGTCTGATAGCCACTGCTGCTGTTGCTGCTGCTGCTGCTGCTGCTGCTGCGACTGGGTGGGTGGGTGTAGTATCTGTTATTGGCTGCTCTGCAGCTACCAGTTTATTCTAGTTTTTATCTTTAATTTCCATTGATCTTATATTAAAATCAGATCTCAGGACTTGAGTAGCTGTAATCAAGAGTTTTCTCCCCATACCGACAATCTTGTTTTTGGCGATCTTGATAAAGGGAAACTAGAGCTGTTTGTCGTTAAAGATGATGGGACTGATATTTTACATTTTACATAGTGTTGATTTGAATCTCGTGGACCTTGACCAAAGATAAAACAACCATTCCTGGCTAGTTAATTTATTCAGGAGTCTAAACTGATTGAGATCCGACCTAGCAAATACATCGCACATGTAATTATCCTCCTTCGATTTTTTTAATGTGATATGGGCTAAAAATGAAAGACATTTTTTGTTAACATTGAGCTCCAGTGTAATGTTTGAATGAGGTTTTTCTAGTGCAGGTGTGTCCAACTTGTTTCAGGTGTGAGGCAGAGTTTTGGGGGGCCACCATGTGGGAGCCAGAAAATCATTCTCCAAAGCTCTGCATCTCCACTTCGGGTTTTATATTGAGTCTTGATATGGCAACCCAGCAACTCAATTTGAGATGAATCGCATGTTTTTCTCCGCTCATCATTTCGGCCAAGGTCGAATTGAATCGCTAAACAGGGGACGTGAGGTATCAGTGTTAGCCTCGTCATCCTATCTCAGTCATAATGGCGCGGACGTAGATATCCTGCCAAACTGTAGGTGATCTCACCACTGGTTCACCGCTCGTGTGCCAAACAGTGACATGCTTGCGACATGTTTTCACTATAAACGGATACTCTGACTGAACCATCAGGGAATATTGGCCCTGCGATGCCCGTTTGCTAACAGGTTAAAGTTTTCTTTATTTCATGTATGGAACCCTAACCACATTGCTTCGGGGTGTGAAATTTGAATTAAATGAATGAAAAATAATTCATAACACAGGCATGACTGTTTTAAGTGACCCTCGTAACAACAGAGGCTGGTGGACATTTGCTCGCTTCAGCGAGGCCAAGGAGATATCGGTGGTGCCTACAGACGCGTACTACCTAAGCAGTATAAAGTGGATTTGTATTGAATACCTTCATTTCCCTACTAGCCGACCCTCGACACCGTGTCACCGTGGTGATTGCTGGGTGTGACAAGTAAACCGCAAGCGTAGCTAGAAATTGGTGGACGTGCTGAAGCAGCGCATCCTAGATGCCACGCTGCGGCTCACCGTTATCCATGCTACTGGACTAATGGCTATTTGATTCTGCGATTGTAGCTCTCGTTTGACCAGCAATCCATCACTTAAATGCTTTTTTCATTTCTGCACCGCAACCCATCACTCGAACACCCAGCGAGTCTTTGTTTCGCACTAAAATCTGTCTTCCTAAATGAGTGTCCAGTGTCGATTGATGAGGCTTAAAGCTTTTCTTGGCTTGTGAAGCATGTCAGGATTTAATTGATAGCGGATGATAAAGAAAATAGAATAATTAACTCATCTGGCCTATTACTGTCAAAATTATCCCGGCGTAACAAATTCAATGGTTAGTTTATTCCGGGTTCCGTACACCAAAAGAAAGTTTCTCGTATCCTTGATTCGCATCCATGATGTGAGCGATTGCTCCCTCCTCACTTCGAGTTCACTATGCGAAGACGCATCAATAAACTAGGACCAGGTCGCAGTTTCTTTGAACTCGGCTATGGGAGAATATACCCAGAACAACAGTGTCTAGCTAAACTTCTGTCATATATTTCTGAAGTTTATACTCCTGGGCAGGAACTGAAGCCACAATGTCTTCCCAAACCCTGAGGGAACGCTCGCTATGTAAATGAGATACGTGTTAATTGGTAAGCGAGCGTACCAGCTTCGCCCGATGCCTCTTGGTGAATGAGAGCTCGTCGTCTGCTCCTCTAGCAAATTACTGCCATCACGAAAAGCTTAATAAAGCGTTAGATGCCAAACCACCAACACTGTTAGTTTATTTTAAACTTACTGACTGAAACAGGCAGGCCTGTTTTTAAAAGAACTAAATACACATGAATTAGCATGCATACCAAGTAACATAGTTGCGTGTTGCATACCAGATCCCATCAGCCTGAAAAGATGGACTAGCTAAATGACGGGTAGTAAATGTCTTTCATGAGTGAAAAGATTGTATGGTGTCGATCTGTAGATGCGACTTCTCCCATTTTGTGCTATTCCAAACCTCAATTCAGAAACAGTCTCCCTTTAAATGATGGTTAAACCTGGTTTCATTTATATGGTTTCTTTACTCAGACACCACGTCACTTCGCTGAACCCTCAATTCAAAGGACAATATGTAAAGTACACAAGTCGACATTGTAACATGAATGTAATATAGGGTTGTTTATTTTAGATGGTTGCCCAATTATTCTCACTTCTAATATTGATGGATATATTCCACTCAAGTTTCAAAGTGGAAAGACCTATGAAATGAGCTGCAATGCCGCCTCACAGCGAGAAACAGTGCAGTCAACAGGACTCTCTCCACGGGCTATTCAAGCCCCTATAGCAGTTCTACAGTCACCGGAACCACAGCTAACGCGTACTCAGGCTCTGAAGGCAATAATACAGTCAGACAAATCGGGAAATGCCCTAGAGAGACTTCGAACTATCGCCGCTGAGAAGAAGAAACAGGAAACGAACTCGCCCCCTAGTGAACCGATAAAACCACCGAGGCGGTCGAACAGTCGACAGAGGATGGAAGGAAGTGACAGTATACACAGTAACCAGAGTTCCGGCTCCATCGTAGACGTTACCTATGCTCTGTGAATAGGTCTTAATCTCATGGTGGTGTCAGGACTATTGCAGGACGGACGATACATATGCTTGTTCTCTGCCGACTATTCTACAAAGAATTGGCAAAAGAGTTTTAGAATTGTTAAATGCCTTACTATTGTAAGCTGCCATAACTATTAAATTTACCTGTTGATAATTCCAATGCTTACAGTGTTTTCTTCTCAATGGAGTTTCATTTTTTATTCTAGATTCTTTTTTTACTGTATCAGTATGCCATCTTGCCATTCCGAAATGCTTGGTGCGGAATTTATATTTGAAACTAGGAAAATAATATAACCTCAATGCTCATTATGATTTTAATATCTGGTTGCGACGGCTGACAACTGACAGAAATCGACAATAATTTCTATTTTAACCACACCCAGCACTATGTGTGACGCATTGACCATGTGACCAGGACTATAGAATTCACAGAAAGTGACCAATCATTCTGAAAAAAATTCTTCAATACCTAAGTCTCAAGTAATTGGTCTAGGTTTTATTTGGTCTTTCAGTGCATAGTGCAGCTTCCAACCCTGGGGATGAGTACTGTGTGCTGATTAGAAACTACCAACATCCTCGAATAGATTGAAATTTGTTGATAAAAATTGTTTTTCTGTGAACTGCTCCAATGGTATACTTTTTTATGGTTCTAAATGAAGGAATTGATTTGTAACCTCTGATCACACTGTCTTGGTTTTAGCACCCAGAGTTCACAACAATTTCATACATTTTTATTCCAATATCGATACAGTTATGGTTTTCACATCCCGTAAATTCTTACTTTGCATTTGGAATGTGTTTACGAAAGGTTATGCTGGAAAGATTGCTAAAAGCGCAGTAAACATATTTATCTGGATTACTGCAATCTTACACCAAAAGCTAGTGGTTGACATATAAGATTCGGTATACATGTATTTCCTTCGCAAGTCAGCGCCATTACATAGTAGTCTCATGCGCCCACGGTCTATGCAGTTGGTGTGATTAAGTACCACGTTATAGCCAGCGCAGTGGAGTCATTCTTCAATGTGACAGACCAGGCGTCTTGGGGTCCGCATGAGTGTGCCGAAATTCTAATGAGCTGACAATTGGCCAAGCCTAGAGGTTTTTCTCTTGCGATGCGGCAAGGCAACAAAGGTCCTGGGAAAGAATGTTTGTGCCGTGATACTTCCGTTAATAGATGACAGCAACTCTGGTTTACATAGAACCTGAAAGAGTGTGAGCAGCTAATAAACTCTGTAACTTACAGTGATTTTAAGGAATATGCACATCTACATCTGGTTTGGAATGTAAAAGCAAACTAAGCATGTTAGAAAAGAATGTTTGAGTGTCAGCTTCAAAGTCAGTGGTTATGGCGCTTGACTCAAGATCATTAGATCCTGGGTTTAAGCTTTGGCCATGCCGGGCTCCCACTGTAAGCAGCTCGCATAAATCTTACCGCTACAAAACGAGCCTCATACTTGGGAGGTCCGCTAAATAGGATGGCTATAGGAACAATAAAACAGAGAAAATTAAAAAGAAAATCTTGTATGCGTTTTTGCGCACAGACTGAATGATGAATGGCCGACAACTTTGTTGTCATTAAAATTCTGTTTCCTCTTCCTCCCAGCTGTCGAACGGACCAGCAATTAACATGACCATTTGACACCAACTTCTTCCGCATTGTTGGATGGTGAGAATGAATTCGGGAAAAAACTACCTCATTTTGGCAGGATTTGCCTTAGCTTGGTCACAGTTCAGCCGCAGCTGCGCGTTTACGCTGCTAATCCCATTGGTTAAGGATTAGTAGTCTCATTTTATTGGCGCCTGCATGGCCACGGACTTCGATCGACCAAACTCACCGTCCCCTCTCTCTGATTGATGATATAAGCTATGAATGACAGAAAGTGACAGGTCCCCTAAGTCGCTATGTCGAAATGATTGGATCCACTATGCAACGTCATGATATGCGGTTGGGGCTTTGGATACCGTGGTTTTGTCGCAGACTCGCTCTTGTAGGGTGGGAGGAAGGATTTGGCTAGACTACCTGACTAAAGCGTGAATTGATAATCGGAATTCCTTGAATATGTAATGATTATCACATTGGGCATGAGAAGGTTCATCTAAGCCATGCAGACTCTTTAGAGTTCCTTGAAGCTATTTTCATCATTGTCATTTAAAGCCATCTACCCAACTCTCCGAAAAAGGGACAAATTTTCTTTTTCTCTAATGTAAATTTCAAAGTTGAGGTTTATATGCACCTGGGATGACTTTGTTAGAATACTGACACCATCCTTAACCAGATGGCATGCCGTCAGGACTCAAAACAAGACCAATGAATGAATCAGCGCAGCCATTTGCTAACTGTACTTTTTCTATTGATACTCCATATTATTACTCCATACTCCTTACTCATTATTATTCCGTTGGATTTTTCTCTCTGGTTAGCAGAAAACTTTGTCAGAATGTTCAAACCTGCGGCTCGTTTTGCAGAAGTTACGCATCCCAACAACTAAGCACCAGTTCCTTTTCTTGCACCATGCACCATAAGTAAAGGCCTATGTATAGTTAGGGGCGGCTTCTAAGAGGAAAGGCTGGGATTTTTTTCTCATATGACATCTACACCATTAGACGAAAGGTTTTGGGTTGGATACTTGTTTTGTCACAAGTTAAGACTTATATTGGAATATAACAAGTGTGTCAGTATAAACACTGGATCTCACAGCGAGGGTTGTTTTTGTTTTAGGGTGTAGGATTAGTGTGAGGAGAGCGTACTCACAACAGGAGCTTGCCATGACCAGGATCTAAACCCAGGTTCTCACGGTTGTGAGCCCAGCATCCTACCAATTAACTAACCCGCTAACCCGCTAACCCGCCAACCCGCC
>Ga0224501_10001344_pt1 | contig 19119 bp, 13 predicted proteins | sample SF_Oct11_sed_USG_4_FD_169105 | JGI IMG/M metagenome (GOLD analysis project Ga0224501, IMG submission 169105) | Sediment microbial communities from San Francisco Bay, California, United States - SF_Oct11_sed_USGS_8_1 | ecosystem: Environmental > Aquatic > Marine > Sediment | place: USA...
AGGGGGTAGGGGGTAGGGGTGACCACTGTGAGTATGAGCTGTGCTCCTCGTTGAATTGAAACTGACCCACTTGTGGTGCTCCATGATAAACACTAACTGATAAAAAGACTAGTGAGGCAGTGAGGATGTCATGCATATGAGAAAAAAATAAGGTTATGAAACGCATACATTAAAATGAGTACTCCACTCATTACTGAAGCGAGTATCTTCGAACAAAATAAACAATTTCGAATCTGGAATTATGCCTTAATTTGATCTATGCTATGTTTTAATTAGTCTCCGCTATGTAGTATTTAGAACGATGTCTATCATCGAATAATGCATTTTGCTGCTTATCTATACTGATACAGGTGTTGTATGTCATCAGAATAGCAGAGGTAAATGAGTACAATACATTAAGCCCATCTCAGGTGCACTCAATTCAGTTCCTTCCATATTAGATGCATTTGTTTCTTAACACTAACACACTCAATGATCAAGAACAGAGGAAAAGTAATGATTTACCGCTGAAAACCTTCTTTTAAAATTTTATGTTAGTTACAATCATGCATGACTCACCGGTTGTAACGCTGTGACAAACACAATCGATTGTTTGAATAAATTCACAGACACAGAAAAGACGGTAGAAGCTATTAATGACTGGCTGCCTCTGCGTGAACACCCTGAGGAGGTTTTACTGTTTTGTTCATACACAGAGTTGCCATTTCCTGGAGAAGCTTATAATTGACTGTTTATCAAGTAACTTGCAACAGTCAACAAAAGTCTCTGACAGGCATTTCAAGAACAGAGGTTTAGCATCATACCCCCTCCCCATCCATACATACGATAAGGCGAACAAACTTATACACACACACTCTGAGATAGAAGCAGTGAGGTGTGTCTTATTACTTACATGTTACCCTGTATTTTAGTTCCATGATCATTATCATAATAAAAAATTACCCATTGAAAATGCGCAACAATACCCTCGCGAAATTATACGGAAACCATGTTGGAAATCGGAATAATGAGGATGCTGTAACAAAGCTTCCAATCATTAGGAGAGTCTATTTCTCAATCACCACTAGTCAACGATTCTTTGGTTTTGTGTAATAAACAAGATTAAAATTCCAAGCCCCCCCCCTCCAGCTTTCTAGCATGATATAGCTGGAGGCTGTATGCAGTAGTAGTACACGCAATATAACGACTGTCTGGGCAGGCAGAAAGCACTACTGAATGTTGATTATCTCACAAACCCAAAATGCTTGAAAAGCTTGGCACTGGTTATTTTAATCCTAATGGCAAACACTCATCCAATCTTGTAGGTGACACTAAGCTCAAGTATTACATCTGCAACTAGGAGGTCCATTGGCCTAATTGATCTATAGAGAAAAGGGAAATAGAAAACAAAATGGCTGGATCCATGGCTAATCCAGGGGTCAGAAGTCTCTACAGAAAGTCTTATAACCAGCTGAGAACTCAGTATATCTTGGTGCAGTAACGGCACAACTATGGTTTTCTAAAGAGATTAACAAACCCGCAATCCATTATTGGTGGTTAGTTAGGATTCTGCACTGACAGCTGTAGCCTCCCCCATTTTGGTCAGGTATGATCTGCATTCCCTCTTCTATTATACAGTCCTGTGAGCTACAGATATTGACTCTAGTATAGCTTCTTGATTACACATTGATACATTTACTGCTGGTGGGGTTATTTAGCCTTGGCATTCCAATAGTCGGGGATTACCTTATGTAAACCCCCAACCTTGAATGTGCAGACTGAGGAAAAAAGGTCACCAGCCAACTTTACAAGTCGCAGCTTCTCATTGTTCTGGCAATAGAGCTGATCAACCAGACCAAAAGGCTTCATTAAGTTCTGCTTATCAGCTGATTCATAGCTCTCACATAGGCGACAGACATGAGATCGCCTAAACGCCTTATTTTCAAGTGTTTTCAATTCCGCAAAAGTTAGGTATAGGCACTTGAATGTCTGTGATGTGAGGTCTGTGATGATTCATGGATGGTCTATCATTGCATTACCCCCAACCTTTCTCTGTATGCAATGATATATAGTCACCCATCCAAGCTCTGGTGTAGGGTCTGTCTTCCCTATAAGATAAATGGGCCGTTTAAAAAATGTTTCTACATAGAGCCTCAAAATGATGTGCAGGCCTTGACATCACATGAAGATTTGTAGTCCATGGTATCTCTGAATGAAGTCGCTACCACGCAATCACATGGATGGCAGGCATAGCAGTCAGTGTTCCGTCAGTCAGTCTTTGTCAACCATTGTGACAATTGACACGGACAGTGCAGCCGATGTAGGCAAAATATACAGCTGACACCTCGAGATGTCACCTTGCAGTTACTACCGCCTCAACAATAAACCATGAAGGGGCTCACTAGGATATATATCTGGGACCTCTTTCTGAGAACACTAGAGGTACTAAGATAAGAGTGAGAGTCTGATGTTGGTAGACGGTTTGTTAACAAGGAAAGATAACCCTCTGTCCAAATTTGGTATGCGATTATCAGGTATTCCGGTTATCTGGTATAGGGTGATATTGTCACAAATGTCCTCTCTGTAGTGTGTTAACCATTCGCGTCCAAGTTCTTTGCAAAAAGCTAGACATTGGATAAATTACTATCTGTGTAATGTTATAATAAAGAGTCAAAACCTGAAAGAAAGAAACAGCCGCCTCTTATAGTCGGGCAGCCACAAATCCAGAAAATTCTAAAGTGGAGTTTAGACGAGCGACAACCACCCGGTTGCAATTTAAAAACCGCTCAAAATGGCGATCAAGTTGGCATCAGCTTCCAGTGATCCAGCAACAGAGTGCCGATCCTGCATGATTTTTTTAGCGTCAGCGTAAGCGGCAACCAAGCCAAGGCAGATTCGAAATTGCCGCTCTACCCAGTTCACCCTTGACCTAAACACCGGAAGCTGAAATCTACATGAAGTAAATAAAATCGCCACTCTGATTGGTCACCGCGTTTATCTCGCTTGGAAAAATACTGCATGCAGCGTCGGCTCATAGCGGCAGTGTGCCAATTGATGGAAGTTGACACCCATTTGAGAGGCAGAGACAGCGGCACAGACGGCGGTGCCGCTTGTGTAAACACCCCTCCGGCGCCAAGAACCTAAAAAAGCTAAAAATAGACATTAAACAGCATTGGCTATGAGTCAGCTGTTAACCAAAACGATGTTATTGACTGTGATAGTATAGTGCTAATACATGGATATAATGCATGAATTTGTGACAGATGTACTCGCAGATAACGAGTGATTTACTCACAAACAACCGACGACTATATTTTTCTAAGCACTGCACGTCAAAAAAGTGCATAGTCACACCAAGAGCACTTCTCATCTTCTAGTTAAAATCCTAAAATGCCCAGGTTGCCCAACCAATCCGGTTATCCAGCTGGAAATGAAACAAACCTTGTCATTAGCCAGAAATCAAGGCAAGCTCGATTGCGCAGTAGTGTGCAGTCTGCAAATAAAAATATTTATTCAACTTCAGTTTAGTTTAGGATTGTCTAGTCTTTAAGAAAAAACGATGGCTGACTCTCGACTGCGCGAATCGAGTAGCTTGCGCGATATGCTGTGGCCTGAACATAAATGGAAGGCCGATGCGAAATCGTGCTTTTTGCGTTCTGTCCGCTTTATCGCGGTCTACTGAGAAGACAACTCCTACTAATCTTAAATATTCACTTTGCCGAGTTCCACGCTCTTCGGTTCTATCAAGTAGGAGAAGACAACCGATAACCCTTTTGATAAATAAATTATTGAGACTAAGTCCAACAGATTTTACCCCTTAGTATGCAGACAAGACCCATCGATCATTTGCCTCTTACTATTAGCGCTGTATATATGTACTGTATCGCCTTATTCATGGCGTTTCTAGCTAATAATTTCGACGGATTTGTTTCACAGATTGTGAAAGCAACTATGAAACTTGGAAGGTAGGTGAGTGTCAGTGGCAACCAATTTGTGATCACTCAGTCACTGTCACTCTGTGCTCAGTCATTCAGTGTGCTGTCTTTAATATTGTCATTGTCATCGTCATCTTATTACTGATTACTCCTTCCTTAAGTCAATTACCGATGATAGCTTAGTTATTTCTGTGAGTGTGACTGTGATTCACTGACTCTGACTGAGTGACTGTGAGAATCACTGTGAGTGTGAGGGTGATTTACTCATTTAGGATTACACACTTCACTGTCACTTCACTGTCACACTCACAATGAGTGAGTAAAGTACTACAGCTATTAAGAGTAAAACTTGAAAACACTGTGACTGTGAACTGGAGTCTGAATAAGAGCTGTATAAATTCACTCATTTGATTTATTCACTTTTGAAATCAATCAAATCAAATCAACCAATCAATCAACCAACCAATCAACCAATCAATGATGGTTGACCTGTCCTCTTTATGTAGACTCTGGCATATATATGATGTCAGGCACCTCTTAGTTTATATGAATGGGTTATGTAATGTGACTGTACCTATGGCGTTTCATTGGAATATTTGTAATATGAATTGTTGTAGCTATTGAATTTTTATATGATCAGTTCTTTAATTCTGTAGGGTGTGAGCGAAACACGTCAATCTGGTGTCGGGCCGTCTGATCACCACTCCTATCACGCATTGTTGAAGAGGTTTTTCAATCAGGGTATGAATACCAAGAAAATCATGCAGTATTGCAGTCGGCCAACGATGTAGTGTATGGCCAGAGGTATAGGTATGCTCGCAGGTGGTGCCACACAGTTTGACTGTACTTGATAATTTTCCTGTGGCTAGCTTCAGGTCTTGACTGAACTGAATATTAAAGATTCACTGCTTGCAGTACTAACGTTCTTGGATTTTTCAGTGTATGCACAACTCAAAGGCATTTGAGAAGGCATGGGCTGCAGCACAAAAGCATAGAGGCACCTTCATATGTGATGCTGTCTCCGTCGCTTTAAAAGGGAAGATAACAGAGGAAGTTCGGCAATTTGGCACAAGCTGCGTCATAAAAGCGAAATCCTAGTTAAAAGGCAAAGCATAAATCAATTTATATTTACAGGTAATATTCATACATTTTTATGTACACACCGACAGCTACATCAGTGTACAAGTACTTGGCTTTAATATTTTAGCTTGTATTGTTAACGTGAGTTGCACTGCCCCAAAGTCATACCACCCAAACCCGCATGAGTCATCCTGCTTCTCGTTACGTACATGCACTTGTTATTTTATACGTACCAATTATCATGTATTGTAGACAGACAGTTCATGAAATAACAGAAATCTTGGAGCCGGGAAGAGCAGCTGCTCTGAAAAAGTTAAGGATACAATGCAGAGCTTATAAGGTTAACGGTCCAAACCATGTTTAGCATATTGATAGCAACGACAAGTTGAAGTCATTTGGAATATGTCTCCATGCATGGCTACATAAATGGCTTTAGTCGTAAACTGCTCTGGTCAAAGGCAACTAGAACAGACAAGACCCCAAAGCCGGTGGCTAGCTTCTATCTATTGTAGTTCAACGCCACAGCAAACTACCACTGACAGTGCCTACTCAGACCTCATCAGACTGGATGCCAGCCTCAATTTGTGGCTCTTCAAGTCATAATCAGCGCATTGAGAGGTTTTGGTTATTTCTGTATTCTTCAGGTATAATGGATATATTTAAAGACCTCTCTGCGTGTAGCCTGCTTGACACAAGACGTCTTTTGCTTTCTCAATTTGATAGAACTAAGCTAGATCAGGTTCTGGATGACTGCATAGAACATGAAAAATGGATAATTCTGACTGTCGTTCAGGGATACCTAAGTTCCTGTATGACTGCCCTCTTGAAGGTTTCTCTGGACCAGGCAATGTCTGGACAGGGTGCAGCCCTAATACAAGGATTACTCGCATCACATGCTGTGCTTCAACCCCGTGAAGTGAATGTATTGCACTTCCCTGAGGAATTTCCAGCTTCAGCTTCACATTGAGTTGCACTTGGGAAATGGGACATTTCCTCCACAAACAAGACACGAGGCTTTAGAAATCTTTGGTAACTTGATGTTGACCATGCGTGCATGAAAGATAGTACAGGAGTTTTTGTTTTTAATATTTTAATTATAGCATGATTCATATTAGGGTACAGTAGGTGATATGTTTCCTGTTGTAATAGACGTGGCATCAATAAACAAGGCTTTGCAAAAGTAACATAACTTGTGTAATTGTGTAATTTGTATGTTAGAAAAAATAGAAGTATTGGGTTTATTAGGTAGCAGCAAGCCAGCAACAAAAACAAACTCCAGTTGGTGGAAACCAACTCCAACTGCTCATGCATCAGCATAAACGGTTGTATGCAGACTCCATCCAAATACGGTGTGTGCATTGCAAGATCACAGATAGTGGCACCGTTCGTTCTTTTGATGGCGTCTTAATGTCCCGACTTGGATAAAATCGTGCACTAGAGTAATATTGAGTGACTCAAATCTGTATAAGATGATGTCGACCCAATGTAAATTCTCGTTGCTGGTTGTCTGTAACCTAACTTAACTCAACTTAACTTAACTTAATTACCAATAATAATACTGTAACACTAATAGTTACCATTAAGTATGGAACAGTAACACTAACTAGACCTTTAACTTGTAGGCCTTGTAGTTTACTGTGCAAGCGACTAACAACAGTAATTGAGCAAACTACAAGTACAACTCAAAGGCTTACAAGTTAACAACTAATAACTAGTAAGTAGTAGTAGCACTAGTTCAGAGTTGTACTACTAGTAGCACATGATGTAGATTGTAGAGTGTAGTAGTAGTAAAAACAAAAACAGAAATGAAAAACTAGAACAAGATTAGAATGACAACCATTGACTTTTCAAGATAGAATGATCGATTGATCTAAGCCTGATTCAGAGTCTGATGATTGATTTGAATTTTGATGATTATTGAACAAAGTTTGGACCAACCGATCAATATCATCATCATCATGTCTATTATAGAGTCTATGAGTATGATTCATAGTAATAGTTAAATATTAGTATGATTATCATTATGATTATCAAGAAATCTGAGCGAGCTCTAGCTCAGCAACCCGCTGACATTAACTCACCTTCCGTAACTGTCGTCACCTCCTGTGGAACTGCTCCGTCAAAGTCGGCAGCTAGAGAAACCATTATTTACGGCTTTCACTTATTTAGTTCACATTCCGCACACTGGGATGAAAATCTGTGAATCATGAAATGAATAGATGAGCGACGATGGGGTTGTGTCTGCTGAAGGGCTTTATATAGGGATTTTGATTTTCTTTCCCAAATGCAAAATCTAGACAGGCTGTCTTCTCTTGATTACAGGATGATCAAAAGGAGTGGATCTCGCCAGAGTGAATATTTAAAATCAGCAAAAAGCACGATGTCGCACCGGCTTTCCGTAGTAACAGTATAGGGCTGGAGAGAGATATGGTAACTGCCGATAATGCCCAACTGTACAGCTTTTCAGGAGACATGACAGATGGGAGTGGTGAGGCAGGTTGCCTATACAGACTACTCCTTGAAAACTGTCAAGTGTTGTGAGGCATCATGGTGATATTCCTGCCTTCATTCAGTGACATATGTCACTGCTTTATTCACGCAAGAGGCTCATATCAACTATATGTGACACCATGAGTGGGCGCCAATCAGCACGCTTGCTGTATAAATGCATTCAAGTCTCAAGGTCAAATAAAGGAAGTCCACCAATAGAGCCACCGTCATTTTGAGGCGCACCATAAACAATTTTGTCTTAAAACAACCTTGTGTTTCTCCCAATCTCCTTCATAGCAACCTTTATGTCATTGTTGTCCCAGAAAAAAATTTTACAATACTAAATACATGTTAAGTCAATAAATATTTCCCAATATGATTTGGTACTGGATCTTCTCTTTTTCATTTATAGCTCCTCATCTTGTATTTTGTGGCATTGTAATAGATAGACGGTCAGCAGTTTTCTTATCTTTATGACATCTCCTGCAGTGGCCCTTAGGAACCGCCGTAGCCTTCGTGTGGCAGGGATGTCTCTGTATTTCTCATTTGCTTTATGTTTCAGCCTATTTGGTGGCATGCATTCTGAATCTTACAAGATACAGACCTGGCACTGGATAGGATTATATCATAATAATAAAGAAAACATTATCAAAGAACCCCTCGTTTAAAAAGTGATTATAGAGGTCATGAAAGTTCAGTTATAATCATTGCAAGGAGCACCCGGAGCAGGATCAGAAACACAAATCCCAGCAGATTCCTGCAAATCCAGGTCAAACACTTTTTGTGTTTGAATGATAAAGATAATACACGCATGCACCTACGCGCCCACGCACCGGCGCACGCACCCACGCGCGCGCACACTCTCAATTTCACACCTTGCCAAAATAGTGCCAATCAGGCACCCTGAGGATAGGAATTGGTAGAGTTTTACATGTACTGATATCTACTGTCCTGTAAGATGTGTCAATTATACGGTAACTCTTCACTTAAAAGGATAATGAAGTCAGTTCTTGTGGTTTCAATCCAAGTAAAAAGCATTAAAGAATTGTCATTCCTTAAGACTGGCCTTTCGGAGAATATTGGTATGATCGGCACAACCGATGAATTTAAATTCAAAAGCCGAGCTCCATTCTAGGGAGTCGTAGGGACTCACAAGTATATGCCTTGAAATGCTTTTTACTTTAGATCACTAACGTTTTCTTGCAGATCTTCTGCGAAAGAAGCCATACTGATTAATGTTTGTCCAACCGGCTGAGAATGACATTGAAATGCTGTCTCATATATACTTTGTGTTACCTAAACTTAAGAAAGTATAATTTTGTTCTAAGTTTGGTTTCAATCACACTAAAACACACGGGGTGGTATAACGCCTTTCATTACCTGCGTAATCTGCGTAATCTGATACAGTACTGCGCTGTTATATGAGTAGTCAATCAATATATTTTTACATCCTAACTGAACCATATAGAAAACTTGAGAGACAAACACAAAGTGGTATAATAGGCCTACCTTCGGCATGGGGCGCAAGGGTGCAAGCTGAAAGTCACCTACTGACGCATCCTGCGTTAATGCCCGGGTGTAAAGACTCAGTAGGCCCATCTTTGCATACCACTGACACTGGGCAGAATACCTGCAGAGTACCTGCATACCCCTGACGCTAGCCAAGATGTAAAGATAATAAAGTTTTGGCTGTGAGAGGCGTTCACAAACTGTCATGAAGCAATGGTTCTGATGTCCTCTTCGGCCAGTGATACATACTAATATTATGGTTGGCAGCAGCAGCAGTTCTGAATTTCAATTATCTATTTGGAGTGAGCAATTAGATTACATCACACAACAAAATCCTTTCCTTTCAATTACAGCAATTACAGTAATTTAGCACTTCAGAAAAAATAATGGGTTATTAGCTCGAACATAGGTTCACATTACGCAAAAATGTAAAATCACTCAATAGGGAAGGGTGAAGGCTAAGGTCCAGAGCTCTCGCATTCGTTACACGGTGGTACCCTCACTTTGTGGTGGGTCTCCTTTTTGTTTTGACCACCTTCACACATCGCATCCCATCCTTCACAAACTGCATAAACAGTTTCGGTGTCGGGGCACGTCTGCTGATCTTTAGTATCAGTACAGCAACCAAAAGCCTTGTAGCTCCCTCCTACAATTTTACAAGCAAACCACTGTAGGTGCATCATCAGGTGTGATGCAAGCCGAACTGTAGGTGCATCATCAGGTGTGATGCAAGCCGAACTGTAGGTGCATCATCAGGTGTGATGCAAGCCGAAGTTGGGTAAAGGGCATCATCAATGAGTATTGGCCCTACATGTATGCAGATCCAAATACTATGTATGCTTGTTTGAGAAGATGCAGACAATGCGTATATACATCGGTACGATGGATAAGCCTCAAATGAAAGGTAATATTTTCAGTGCAGATACTTACCAGAGTCATCGGTCTCATTTCTCGGGTTACCATCCTTCGCACCAAACGATACAAACTCACCAACCATACCTTCCAAGCAGATCTTATCACCCATTTTAAATGTTTCCTCAGTGCCATTTCCAAACTTTAGGTTGTACGCGTGGCCAGCTAAACAACATACACACTAGGATGAGTATAACAGGCAGAGTTTGGTTTGGTTTGGTTTTTACTGACAACTTAGACAGCTGTCACAATCATCAGGTCCATGCATCCTTTGTCGTTATAATTTGTGTTGAAGACTACAACTTTTTATTATTTTTTAACATACTGGAAGTGAATTCATGACGTCAAAACAGCCAATGTAGGAGATTGTATCGAGATAGTTTATTAATACAGTTAACTTACGAGCATTAGGCATAATGCAAACATGGCTGATGCCACTGCCTGCTTTACAATTTCCATTATTCCTCATGCAAACCTCTCGCGTCATGTTGCCCAAGTCGTTTGTAGAGCATTTTCCAAAGTCAAATGTAAAGCATGAGTGCTGTTCCCCACACTTAGCAACTGCAACACAAAATATAGCATTATGTTTCTCTATTTGGAGTATTTGGCTTATCTCAGGCATGGTATAGCAGAAAACAGGACAAAATTATTTTTCTATTCATTACCTACCAGGGCCATCAGTTTCGGAATTGGGCGAGCATTTTGGTACAGTGCCTGTCCAAGATAGCTCATTCCTCTGCCCAGTACCGCATTTACACGCGATACCAAAGTCAGAACACGTCATTTGAATCTGTTGAAAATCCCCATCGACTGTTGCTGGTTTTTGATAAACGCCCGCTACAAAGAAAAATGGGACTTGATAAGGCATGTAGGGGCAATAAAGGCAACAAATCTCTTAACTCGATCTATGAGTCAGTCATGGCTTGTCGACGATGAAACTCTCTTATACTGAGTATGTGTCTGTGTATTGAATTGAAATATCCTCTCTAGGATCTAGTTATGAATCTGAGCTTATTTGTACATGTACCATGCCAACATTTGCAAAACCAAACTACTGAGCCTATTAACCATCCTATACTTTACATTAACTCTCTACACTAGTATACACTATACAGTATCATGCAAAGTACTATACAGGATCATATAGATATAATACCATGTGTGTTAGCACTATCCCATCGGTCCTCATGCCTACCTCCGCTTAACTGTGCCTGTTTAGGACTACCAATACCTCCATCTTTAAGTCCAAATGAAAAGCTTTCTCCTGCTAACCAGGTGTGACAGATTCTGTCATCGTGATAGAATGTGTCTTTCACCTGAGCATTTGGATCGCACTGTACATCTAAAATACACCGATACATATCTCTTGAGAAACAAAAAGTAAATAAAATAGGAATTTGAAACAAAAACAGAAATACAATTTTTAAAAATTTGAATTGAAGATAAAAAATAATTTTGTTGTTAAGGTAAAAACACCAGTAATACATATGGAAATAATACAAATAGCAGTAATGGAATCAATGCATAAATAAATGGGCATCATGATAACAAAGGTTATGAGATAGAAGTAACAAAATATATAAATAAAGGCGGGCTTCTCACCTTCTGTTGATGCAGCCGGTCTTGTACACACGTGACTTATAGAGTCCCCTAAAGTAGCAGACTTTGAGCATTCGTCTCCGAAATTGGCGACCAAGCAGACCTCTCGCATACCATTTTCATCGCATGCCGAAAACTCCAGTTCAAAACATGGTAGTTGATCCTTGCAGTACAAAACTTTGGCAGTTGCCCCAACCACGACAACTGAAACAAATGCAATATTGATGAACGGATGGACACGAGCAGCTGCTTTCAAAAAGATCTAACATTCCCTTCCGTCATCCTTTGAAATGTGAATGCGGAATATTCCGGAATATTTGGTATTTTGTGGTTTGAATTGAGGAGCCATTACTTCATCACTGGGGAGGGGGGGGAGAGCTGGATGAAGGGGAAGAGCATACAGCAGGATTGGCCATAAAACCTATGCCAAACTCAGTTGATGCGACATTTTTGAATTCGCACTAGTGACCCCTTTCAGAAAGCCAGACGGAAAAAAAAGAATAATTTATTGAGTAGAAATCCTGTATATTTTTTTTCTCACAGCAACAACAATGGGAATTATATATTTGATTTCTAACTGTGTTTCCGGGTAGATTTTGAACAATGTTACAAAAATACTGATTCATTCCTCTATGGAGTATATGGTAGTTGGGTAAAGCCTTTATACTAGTGAAAATAATCATTTGATGTCAGGCTAGCTAGCTAGTTGAGCAAGCTTCGGGTAAATGTAAGGTGAATTATAAGCATAATCGGTTTTCTACAATATAGTCTTTTTACTAATTCTTCAAATTGAATACCCAAATAAGTTGAAATGACACTAAATGCACTGAAATGGTTTATCTGCAGTGCTGCCATACTTACCAGCTAGAAGCAAGAAGTGATGGAAAGCCATTCTTATCTAGGACTGGCTACGGAATGTGCCAGAAAGACAAGAAATTTTGCCTTTTATACGAATACGAGGCCAATAAATCATACACAACACTAGATGGTTTCCATGGAAACAACTTATGTCTTATCAAACAAAACCATGTGGCATGAACCTATAGATTTATGCATGAACCTAACCAAAAAAGCTACCATGGTTGCCACCGCTTAAAGATGACTACTAATCTGCATTCATTCTCAGAGAAAACAGAACTCAATCAGTGCCTTTTTATAATAGGAGCTCCATTAATATCTACTGATATCCCCGCAATGAAATACTTCTAGGTATAAAGTGGCACCAAACGGATATATTCCTGGTTTATAGATTTTATAGAGCTTATAAACAAAAACCCGTTACAAATAACAGGCAGTGTTTTCTCTCTATCCGCTCACTCTTGTAATGAAAATCAAGAGGTATAACTATTTTCTTGGCATGTACACTTGATTTAACCTAATTTCATCAGTCACCATTTTAATTTGAAGCCTTATTAATCGTGGAGTTCAGTGAGTAGGCCACAAGCCAAAAGGTAAAACTGGGCTGAGCGTCTTCAAATATTCTTCTGCCATTCATTGCACATCACGCCTTTGTGAAGTGAACTTGAGAAGAACACACAGTTAATACAGTTAATTTAGTGCGCGTGCGCGCGTGTGTATTTACTCAGTGTACTGTGGTAATCACGATACGTGTAGCTTTTTAGTCAAATAACCTAATTTACCATAATCACGCCAGTACACGTAACCTATAGTTGCCTTGTGAATCCACGTTTTTCCCATCATTGAGCAAGACGCTATCATGAAATCAGTCAAATCATGGAATCTATTTTCAATTAGCCAACAAAATGTTGTGAGGAAGTTTTTGAACTCTTTAAAAGAAAAAGTACAAACAGACTGCAAGGAGTTTCAACTGCATGCAATACAGTTGTAGGGCGGATTTTGAACCCTCCATTTGCACCTAGGGCACTGTATTAGGGCTGGTGGATGGTACCACTACCATGTGATCAATCGGCTTCTCATCTTTGTTCACCATATCGCACAGGTTAAAAAGAAGGTAATGTTGCTATGGGATGGGCCAACTGTTCATGGAAACCCAATGAGAGCTGGTCGAAAATAGAAGCTATTTTGGACTTGCATAACAAGCTGTAAGTGGCTTTAGCAACCATGACCAGCTATCAGACTCATAAATCTTATCCACTCTCCTAATATTAGCCATACCAAAAGCAGACAGCCATATTTCATCTGAAACTTCAGTGCAGATTCCACAAAACAAGCTGACAGCTTTAGATCTTTGCACCTGTTATTGAGCAACACAAACGCTTAACGACGTTCATAGGTGCCTTAGCATGATTGCGTCTAAAATCTTTTATCTGCGGACCGTCTCTCTTTTTGTACTTGGGACCAGATTTTGATTTGTTACCCTTTACTATTGCTAAAAGGTGTATTTGCTTGATTTTGGTCAGACGCGGACAAACGGTTCAGACATAATCATGCAAACAGATGAGCGCAGTGAAAAGACATCAAAGGCGCATCAAAGTTGTCCTCTCTCAACACCTTTTGTGTCTAAGGACACAAAATCATCCGCAATAACAAGCAAGTGCAAGCGACCAAGGAATATGTAAGTGACCAATAGATAACCTTGGCATTTTTATAACATTGAAACTTTATAAATTAGCAAGCACGCTTTCAGGCACAAAATTCTGTTGGCGTGATCGATTTCAATTTCAGACGCAGCGGAATGGGGTTTCAGATGCCTTCTCATTTCCATTGCTCAAAAGTGCGCCGGAAATAGAACCCCGGTACAACACCAACTATGGACCTTTGTCTGGTATTTGGTATCAGAAGACCGAACGGAAATAACAGGTCAGAAGTTGAAAAGTTATGTTATTTGCTGACCATGGAGTGGTACCTAATCCCTGCACAGGGAAACTTACTCGTATGTTGACAATTTATCAATTCTCGGTTTATTGAAGCAAACTCTTTTTAGTTACAGACGCCATCAGTTTTGACAGCCATGTATGTTTGCGATGGTTTGTGGGGTGGATAGAGCTTGTAGCAATGGTTGTTAGGTGGCAAGCATACCCTCAGAATTACTAGATTGTATCAAAACCCACCGGGCTTTAGGGTGCACGAAAAGTTAAGCTCAATTGCACTAAATGATTAGATCACATCATTAGGGCACTCCAGTGCACAGATTTATAGACCAAAATAAGGCTAGACAGGGTCGTACCGTGGGAACGGTCAGCCTATAAAGCCCACTAGATTGTATCTCATTCCATGAATTTAGACTTATGTGTTTCTTATAATAGATCGGCAACACTCACCACAAACTATAGTGGCAGTAACATTATTTGCGTCATAAAACTACCCCAACCTATTTTTTCATATAGGTCTAGTTATAAATTTATCCAACACTCAACCCAAACCGCTGTGCATTACCATCATAAATACAGCTTGAGCAATTAGAAGGAGAACCCTTCCCAATCAAACGCGGAGTCCTACAGGGAGATACAATATCTCCGAAGCTTTTCATCTCCTGCCTACAACAAGTGTTCAACAAACTGAATGACAAATGGAACCCGAAAAGCTATGGAATCAAAATTGGAAATGAGACCATAAATAACTTGTGTTTCGCAGATGATATCATTTTAGTGGCGAAAACTCCCAAAGACCTACAACAGATGTTGGAGGATCTGCACTCAATAAGCGAACGGATAGGCTTGAAAATGAATAAGTCAAAAACAAAGGTCATGTTCAATACGAAGACCACGCCAAATCACAAAATACAGGTTGAAGGACAGGCACTGGAATCAGTGCAGAGCTATGTTTACCTGGGTCAACTATTCTCGCTAGATGGAGACTCAGAGGTGGAAATCAAATGAAGAATCTCGATTGCCTGGAGTCGATTCGGGAAGTTAGGCAGTTATCTCCTAAATTCAAAGTTCCCTTCTGGTTTGAAACGGAAGATTTTTAGTCAATGCATTGTACCTGTCTACACATACGGCTGCGAAACACGGACAATTAGTAAAAAAAATGGAAAGAAAACTGGAAGCATCCATAACACACGGGCACGGAAAGGAAAATGCTAGACATAAAATGGCAAGACCGTGTCTCCAACAACACAGTCAAGGAAAGATCCAAATTCTCTGAGCTGATGACAATCATTATGAGACAAAAATGGAAATGCGCCGGACACGTGTCTCGAATGACTAACAATTGGGTACACGATCTCACAAAGTGGAAACCCCATGGAAAGCGCAACCGAGGAAGACCGGAAAACGCTGAGCAGAAGCCATCACAAAACATCTTGCCAGCTGGAAAAATTGGGCGACAGTGTCACAAGATCGCACTGAGTGGCTGAGCATAGAGGAGGCCTTCATCCTGCAGTGGAGACGAGATGGCTGCTGCTGATGATGATGACGACGACGACGATGACGACGATGACGATGATGACGACGATGACGACGATGACGACGATGATGTTCATATCACATCGCATCGCATCGCATCGCATCGCATCGCATCGCATCACATCATCAAATCACATCACGCCACATCACGCCACATCACGCCACATCACGCCACATCACGCCACATCACGCCACATCACGCCACATCACGTCACATCATATCATATCATATCATATCATATCATATCATATCATATCACATCATATCATATCATATCATATCATATCATATCATATCATATCATATCATATCATATCATATCATATCATATCATATCATATCATATCATATCATATCATATCATATCATATCATAGCATATCATATCATATCATATCATATTATATCATATCATATCATATCATATCATATCATATCATATCATGTCACAACACCAGCTCTGAAACCGGGGCGTGGTGTGTTGTGTCGGGAAATCTGCTAAACTGATCAAGAGCGCGACCGAAAAGTGCAATCCAAAAAAGCATCTTTCGGTCGCGATCTGCGACTGAAAGCACGCGAACAGAATTCCGAGACGGAAAGTAGGCGTTGGCCTATAGCAGTTTAGGCAAATGTCAAGGTTACCGCAAATAAACTTGATTAATACATTGAGATAACGAATCGCGATCGAACCAATGAGTTAAAGTTGAGAGAGGACAACTCTGATTTTTTCAAAAATTTCGGTCGCGAGCACTCGAATGCACCTATTAAGTGCCTGCGTGAGACCAATTTTGTAACCCAGGGTTTCAGTGTTCCACGAACATGAACAGGACCCAGTTACACTTGGGGCGCAATGCCACTGTAGTTGTTGTTCTGGTCTAACTCGTCTTATTTCTGTAATATAAACAGGGCTTCTTTAAAATTTTGTAGCACAGAGCTTTATAGGGCTAACGTGATGTTATCAACCTATTAGAGAGGACAAAATATCATGCAGACTTGGGGGGGGGTGTCTGATCAAGTCTGGGTATACGTTGGAACGTCCCCTGTTAGAACACAAAATAATGTAATAACTGTAATACACTGACAAATGCAATAAAAGTGTGTGAAAAATGTAATACACCACTAATGTAATACAAATTTTACCACAAATGTAATAAAATATCACTGAGAATTGTAATAAACTGTGTGGACGCTACAAATGTAAAATCTTGGATTTATGTAGTAATCTATGGAGAATTTGAACTTGAGGGCAGGCAGTCTCCACTGCAAGAGTGCAAGTGCATTATTGTGAGCATGGCGGCGTTATGTAGATAGGCACATGAACTGGATTTGTGATCATTTATAACGAACCTAACATTCTTCGGTTTTCGACCTTCCTTAATCCATTATAACCTTGAAAACCATCGTGTTGATGGTGACGGGACCGCTACATCTAAGCCAAATCCAAAACCCTATGTTTATATTCCTGAACTCTAGTTGAGCGAAGAGTGGTTAGCAGATACAGCAAATGCCTATTATTGTGTGCCATATTTTCTTCCACAGAAAACTGACACCTGCTTTGCTCGTAATTGTGCATGTGCATTCATAATATACTGCTCCAAAGTTAGGTAGATTAGCGCAGTCTATATGCGCTAGTCTACCTAATCTAGTCTAGCCCACATTTTAACAAACATATACGGTGAATATTTTGACTTTTGATAGTTGTGACTAATTTTATTTGTAAAAAATAGTGTTATTCTTAAATGCAAAAACACGCACTTGCTGTATTTGACCTTGTGCGTGTGCAGTTGCCTGCCCCATACCTTTAATCTCATTTTTTAATCATCAGAAAGCAGTGTTTTGCAGAACTTTGTTTACTTGAATAAGAAAAACATACATGTATAAAAAGCACTAAGACCATCCAGGAGACTACAGCTACATGTGACGGAAGTGAGGATATCAACATTTGGATTTCTTTTAAAAAACTCATTGATTTACCATTCCTTTTAAACCAATTGGAATTAAAACTAAAAAAAAACTGTGGTAGTTCTTAATCTATGCAATGAGTCCTTTATGGTCAAACAAAGCCCACACGTTTTTCATGCCTTTCGATGAAATTTCCTTGCAGATACGGTTTCTGTGAATTTTATTGCTGTAGACAAAGTTTTAAAGTTCAGCCCAGAGACGACAGGCACATGCTGTCATTTGTTTAGATAATATATCACTTTCAATACTCAGAACATGCCCAATTATCATTTCCCACAGCTCTACGGGCAATATCTAACTGACTGAGAGAACCTGCATATCAGGTACTTGTATGACAGGCGAGTGACGAGGTGATTCTGAACTGGCAGTAAAACAAGAACTTTCGTTATTGACAGAACCTCACTTGGTGAATATTCACTAGGTATATGTATGACAGACGAATGTTGAGGTGATTCTAGACTGCCATTAAAAGAACTACCGTTATTGAAACAAGTTTTAATCTGAGGACTTGCAGAGATCGAACGAACCATCTGCTCTGGTGTAGGCGCCCGGAACACATAAAGTTCAGCCAAGCCTTCAGCGAGATGGCTTACTACAATATACTGCAGGTCTGGATTGAAAATATTCCAACCAGATGGTGTCACCAAAGTGGTCCCATTGCATATGCTGCTTACAACAGTGATCTGCATATCAAAAGGCCTAGAAATGCTCAATAGTGTAATATAATCCCCATAAGTGCCAGATTGAGTTAGTTTAAACAGGTACACATTAGCTGGAAGATCAATTGCCTCAGTCTAGTAATTAAAGACTATCTCTGCAAGATAAATCCACTGGCATGGCCCTAAACTCTGCTGGAATCAATCCATGTCTGACTGAAGTTGATCACAACTTGCCTCCAATCCCCATTTCCAGCCGGGTTGAACTGGAGGGTAGTGCTTGTGTAGGCTAAGCAATGTTTGGTCGTATCAGGTGGATCATGGGAGTTGTCCTGAAGTACGCTCTGAAACAATGGTTTTCAGTTGATGACCTGCGTATCTAGCAGTGGATTGCCACCACTGTATACATTATCTTATCTCAAATGATAGACAAAGACTAAATAATGCCTAAGTCGAGAAGCGCTATAAAAACACAACTGTGTTATAATCTTTTTATCCATGTAGTGACGGTTGAGATGCAGGCCAAAAATCTGTTTTATACGATCATTCGCATATCTGAAAGAGCAAATCAAAGCGTACAGTGGGGTTGATATTTGGACCGTTCATACCTGCAGATTCCATTTCTGATGAGGAAATTAATTTTCTGTGTGTTTTCTCCATATTGGTTCT
>Ga0224501_10001345_pt1 | contig 19116 bp, 15 predicted proteins | sample SF_Oct11_sed_USG_4_FD_169105 | JGI IMG/M metagenome (GOLD analysis project Ga0224501, IMG submission 169105) | Sediment microbial communities from San Francisco Bay, California, United States - SF_Oct11_sed_USGS_8_1 | ecosystem: Environmental > Aquatic > Marine > Sediment | place: USA...
ATATATCTCAATAACACGCAACATATATCTCAATAACACGCAACATATATCTCAATAACACGCAACATATATCTCAATAACACGCAACATATATCTCAATAACGCGCAACATATATCTCAATAACGCGCAAATATATCTCAATAACGCGCAACATATATCTCAATAACGCGCAACATATATCTCAATAACACGCAACATATATCTCAATAACACGCAACATATATCTCAATAACACACAACGGCTCCTAACATACACATATATCTCAATAACACGGAACGGTTTCTAAAACCTCACAATGAGAGTTGTGCCACCCTGACAGTTCTGGTCACTGCGGCAGACGAATCCAAATAGTTATTTAAATCGTTCTCCACATTTTTCAATACGAAATCTCCCCACACTAAGGATCAAAACCCTTTGGTTTTTCTGTGCCTGGGTGGTCTGTGATAAAAGCTCTAATGATTAGTTGTTTTAGCCATACAAGCTGGTTAATAGGTGTTTTCTGACAATGGAGTGACGATATCAAGGTCTCTTCCTATGACAAAAATTACCTTCGTCATCAGAGAGATAGTTATGATCAACAAGGAAACCATCTTCCCTCAGCTCCGGGTCAAAATCGTATGCATCCTTTTCTTCCTCATCCTAGAAAAATAAAGATGTGTATTTATCAGGAAGAAATAACTATTCGTATTCTAAAATCAAATCATATCAACCATCTACAGAGATCTGCACTATCAGTGGCCAACCAAGGTGACATAGTGAGAAAAACTCCAGAAATTTGGGACCAGTCAAAGTTTGGCTCAATACAGAGACCGAATGATATGACTAAGTTATATTTAAAAAAAAACAATATGCTGAAGATTTCACTAAAATTTAACATATGGGTAGCAAACATGATTAACTTTAATATGTGATATGGAACACGGGCTCCAGCTATTCACCCTGGTATTTGGTTTTGCCCAGAGAAGAATTTGTTTTTGTTATCAAACAACACACCATGATGGCTGTGCTGGAAGAAATAGTGTCAGCGGCTAACTGTTTATTTCTCAATTTATACTCTTAATTTTTAGAGCGATTATATGCATCATCCATTTAAATTCATGTCACCATTCATTCTTCAAGTCATCTTACACCACCAGTAAAGTAGAAAAATAAATAGGAGTTATCCTCTCTGGTCAGGCAACTCTAACTTTCAAAATCACAAAAATAAGTGTATAGTTTTATCCATGTTCATTACAATGTCAATGAACACATTTCGAAAATGATGCTAAAGTTTTTCCTCCAAATACACAGAGAAAAATTTCTATTTGTCGGAACGCACCATACAATGATGGTTGTGACGAGGAAAAAAAGGAAAAAGTGCAAACTGAAATCTGTTTATCCCTTACTTTTGAAACAGATACTGGGTTTCACTAAAATTCACCTCAATGGTAAGGAACACAACCTTATACTACCTGCATGAATGGAGATAAGAGTTGCCTTCTCCAGTGACAAGAGTGTCGGGGTGGACAATTCCTAATTTAAAGAGTCGCGGGCGGATATGTAGAAAACCAAGACCTTACTCACGTTTGAGATTCACACTGGCGATAGGCCACATTTGCATACGTCGTTAAACTACCACATTCAAGACAGAGTAACACTGATTGGCGGCATTTAGGACCTCTAGGGTTCCTGACGCCCAAACAGTCGAGCAGTTTGACTAAATATTTACAACAAACGCTCACCTCATCTCCGCTCTCAATGTTCTCTCCCGGCTCTTCCTCTTCCCACTCGTCTGCAGAGTCCTCCTCATAATCGAGCTGATCATCCTCCGTAAAGGGGCGCCGTGGTCGCACAGTTGCTGAGCGTTTCCGGTATGTACCGAAATACGCCGGCCGCACATCTGTGTGAAACTGGTAGAACTTGGCTTTATACCTAGAGGAAAATAAGAAAGTTATTTTTTATTACTAATCATTACTTAGATCAATGTTGTATGTCATCACAGCATGAAAACAGTTGTTATTCATAACATCAAACAGAAAGTAGAAAATATAATCAAAAATTAATTCAAGTCCACATGTGCTAAAGAAAAACCGGACCTGCATACGAGAACCACTGCATAATGTACACACGCTCTGTGACTCCACACTTACCACCCAGGCATATCCAACTTGGCATTTTTATTGACATAAACGACTTCATCCTCCTCCTTCTCGGTACTATAAAACAAAGTCATCATTATGTATACCAACCACTTCACTTTATTTTGGAACGCAAATAATTACCTTCATAAGACCGCGCGATGTATGCACTTGCACTGTCTGTGGGTCAGCTGCAGATACATTAATCCAGTACCGGGATGACTATTTTGACTATGCATCTGAGATTGACTTTCTATTTAAGGTTTTTTAACATCTTCAGAACCCACTTTTGTACATTCTGTGGGACCAAAATTATTACCTGGTAACTCAGAGATTCCAAGAGGATCGAAAACGACCACAAAAAATTATGAACAAGTAGCTATGTAAAAGCAATTCTCTTTCCATACCAGGGCCATGTTGCCGGTGCCGTCCTGCCTCTTTTAGCCTTTATGGTTGACAGATAGTCGGAAACGCCATCCTCGCTGTGTAGATACTTATCCAGAGTTCCCGTAGCGAGAGCATCGCGCCTTATTATCGGAGCTAACCTCGTCTCCTCTGGTACCTGATATGCCTTAAACCTGCCGCCATCGTCAGCAAGCGGAACCTCAGTGGTGGACTTCTTCTCTGGCTTCTTGAAGAAATTTATAAACGCCGATTGACGAGCCTCTAGCTTTTTAAGCTGCAACATAAATTGGTTGGGTATGAGAGCACGGAGTCAGTTATTACATGTGATGCTTTTTATCCTGGATAATGCCTTTGACGAGTAATGTGTGCTCCTAATAACACAACTTGAACAGGACGGGCAAAAACTAAACAAGTACAGTGAAACTTGGATCACTCGAACTGCAGGGGACCACCAAAAAAGTTTGAGTTATGAAAAGTTTGAGTTATGAGTTATACCTTCCTTTAGCTTTAACCAAAGTTATGAGTCATGCTCTCCCTTTGCTTTAACCAGAGTTATGAGTTATGCACTCCCTTTCCTTTAACCAGAGTTATGAGTTATGCTCTCCCTTTGCTTTAATTGGAGTTATGCTCTCACTTTGCTTAAACCATGTGGCCATCGTAGCGAGTCTATTTCGATCTAGTGTATTCCATTTCTTGGCTAAACTTTTCTTCACACGTGAGGAGAAAACAATGAAATTAAGCTTGCTACACAAGAATGTAAACACATCCAGCCACATAAAAGGTAATTTGATGGCACTAACCGCAGTTTTCAGTTTGAGGTATGACTGAAAGTTCGAGATATGGCTAGCCAATTATCATTACCCAGGCAGGGACCATGAAACTTGGTCTGAGTTAAGCAAGTTTTCGAGTTATCCGAGGGCGAGTTAACCAAGTTTCACTGTATGTAAAACGCTACTTCGCACATTTCTCCCCTACCCTGGACTGTCTATTGGACTCTGCTTTCCTTTGACTAAATGAAAACTTTGACTTCCACGGGTCGTAATGTGCATAAGACATATAGTCTTATTTACGTTGTCCACGCGAAAAAACTAAATCAAACAAAAGTCTGTCATAACAGACCTTTTCCTCTTCCAGGCGACGTTTCTCTTCATCCTTCTTTCGTTTCTCTTCCTCCTTCTGCAAGCGCTCCTCCTCCTTTTTTTTACGCTCCGCCTCTTTGGCAACATTCTTAGCGCTGTCAAAATAAAATCAGCATGATTCGCTGATAACACAGACACATGTAACCATCTGACACATGTCCAAACAAACATCATCTGGCTTCACAGCAGTAGCGTATTTATAGAGAAAACCAGAGTTTGGATTCCAAAGTTAAAATATCTCTATGGGACACATCATAAATCATCCTGGAAACAAGCCATTATCTCAACAACGCAATCCATGTAAAACACATTGATCTTGTATTGTGTTCACTGCAGACAACCTTGCAGAAAATAGATATATAGAGTCCAAATTTGAAGGGCACTGCAGTACAAAAACATTTATATCCACACAACCAGATGCAAATTGAGCCGCGTGAAATGGATAATCCATCACATTACTCTCACTTACTCAAGTTCTTCCTGTTTTTGTCTGAGCAGAAGTTCTTTCTCTCGTTGTTTTTCTTCTCGTTCGCGTTGTTTCTCCAAACGTTCCCTTTCTTTCTGTTCCGCTTTCAGCCTTTTCTTCTCTTCAATCTCCTTCTCCTTTTCTGCCTATGTAAAAAAAAGAAGATATGATGGGTCAATGGATGACGCATGATTGATCTAAGGTAAGTCAACAGTAAAGCCAATGGAATCCCTCATTACTGAGTTAGGGGCAACTGGGAAGGTTGGGAGTTCGTAGTGTAAGCTGACTTGCCCGGGGCCAACTCAGTCTCAACCAGAGTACCCATTGCTTTCAGCGCAATGCATGCACTACAACATGCGCTCATAACTGAGACAGTAGGCATTTTTGGACAAGTCGTACTGTGTTAGGTTAAAGAGGGCTTATCCCTTTTTAATTTGGATGACCCGCGTGTTAGCGAAATAAATTTCAATCTGCGAATGCGAAAAATCGTGTCTGCAACTACATAAAAAGCGAAAATCCAATACGTTAGTCTGTCCAAACAAACTCCATAGCGAGTCAACATATCTTTCTAACTATCGCAAAATTACCCTGAGTAGCCTCGTCCTAAACGCGTTTGAACTTGTTTGATAGAGCAGAAAACTCCAACATGTGGGTTTGGGTAGTGTGACATGATGCCAGTGCATCGGATCGGCGACAGGACAAGGCACAATGAACGTTAGCTTGTCCGCCTATTGAAGGGGAAAAAACAGTCTTAGCGAACGTGTGCTAAATTCAGTAATACCCTATAGCGCATTTTCTCATCTATGAGAACGTGAGGTTCTTTTCAACGCACACCCAGGGAAATGCTGAGGAAAAGATGCAATAGATTAATTTCTGCAATCCCGAGACATCTGTCAGAGTATGCAAGATGAAAAGTGAGAAAATGGACAAAAAACGGCGAAAGAAAACATGAATTCCCATTTATAAGTGAAAAAAGTGGGGCAGAGAGCACAAAATATTAGATGCATTCGCAACATAAAATTACACGCGTTTGGTCCCAGAACAGGTAACATGCAGTGATCACAAGTCCAATCACTTCATCACAATTGTTTTTCATACATACTAGATACTCTGCAAAGCTACCTTCAAAGCATATAGGTATACCACATGGAAACGTTCTCCTACACACACCTTTTGTTTGAGTTTCAGTTGGCGTTTTTCTTCTTGTTCAGCTTCTCGTTTCTTCCGTTTCTCTTCCATTTGCAACCGATAAGCTTCAGATCGTTTCCTGGCTGAAGAACTGAGAACCTAAAGACGATATGCAGGCATGAGGCGACATGTAAACTGATGGATGATCAGAGTGGATGGCCGTGTTGATACCAAGCACGGATAAGATTTACCAGCATAAATATCATTGAAAACATCTGGTAAACGCCACACACCGCCCGATTGGTGAGCCGATTTTATCCGCACTTGGGTAGTCAGCTAAACCGTATGATACTGAACGTTTCCCTTGAATATTTTGACTGTGACCTTTGTACAAGATTAATCTCACTACAACGCGGTACCGTTCCCTCGCCATTTGAGTCTTCTTGTGTTCGATTTTGCCGGAATGAAAATCGCATGATTACGACAAAAACCACGCGTGGACCAATGACAGAAGATAATGGAGATGAATGAAGGTCATTCCAAAGCTGAGGAGTGGTGAGGGGCATCCAAGTCGACATGAGAGAGACGAAGGCAACACCCCCTATAAAGTAGGTAATTTTCTTCGGTTCAAATGCCCCCCTAAGCATTTTTTTATCTGGAAAAAAATATCAATGTGATTAGCCGTAGTACAAACTTGAACTATTTTGTTAGAATTTAGGATTGCAGTACCATCCCCATGACAAGATGAGTAGAATTTCATTCGCTCAGAATGGCAGAGTATATAAGCATAAAGTTAGAGCGGATAACGCAATGTATATGAGCCATTCATGCACACGCTTCACCTTCGTAGTACTAGAAACTGGTGTAGGTGTAGACATAGCACTGAGATCTACGAGTGGTGTGCGGGGTGTATCACATTCTGGTGAGCCGTTGTCCGCTTTCGATGATGAGCTCTACAATAGCAACAGACTGTGAAAGACCGGCAAAGACCCCTGAGTGTGCCCTACACACATCAGTTCTTTTCTTTTTTAGTATCTAAGTCTTCACCATTATGGCACAGCTGCCGGATTAGATACTTTTTTGTCACCTGCTGCAGCTTAGCACGGGCACCACAAATGGGTCAGTACCAATGCTCCAACCCACAAAGAGGTTTGTTTTTGTTTTGAGTTCTCATTCACAACTGGAGCTCCCCCAAGACCAGGATTCGAACTCAGATTCTCACGGTTACGAGCCCAGACCCCTACTATTGAACTATCCCGACATCCCTTTGATACCAGTGACTCTTGTGACACGTGAATAAGGATTCTTTCTTCTTTTACTCACTTTAGTAGGAGTACGAGTATCAGTAACACTGCTAGGTGAATCATTGGGCACTGAGTCAGATTCCTAAAACAGACATTTGAAATTATTATTGCTGCCGTGTTGATCAAATCCATGACTCTAAAATGAACCTTGATTGGAAGGCCGAAGGCAGTTACATAAAGCTAAAAATTTTTGTACTGCTTCCAAATGATTGCGCTTCTGTGTGTGAGGCAGATGGTCTTACAATTGACAAATGACCCCCTGCAAAATAACACATATTTCAGAAGACATCCTGAATAACATTTTAGTGATCGAAAGAGTTAAAGGTGTTGACACGGGCAAAAGTGACTTCACTTGTTTGTAGATTCTGAAGACTACCATGAACAAATGGGCCCAATACCCAGTTCAAATGGAAGCTTTGATATAGCCCTATCAAATTCGCATACTTAGAGCTCGGCGCTGTACTTTTTAGACCGCCGACGCATCAGGATTGGCCTCGGGATAGGAAATTACCACAGAGCTGTTGGTGTTTGCGTTGATTTTTCGGCTTATACGCTGATGTTTAGCAAATCCCCTTGCAGATGCACATTAGACTTGTAGTTACACAAGTCTATATAGAGATGTGCAACAAAAATATAGAAATTGGGTTTCGGAATGCATGTTTCACCTCTGTCAGCGAGCGTTCGTGCCATTATTGCGAGCCAGGTACCCATTCTCTGGAGAATTTTTGAAAGATCCCACCCATAAGCTTTCTTGAACCCGGAATCTTCAGCATAAGTAGCGAGGGCTCTAACCATTCAACTACGGCCTCAAGACGTATCCAGCGCAATATTTGTGCAAAAGACCCAGGCAGGACTACAACTAATATGTAAGACAACTCAGATGTCATGCTACTTACTGGTTCAGAGTCTGAGGACAGCACAGTAACAAGCGGGCAGTCAGGTGTAGATGAGTCAGGCTCTACAGCAAGAGCGGAGCCGATATCCACCTGGCTGTTTGATGATGTGGTGTTAATGTCCTTCTGCTCATTGCCTACTGGATTGGCACCATTATCACAGCGCACTAGTACAACCTGTGGCTCGACATTTCCATTTTCTGTGAAAAACAACATAGCCCGGCACTTAAAACAGTCGCAACGGAACAATCTAGTACACAAGTTTGGTACTTCGACTGATATGATTAGATCCAGGGTTTAAGCCCTGGTCACGCCAGACTCTCACTATAGGTGTGAGCTTCTCATATGATGCTCAGTTTCTGGCGCTCTGGAACAAGCTTCAGGCTCAGGAGATCTGCTGAATAGGGAGGTTACACATAGCAAACAAAATATAACAATGCATACTTGCGAGATTTTTACTTTATTCCCTCTAACGGCTTTTTTCCACTTCAATGGTGTCAGTTTGCGTTTGGTTTGGCATCATATCTGAGAACCCCTTTTCACTCCAAACAGATGTCAGACGCGTTATCCCGGATTACTTTGAAGCCAATCGATGGTGCCGAACCTGTGTTTCCGTAAACAGCAACCATTTCTTGCTCATAATTTCAAAGCAAAGTCAACGCGCTATGTCTATAGTCTTTCACTACAGGTTGCCTCTCTTTCCAGTGCAACTTCGAGCTGTTAGTCTAGTGAATATTGAATATTGAATATTTAATCAAACAAATTTCCCTTTCCAACGATCCCAGTGTGAGACCGGAAACGAGTGATCGTTGGTAGGTAATTCGCGAAAGACCAGTTGATTGGATGTGATTGGTGTTCAGCAAAGTTGCCAACCCTATGAGATATAAATCTCTTAGTATTGATGAATCTTATATTTAATCACCATAGCTTCTGGGTGCGGATGAAACTGGCTCAGCATCCAGTTTGCTTTTCTTAGTCAGAATTTCCACCTCATCACTTGACTGTCGTTTGCGCATGGACAACCCATCAGGCTCTATGGCTGTAGTTTTAGGCTTCAGCAAGAACGTCAACTTGGCTACAAACATATACACAGGTACCAGATCTGAAAAATTATGTTTTGCTACGTTCCCAAAAACGCAGTGAATTGTATTACTATATTCAATAACAGGTGAGTATCTGAGTAACAAAATTTCACACTACCAATGTGTTGATGTGCATTACTGGTCTTTACTTACTCTGAGTGAGTTTTTTGGCAGCAGCTGGCATGGTTGTGCGAGTATCATCCACAGAAACTGGGGTGAGGGCAAAAATGATCCAAGTGGATTTGCAACAGACCTCTTCTGCTTAATCTAATGGTAAAGTAGCTGCCCGCGCCTACAAATAAATCATTTTTGAACAGAGTGCAACATAGAAACATCGAAAGCGAAAATTATTAAATTTGAAAAGGTGGGTGTGTCACTGTCCACGAGTCACTTGAGTGACTGACTCGGTGAGTCGCCGAGTAAACTAAAACTGCAAAGTAAGTAACTTAGTAAGTAAATAAAACTGGTGCTGCCTACTTTGTTAGAATGGCCAATGCAGTAGGCCAGGGTACGCTACACGTACACACCACAGTAACCGAGTTAGCTTAGTCAGTTAGTGAGTACACTGCACAGTGTACACACACACTCCACTGACCTAGTTAGTACTCATACTAACTAACTACTAAGTGGTAGTCTTACTCTACTGACTACTGAGTGAGCGACTTACACTTGGACCACGTCTAGACTACACTCTACACTCTGAGTCTACACTCTGACTAGTATAGTAGTAGTAGTACTAGTAGTACTACTACTTACTACTACGGTAGACCTAGACTAGAGAGTAGAGTCTAGAGTAGACTCTAGTCTAGACTAGACAGTGTGAGTGTAGACTAGTCAGGAAGTCACGTCAGTCTCAGGAGTCAGTCACTCAGTCAGTCACTCACTCACTGCCACTGTGACTATGAGTATGAGTATGAGTATAGTATAGTATGAGTATGACTATCTATGAGTATGAATGAGTCGATTGAATGACTGACTGAGTATCATGTATGACTATGACCGTCATACTAACTATGAGTGTCACTGTCAGTACTCAGTTACTACTTACTTACCTAACCAGTAATTTATTTTATATATACAATCTTCACCATCGAATCACAACTGACAGCAACCAAAATCTACCAAGAGTAAAAGAGCGAGAAACACTAACATGATCGCAATTTCTAAGTTTCATGCATTACCTACTAAACTGCCAATCTGATTCTCCGTCAGATCCGAGGTTTCCCCACTACACAGTTCCCGCCAGATCAGGTGACCCCATAGAATATTTCCCTTTTGTCCGAAAACCATTGCCCTTGTTTGCTTGGTTTTAAAATTTCTATATATAGATACATATAAGGATGGGGGTGACGAATTGCTTATTTTAATATATGACTTTGAATAATTAAATAAAACAATGTTTGGCTGTTTTCTACTAGGTCAAGGTGAAATAAACAGGAACTAAGATAGATCACGCTCAGTGGCAGTATCATGTAGAGCTTCATTTCCAAATCTGTGGTTGTCTACCATCCATTATCTCCATTCCATGCTCGTCTCTGATTATGGGAGTAGGATAAGTTTATATCAAGAAAACACCTATCACGTAATCAACTACTCATACCCAGTAACTTTTCTGGGGAAATGATCTGATTCAGTCGCTGTTGTGTTGTCCCTCTGCCGATTTCTACTGTGTGTGCTAGTTGAGTCGTACAATTTACCACAGGCACTGCCATAACTCTTAGTCTTACTCGCTTTACGTTTACTGACCAATGCTCAAAGTCAAACCGCTTTTCAGTTTCTCTTGCCGCCTTGCCTCTTGATATACCCAGTCAGCAGTTTGTCACAAACTGTCGAGTGATGTACTTGTATAATAAGTATTTTATAATCGTATATAACGTATTCAAAGTATATATTGGCAACCAGTGTATTCCAATATTGTGCTCAGAGCCAAACCCTTCTACTTCTTGCAAAACTTCAGTTCCAGTCATGCAAAATATGTATTTCTGCTTTTCAGATTACCTCATTACATTTTCTGCAATGGCGGTGACAACTGATATACCATAAAACACAAAGCATACCTCAAACATTATCATGTTGTCTCAAGAGCAATGTGATTTGACAAAGACTCCACAGTTGCCATGTAATGATGTGAGTACTTACTAAAAACTACAGAGAAAGTCTCATACTATGCCACTCAACGTTACAGTTAATAGCTTGATAGAAACTCTAGTCTCGACTTCTCTGTTGAATAACAAATTCAAAGATTAATGACTTCCTGACTCTCTCTTCTGTATAGTTACTAGTTAGCTATAACACCCACGCCTCTTCTGTTAGATAGTTTGATGTTTGTGAATGCTAGTTAATACCTGCTCAATATACATGTATTTGATTATACCACTGTTGTCATGCAGCGTATAGAAGCTCAGAATTTAATACGTAAGTAAATGTGTGTGCATATGAGTGCGTCACTGCTGGCTTTGTTAGTGATTATTACTATTAGCGGTAGATATTAGGCGTTTAAGCTTGTTCGTTTGATTCCTGATTTGTCGATTGTGTAATGTATGACTGTTGTGAATTTTTTTGTATTTGTATCCCTGTACTAACACGAGCACCTTACTCATTTGACGGTTTTCCCGATTTATTAATAACATGCATCAGAGAGTAAGAATAAGATCATTCTCTTGTATCCTTTATTTGATTTTGTGATCTAAAACTGATGAGGTTCATGTGGCGCCCAAGCTGAGAATTTATTCATGGACCTCTGATCATAAGAACTGTGTGATTTGCCTGAAGCCACTGTATCACCTAGTTATTTCCTCTCAATTTTGTTTTCTCTCTGTAGGATTTAAATGACAAGATGGAGGTGGAAGTGGACGAGTCACATGCAGCAAAACTACGGAGACGACGACACAGACACCAGTGTATCACCATTACAGGGTAAGCCAATCATTCCGCTGTCACTGTCATATCATCAAATCCTTCCGAGCAGATAACCTTTCTACCCCCTTTATCGTAACCATCTATGTGTTTGTGTGTAAAAATAAAATTTAAATGGTGCCCCCTCATTTCAGCATATGGGGGTTATCTGGGGAGCCAAGTAACAGCCTGAGAACATGAGGAGTTGCCTAAGACCAACTCACACTCTATCAGAGTACCCACCGAACTCAATGTAAATAGGAATTGCGCTGCAAGACTGAGCTTGTATATATGTGCATTTGGATAGCATACCGCTGGACATGACACCCATAATCACAATAATTGGTGCATACAGTCAAAACCAATCATTACAACTCGGTAAGCTGTATAGGGCCCATTCATTTAGATGGACATACTGACTGTGTGAATCAGTGAGTGTAATGAAAGGTACAACTCCGGTAAATCGGGAACATTTTATGACACATTGCGCACTCAATGAGCATCTCATGCAGCAATATAATTGTGTAATTGCCCTTTACTCTAGCTTAGTAACTGTCACCCGAAGTCTGCTATTATATTCACACTACGAGATTCTCGAGAACCGAAAATAGATGTTCCCTCGAATGAAAACGAATGACAACGCATTCCATTCATGTTGGTAGTTAACTTAAACTATTGGGTTTTATCTGAACAGCGATGAAGTTCATAGAAGTTCTACTTTTGGTACCAAGATAGCATTGGGCACTTGGTGATCCTTTTTGATGGAACTTCGAAGCCTGAGACCTGTTAGTGTGGTAAGATCTCAGAATTATGTGAGGAGCTCATTGTCACAGTGGATGGTATGACTAGGATCTTGCCTATGTTGCCTATAGACTTGATTACCAGTGTGTAATACTGGCTGGCAAAAGTCTGTCTCCTCCTTAGGATAGTTAATTAGTTGTTCATTCCTAGGCCAGAGAAAGCGAGCTTGGAACCGAGTGGAATTCTTGATCACAGAAAAAGTGTCTGCGGAGCTGAGCTGAGTGACCGTAAGGAGAGACTGGTTCTGCAGAGGTCTCATTCTCTCCAGGAGTTTGATGGCGAGTGAGTAGACACTTCACTACATCCATGTGTCTTGTTCCGTTCTCTTTGGCCCAAACACTTTTCCCTGTGCAACGCGTCATAATCCTTAAACTTTTTTAGTGGCCTAAGTAATGTAATTATCACACTCTCGAAGCAAGCGACCCTTGGGTTTGCTGATGACTGTAAAAGGGTGCACGGATAGTTTCCACAGAACCGTTGGTGTAACCCAATTGTACAACTTCTCCCAATCTCTGTGATTCGATAAAATGATGCGATTGTTTTGAGATGATGTCTCGGATAGCTTCCACATGATTTCTATTTCGGCCAAAACTTGTGCAAGTTGATGGCGGCATAATTGAACTTTGAGATAACAAGTCGCAGAAATAGTTGCGTGTTTCATGCAACTGTGTTACCTTAGGGTACACAACCTATAATGTGCAATCCTAAGTGGTCTAGTCATGGACACAAATCATTAATATTAGTCACTTTCCCGTGTTAATGACCCTAGTAATATGACTTTCCTTTTTTATAGTGCACTGCCAGTGAACCTCGACAATCCATCACCTGCGCCCAAATCTCCAGTAATACAGAAAGCCAAACCTGGCCACTTTTTAACTAGGAGGTCTACATTCGTGAATACTGGTCAGGTTTTCCAACCTTCAGATATTGTCTCTGGTGATATGCTTGGTGAAGGATTCTATGGAAAAGCTATAAAGGTTAGCAAGTTGTGTGCAAGTTGTGTGCAAGTTGTGTGCAAGTTGTGTGCAAGTCGTGTGCAAGTCGTGTGTAAGGATGCGATGCATCCAAGTCAGTGTCATCCGCTTCATTCAATTCCGCGCTTCTGCTATCTGTACAGATTGGGAGCTCAGCGATGGCTTTCTTATTTTTCAATTTTCAACACGCGTATCACTGTGTTTGTGCCAATTTCGTTTGCTACACGTAAATGGAATTCCCATGGCTGATCGCGTCAAAAGAAATCAAAGAATTTATAATGGATAATAGTTTTCCTTGGATACTAAGACAGCGGATAGCTTGATTTAGTGGATAGTCTATGGCCTGTCCCTTTTTAAAGAAGATTACGGTATTGACCTTTGCCGCAGACTCCCATCAGGGTGAAATGACAAAGTGCCTAAACCGGGAATCGGACCACGAACCTCTTGTCGTATTCCCAGTGTGCTATCCCCTAAGCCAGCATTTCAATCTGCTAACACCTGTCCTATGTGTAACGATTGTATAAACCCCCCTATACTTTATAGGTGACCCATAAGGTCAGTGGAGATGTCATGGTGATGAAGGAACTGGTGAATTGTGATCCTGATGGTCAGAAAGGTTTTCTACAGGAGGTGGCACTGCTCCGCGGACTCCGTCATCCCAATGTACTCGCCTTCATCGGGATTCTATACAAAGAGCAAAAACTTCACATCATAACAGGTCTCATGCGGCTTTTAGCTTCCACAAATGTCTGTGATTTTTTATGATATCCTCTACATTATGGTGAAGCTGCCGGGTCAGATACTTGTTTTTCACAAGTTACGGCCTAGCATGGAGCACCACGAACGAATCAGCATGAATGACTCCACCTCATTGTGAGGCTTGTTTTTTGGAGCTAGGATTAAGACGTGAGGACCTCACACTCACAGCAGGAGTCCACCATCGTCACGCTGCCGACCCATCGCTCTACCACTGAACTATACTGCTACCCCATGCCTGTAATAGGATGATCTGCATAAGTGGCCTATAGACAATAGTGTTAGGATCAAGTGCTTAGACATGTTTCCCTACTCCATGTACAATAGCAGCACACTCCACCCACTGCCCATGCTTTAAATGCTAAATGATAAACTGGTACATGACAATCAACCTTAAAGGACTGATTATAATGAGTGCTACTTATAGATTGCGGGGTATTTTTTAGGTCAATGTTCTCTGGCTGAGTGAAATTATACAATATACGGATATGGCAAACTATCTATCCGCTATAAACAAAACCATTATTCCGGATTCGAGTTTTTCCCAGGTTTGACTTAATAAAAGTATTGTACTCAGATAACGTAGTAAGACCATTGGCCTTAGAAATCTCAGCCCTGTGCAACGTTTGTGCTTAGTGTCCTTGAACTTCATTTTGATTTGGCAATTTGTTTTAGAGTTTGTTGGAGGTGGAACTTTAGAAGAATTCTTGCATCTTGGACCTCAGGATCCATTGTCGGTCACTAGAAAGCTTAAAATAGGACTGGATGTATCGTCAGGGATGGTACGTGCCTTGTTGTATGCCTCCATCACTTGTGAGCCAGCCAAGGCTTCAGAATAATATATGATATATACAGTGTGTTATGCAATGATAAAACAGTTCATAACTCTGTTCAAGAGTCATTTTATAGAAAGACAGTTTTGATTCGGTGTTATAAGAAAGCTGTAAGAAAATCATAGAAATAACACATTTCAGCAAAGGCTTGTGGTTTGTGGTTGATTTTTCAACATCCATTGGTGATTCGTGGTTTTGTAGGAATATCTCCACTCGCAGAATGTCATACACAGAGATCTCAATTCACCCAACTGCCTTATGAAGGAGGTACGTGGGCGGTCTCTTCCTGGAAATTAAAGTATATTGTCACTAAATCAAATTCCGGGACATCCCAGGGACTTGATTTTCTGGATTTTTTCTTTTAAGACGTCTTCACTGTTGTGGTGAAGCTGCCAGGCTAGATTCTTTATTTTTTGCCCATTACGGCCTAGCATAGAGCATCATGAGCGGGTGAGACTCCAATCAATAACTCCACCTCATAATGAGGCTCTCTTTGACTTTGAGCTACAATTAAAATGAGGAGCTTGTACTCACCTAGGTAATTACTGCCAAGACTAGAATCACAGAATGTCAGCCTTCATGAAATTAAGCTCATCTCTAAAGTTACGGGTTTGTCTTCTCAATGTAATTGATGACCACATGTCCTGTGTTTTATTCAGGGAGGAACGGTTTGATATGATGGCCAAACCTAACTCTCACCCCTAGTTCATTGGTGGTTGGTACAGTTCCTGTTTGGTGGGCCAACTTGATCACACTGCATGCTGTGTAATGCTAGCTTCTTAGACTCAATGGCATGAACAACTGTCACCATGCTTTGAGGTTGGAATTTAAAAGGAATAACTGCTGGAATGTACCACACAGAACTGATAGAGGCTGTGTGACGTTCCTTGAAGCTGCTCTTCCATGTTTCATGTGGTGAGCTAGTTGTTGATGTCGGCCTTTGGCGTTATTGTTGATCACATCAGTAGTTATGACTGGAACTTGCGATCTCCTCTTTATAAACCAAACTTACCTACCAAGCTATCCCTCTGATCTATCTTCATTATTACTGGTCTAATATTTGCCTCATGCTAACAGCTGTAATTGCTCATACCATCCTGGGCTTCAGGTTACCAGTCATTTGGAGTCTCCTTATCAGGGCTATGCACAATAAAACGTTGAATGGGTTTGCTAAATTCTCATGAGACCACAAGCTATTTATGAACAATTGATAATACTGCTGTTATTTGACTAAAATTGTGCATATGTGTCCATGGTATCTTGATTGATCAATTTTTGTTGACGCCTCATGGAACCAGATGACTCCTCATAAATGGATGTAAGTTACGCACTTGCCCAAAAAGGATCATCAATATTCTTCTGTCTTCCAGGATGGCACGGTAATCGTGGCTGACTTTGGCTTGTCACGCCTTACAAGGGGAGATAACTTGAGTAGTTGGCATACACCAAAAGATCCCACCTCACCTAATCCGGGCAAACGAGTTCGAAAGAAAAAGTTTGTAAATTGATAAACTCGTTGTAGTCGTTTCCATTGATTTGATAGCTTCACCATGAATGCCTATTATTATTATTATTATTATTATTATTATTATTATTATTATGAACCCCCTTTGTTTTCATTTAAAAGTTCAACCCGTGGATCATTTTATAAACAAAACTTTGTCTTAGTTCGCATATAATATCAAAATTTGTCTGTCTGTCTGTCCTATCTCAGCGAAGTGCCAAATCTAGACCTTTTGGTCATGATTGGTTTATTCATTCATATCAAATGTATCCAAGTACTGTACTTATTACTAGCTATACTGCGGCTGAGTTGACACTCGACATCCTGTACTTACTGTTAGGTACACTATGGCTGGACTGTGTTCATTGGTGAACATACTGTAGCTCTACACTGTGGTTAGGTTGTGATTATTGATGGACACAATGTACATCTTGTTAGGTACACTGTAGTTGGTAATCCGTATTGGATGGCCCCTGAGATGCTGAGAGGAGAGAAATATGACGAACTTGTCGATGTGTTCTCTTTTGGCATTTTGATGTGTGAAGTGAGTGATTTATTTCTTTAAGGATACCACACAGTCATCAGTCCCAGTGTTTTCATTAGACCAAAGGAGTTTTTAATCGAACACCAAAGCATGGTTGTTGTGTGACCAATATACCACAAATAATGAAGATTCGAGCCTGACCAGGGTTGACGTAGTGGAAGTTAACCATAACCGGGGTTAATTCTTCTTCACCAGAATAATCGCTGACTCCGTGTAAGGTACCATTCTACAAGTAGTCCTGGGTGGCTGGGGTCAGGCAACTGAAGCTATTTGTCTACACATCACCCGCCAAGAACTCGGCTACTCTTTACGAGAAGGGAGAGGTGGATGTTTGACAACCATGAAGTAATCTTGACCCTTATCCATTGGGTGGGATCTCAGTTATCTATGCCATGATGATCTGAAGCTACACTAGCAAATTGATCTGAGAGGCTTGCTAAAAGTATGTAACCCGTCGGCACTGGGAAACGAACTCAAAATCCATAGATTGTAATTCGGCACTTTTATCAGCTGAGCAATCTTCACCTTTGTCTGCAGCAGCAACACCATCAACAACAACAGCAACAACAACAACACCCTGTACCTTTTAGGTGATTGGCAGAGTGAGAGCTGACCCAGATTATCTCCCTCGTCTCTCTACCTTTGCTGTAAATAAGGAAGTCTTCTTGAATAGATTCTGTGTGGGATGCCCCGAGGAGTTCTCCTCTCTTGCCTTACAATGCTGTGATATTTCTTCTGATGCCAGGTAAGTATTTTGATAATTTGTTTTGCTTTCGAAAGACTTTATGTGGCCGCAAATTAAAATTAATAAAATCATCACAATTTATAAAAACTGGTCAATTAAAACCAAAACATGTATTTGAGATATTGAATGGGTACCTACTCCTTTCTGATTTTCCTATTTGTTTATTTAATGCATCTACCTAGCCATTTGGCCATCTGGCCATCTGGATCTCCTTGTTGGAACAGTAGGAGCTAGACTATTGTGAGTAGGCAAAGTAGGCATTCACTAGGGAACCTGGGAATTATGTGATGAGGTCATTCTGATTACGGGTGCTCAGTATGACTAGGACTTGAACCTAGTATCTGCCTGACCCAAGTACTCTGGCCATTGAGCTATCCTGCAATCTGTAAAGTTAAAACGCTTCTAGCGACATAATACATGCAGGTAGCTAGTGTATTAGTATTTTATGTATTTATCTACTTAAAAGCTGCTTTATTGTTGTTTGTAGGCCCAGATTTGATGAAATTTATAAGACTCTGTGGAACATTTACTTACATCAAGCGAAACTGGAGCGTCACAATTCTATTCATTGCTCAGAGATGATGGAATATGCAGATCACTTCTAATACAATAAACCCAGGATTGAATTACAGCGCCTGTGTGTAGCAGAATTATCGAGTCGAGTCCGGGTCAAGTTTGAGTCTACTAGTTACATAAAGGGGTTTAGCAACTGTATTTACAGCGGCATATAATGTGCTATTGCCTGTTTCTCAGACCCTCAGACCCAAGTGGAATTATTTATACCAGAAGTCTTAAAATCAATAAATCTGTGGTTATATGATGAACCTCTCTTGGCATAAATTTGTTTGTGATTTGACATGACGGGACGTGTAACTGGAGTTTAGAGTCTTGGCTAGGGGGGAAAGAGTGGAAGTATATTTGGGCAAGAAGAGGCTGGGTGATCAGCATTCTCCACTACATTGACAAAACACGACTACACAATGAATGCCGCCAACTGATAAAGTTTCTCCTGTCGCCAAGCAATTTGCAGTCACATGTCTCTATTTAGCTAATAAACTCCCAGCTGACTGCCAAGTCGTGTAAAGTGATTCGACGACGCACCACACCTCCTACTGTTTATCTAACCTATGGCAGTACCTCGACCTCAAATTTTACTGTAGGTATAACTTTTATGTATGGCATTTGCAATGTACTACATTTCTAAATATAGGATTTAAGTCTGTTTATCATCAGTGTACTCATGCGATTCTTTCTAAGTCCATTCACCAGTCAATCGCTCCTCCATTATAATGTGGTGTCGCATGGTCTTTCGCTCACAACTAAAGCCTGTAAACAACTCATAATGCTACGAATGATTATCCACAAATGGATAAAGCCTACTCTCAAAAGAATGGGGTGCCCTTCATTATCCCTGCGATTATCTATTGTTCAGAATGGCTCCTGATGGTGTTACGACAGTGTTTTAAACGTATTTGAGCTGAAACTACTGGTTAATGGTTCGTCTTTGCAGGGTGAGGTAAGTAAGATC
>Ga0224501_10001347_pt1 | contig 19105 bp, 18 predicted proteins | sample SF_Oct11_sed_USG_4_FD_169105 | JGI IMG/M metagenome (GOLD analysis project Ga0224501, IMG submission 169105) | Sediment microbial communities from San Francisco Bay, California, United States - SF_Oct11_sed_USGS_8_1 | ecosystem: Environmental > Aquatic > Marine > Sediment | place: USA...
TGCTGCAGTTACATGGCTTACCTGCAAACCATGGCGTTGCATAATTCGACGCATAACTTCGGCTGCAGTGGGACTGTCTTCAACGTACAGAATTTTTCCGACCAGTCCGGAATTACGCTGTGTGAATTGACGAATAAAATTAACAAATGCCTGATAGCCTAATGCCTTGTCGAAATAGTCTGTTACACCGGCAGCAAAGCCCTCGCGCAACAAACGCTCATCCGCATCACTGGAAACAACAATCAATGGCGTGAAATGATGAGACTCGGATTTACGGATCTGGCGGCACAGATCCAGTCCATCCATATCAGGTAGCATCAGGGCCGAAGTAACAAGATCAAATTTTTCCCAGTTAGACAGACGTTCAAGTACTTCTTTTGCCGTTCCGCAAGTAATGACCTCGACATTATCCAGCCCTTCATAAAGGCTGCGCTTGATAATTGTGCGCGCCACTTCAGAGCCATCAATGACCATTATTCTGGTTTTATTTGTCATTCGGAATTCTTCATATAATGCAAAGACTTAATATTGTAGCGGCACTAATTTCGGTTTTATTAGCCTTAAAGGAATTGTTGTTTTTTCAGGGAGTAAAGCGAAAAAATCAGGTAGGTTCAATATCTTGCAGGTGGCGGCCTACCGCTATCCATGAGCCGGCAAGGCCGAGCAAGGCACCCGAAAATACGAGCAACAATGCATTTTCAAGGCCTGGTAGTGACAATGTGAACTGACTGTAATACAAGTCAGCCAGCCGGTTGACGGGTGCCTTTAACAGCATCATGGTGGTAAAAACGGCTGACCAGGCGAGCAGTCCACCGATGAGACCATACCAGATACCGGTATACAAAAAGGGGCGACGAATAAAACGATTGGTTGCCCCAATCAGCTTGGTGATGACAATTTCATCACGCCGGTTCTCAATACCTAGCCGAATGGTATTACCGACTACCAGTAAAACGGAAAGTCCAAGCAGTACGGCAAGTATGGTAATACCGCGTTGTGCTGTTTCAAGCAAGGCATGCAGACGCTTGACCCATTCCAGATCGAGCTGCGCCAGATCAACTTCGGGAATATTCTTTAAGCTGGTTAGCAGTGTCTCAATCTGATCCGGTGTATCAAGAGTCGTGGCCGGAACAACAACAATGACTGCCGGTAGCGGATTTTTTTCAAGAACATCCAGTACATCACCAAAACCGGAATGAGTTCGAAATTCCTCCAGCGCCTGTTCACGGGAAATAAATCTGGTCAACTTTACTTCCTGACGCATGCGTAGCTTCGTAGCCAGTTTCTGTGCGTCGGAATTTGAAACGTTATATTTCATAAAAAGAGATATTTGTGCATTACCATCCCAGCCCAGACTCAGTGTTTGCACATTATCCAGTAAGGTAAAAAATGCACTGGGTAATGCCAGGGCAATGCCGATAACTGCAGAAGTCATCAGTGATGAAAAGGGAGTGCGTGATAACTGGCCGATACTGTAAAACATGACCTGCATATGACGCAGAAAATAATTTTTAATCAATGCAATCAACCCGGGTCTGCGTGAAGATGTGTTTTGCATTTTACGGGATGCGTGCTCCGGTTTTTTTGTTCTGCCCCTTCTCATGAGTCTTCTTCCGGAAACTGGGCTATCAGCTTTCCTTTTCCCAGCACGAGTGTTCTATGTTGCATGCGCTTGATGAGCTCCAGATCATGACTGGCAATTAAAACAGTCACACCGACCTGATTGAACTGTTCAAACATTTTCATGATTTCTTCAGACAGTTCCGGATCAAGATTACCAGTGGGTTCATCAGCCAGTAATACCGGTGGCTTGTTTACCACAGCACGTGCAATACCAACACGTTGTTGTTCACCGGTAGAGAGAGTCGCAGGTAATTGTTTTTCCTTATTGAGCAGGTTGACCTTGTCGAGTGCGGCACGTACCTTGCGTGTTATTTCACGATAATCGAGACCGGCTATGATCAGTGGCAGGGCCACGTTATCAAAAACCGTCCGGTCGAGCAGCAGTCGGTGATCCTGAAAAATAATACCTATATTACGGCGAAAATAGGGTATTTTTCGTTTGGTGACTCCGGCCAGATTTTGGCCGCCAATCAGGATTTGGCCACGCGTGGTGCGTTCAATCAGGGCAATGAGTTTCAGGAGTGTACTTTTGCCTGCACCGGAATGACCGGTTAGAAAAGCCATGTCACCACGATGCAAATGGAAACTGACGTTACTCAGTGCCTCGTGTGATCCGGGATATGTCTTGCTGACATTTTCAAAAAGTATCATGTGATACAGTATTTTTTATTTTTCTAATAGTGCTTCAACAAATTGTTCGGCATCAAATACGCGCAAATCTTCAATTCCTTCGCCAACACCAATAAAGCGAATTGGCAGACCCAGCTGTTTGGCCATGGCGAATACAATACCACCTTTTGCCGTTCCATCAAGTTTACTGATCGTCAGGCCGGTAATACCGATAGATTCGTTAAACTGTCTGGCTTGTGTCAGAGCATTCTGGCCAGTACTTGCATCCACTACCAGCATGGTTTCATGTGGCGCAGTTGCATCCAGTTTGCCAATAACACGTTTAATTTTTTTCAGTTCTTCCATCAGGTTGGACTGGGTATGCAGACGACCGGCAGTATCAGCAATTAAAACATCTATATTTCTGGCTCTGGCTGATTCAATGGCATCGAAAATAACGGATGCTGAATCAGATTTGCCATGCTGTGCAATGACCGGGATATTATTTCTTTCGCCCCATTTTTCCAGTTGTTCAACTGCAGCGGCACGGAAAGTATCACCGGCAGCCAGCATGACAGATAGCCCCTGTTGTTGCAGGCGACTGGCAAGTTTGCCAATGGTGGTGGTTTTACCGACGCCGTTAATACCAATCATCAGAATGACATAGGGGCGTACATCGTCGGGGATATCAAGCGGCTTATTACTGTCAGCCAGTAATGCGGTCATATCTTCATGTAATGCAGAAAACAACGCATCACTGTCAGCGAGCTGATTACGTTTAATGCGGGCGGTCAGATCATTAATAATGGATTGGGTTGCTTCAATACCGACATCTGCTGTTAATAGCAGGGTCTCAATCTCTTCCAGCAGTTCATCATCAATGGCCTTTTTACCCTTGACGAGTGTTTCCAGACCTTCTGTCAGACTGTTACGGGTTTTGGACAGACCTTCCTTGAGGCGTGCGAATAATCCCGGTTTTTTTTCTGAGGAATCTTTTTTATTTAGACCAAACATGTAGACTTCCAGAAACTATTAAGCCAAGTTACACTCAAAGGGTTTTTCAATTAATACAACTCCGTACGTAGAAAGGGTATTATAAAGGAATGATAGATAATTCCATAAAAAGAAATGGCCTGATAATCGGGGTAGTTGCTGCGATTATTTTAGGTGCTATTGCACTATATCAATGGCAGGGGTCTGTTTCAGGCAAAAAGTCACCTTTTCAGCCGATAAAGGCCAAAGTCAGTGAATTTATGCTGGATAACGGTATGAAGATCATTGTGCGTGAGGATCATCGTGCACCGGTAGTGGTTTCCCAGATTTGGTACAAGGTGGGTGCCAGTTATGAGCATAATGGTATTACCGGAGTGTCGCATGTGCTGGAACATATGATGTTCAAGGGAACGAATACCCATGCTCCCGGTGAATTTTCCAAAATCATTTCCGAGAATGGTGGGCGCGAAAACGCGTTTACCGGACGTGATTACACGGCCTATTTCCAGCAGCTGGAAAAAAGCCGTCTAGAGGTGAGTTTTGAGCTGGAAGCAGATCGTATGCGTAATCTGTTATTACAACCGGATGAATTTGCCAAAGAGGTCAGGGTGGTCATGGAAGAGCGTCGGTTACGAACCGAAGATAACCCACAGTCATTGACTTATGAACGTTTTTCGGCAGCTGCCTTTCAGACCAGTCCATACCACAACCCGATTATTGGCTGGATGAATGATCTGGAAAACATGAATATTGATGATCTGAAAGACTGGTATAAAAAATGGTATGCACCAAATAATGCAACATTGGTTGTTGTCGGTGATGTTAAACCCAATGAAGTGTATTTGATGGCGCAAAAATATTTTGGTCCCGTTCCACGTGGCAGAAATATAAAACTCAAGCCCCGGCTTGAGGTTGAGCAGGAAGGTGAACGTCGTATTGTGGTGAAACGTCCAGCCAAACTGCCTTATCTGTTGATGGGTTATCAGGTTCCGGTTTTAAAAACAGCACAGGAAAATTGGGAGCCTTATGCACTGGAGGTGCTGGCACAAATTCTGGATGGGGACGACAGCGCGCGACTGGCCATCAATCTTGTACGTGGCACACAAATAGCTGCTTCTGCCGGTGCTTCCTATGATATTGCGGCACGTATGCAAAGCCTGTTTATGTTCAGTGCGGTGCCATCACAGGACAAAACGGTGAATGATATTGAACTTGCGCTGAAAACAGAAATTGAACGTATCAAGAATGAGCCAATCACAAAAGAAGAACTTGAGCGAGTAAAAATACAGGTTGTTGCCAGTGATATTTATGAGAAGGATTCTGTTTTTTATCAGGCCATGCAAATAGGCATGTTGGAAACCATTGGTTTAAACTGGAAACTGATGGATGACTATGTTGAACGTATTCGTTCAATCACTGCTGAACAGGTTCAGCAGGTAGCAAAAAAATACCTGACTGATGATCATTTAACTGTCGCAGTACTGGAACCGTTACCACTTGATAATGGTAAGCCAACAGAAATTCCGGGAGGGCCAACAGCTGATGTTCGCCATTAATCGTTTTTTTCTCAGCCTGATACTTGTAATCAGTGTTGTTTTTAATCATCACGCATTAGCATCACCGGATATCCATTTATGGAAGACAAATGACGGTGCCCGCGTTTATTTTGTAGAAGCCGCGGAACTACCAATGGTTGATGTTCATGTGATATTTGATGCCGGCAGTGCACGTGATGGTGAACATGCCGGACTGGCCAGTTTTACTGCAACATTGTTATCAGGTGGCGCAGGCGGTCTGGACAGTGATGCCATTGCCAAACGGTTTTCCGAGATTGGCGCGCGGTTTGGTGCCAGTGCTGACAGGGACATGACAACCGTCACCTTGCGCACATTAACAGGTGATGAATTTTTACAACCGGCATTGGCATTATTTAATACCGTGCTGACTAAGCCGGATTTTCCCGAGCAGGATATAGAGAGAGAGCGCAACCGGATATTAATCGGACTTCAGTATGAGGAACAGTCTCCCGCCAGCATAGTTGAACGCACCTTCTACAGCAGGTTATATGGCAATCATCCGTATGCAATCCCGCCCGGTGGTACGACGGATACTGTCAAGGCTATAACAGCAGAAATGCTTAAGTCATTTCATTCTCAATACTATGTTTCAAAAAATGCAGTCATTGCGATAACCGGTGCTGTTTCAAAAAAAGAGGCAAAGGAAATTGCAGAGCAAATCACAAAAGGGATGACAAAAGGAAAAATAGCCATGCCATTACCGGCTGTTGAGTCACTTGAGCAGGCGAGTGAAGAAAATATTTCTCATCCATCTACCCAGAACCATGTTCGTATTGGACAACCGGGTGTCAAGCGTGGTGATCCGGATTATTTTGCATTGTATGTGGGCAATCATATTCTTGGCGGCAGTGGTCTGGTGTCACGTCTGAATGAAGAGATAAGGGAAAAGCGCGCCATGTCATACAGTGTTTACAGTTATTTTTTCCCGCAGCGTGAGTACGGTGTTTTTACCATCGGATTACAGACCAAGAATACGCAAACAAAAGAAGCAGTAGATGTCGCAAAGAACGTTTTACAAGATTATATTGATCATGGTCCGACACAGGAAGAGCTGGATTCAGCCAAGAAAAATATCACTGGTGGTTTTCCATTAAATATTTCGAGTAATAGCAAGATTATTGGCTATATAAGCATGATTGGTTTTTATGGACTGCCCATCGATTATCTGGATACGTTTAATGCTAATGTAAATGCAGTCACCATTGCCCAGATCAAGGATGCCTTTAAGCGTCGTCTTGATATTAACAAGATGGCAACAGTGACTGTTGGCGGCCAGCCATAGCGGGTATTACATTGCCCGGGAAAAAATCCAAATCGTCTGATAAACAGCAAAACCGTGTTCGTATTATCGGTGGAGAATGGCGCGGACGTAAGCTTGATATAGCCAATGTACCGGCATTAAGACCAACACCGGATCGAATTCGCGAAACCTTGTTTAACTGGTTGCAGATGCAGATACCGGGTTCAGTTTGCCTCGATCTGTTTGCCGGAACCGGTGCCTTGGGGTTAGAGGCATTATCGCGTGGTGCAAAACAGGTTGTCTTTGTTGATGAAAATCCGGATGTTATTCAAAATTTGAAAAATAGTGTTTCCATTCTAAAAACAGCAGCAGCAACTATTATTAAAAAAGATGTTACAAGCTGGTTGAATGATAAACCGGATGCGTTCGATATTGTTTTTATGGATCCCCCCTACCGGCAGGGACTGGTTGAACCTGTATGTCGGAAACTGGAAGCAGGTGACTGGTTGTCAGCAAAGGCATGGGTTTTTATTGAAATGGAAACGGAAACAGCACTTCCAGCATTGCCTGATAACTGGGAAATCTACCGGGAAACCAAAGCCGGCCAGGCGAGTTGTTATTTAATCAAGCGTGAAAAATAGTATTTCATAGGTTACTATTTTCCCAGCCCACATCAGGAACCCTACATGAGCATTACTGTTATTTATCCCGGCACCTTTGATCCCGTTACCAACGGGCATACTGATCTGGTGGAGCGGGCATCGCGTCTGTTCGACAAGGTCATTGTTGCGGTGGCGACCAATTCCCAGAAAGGAACAACCTTTACTCTGGATGAGCGTGTACACCTTGTGCAGACGGCATTGGCGGGACTGGACAATGTCACTATATGCGGGTTTGATAGTCTATTGGTGGATTTTGCCCGTGAAAACAGGGCGCAGGCGATTGTACGTGGTCTGCGTGCTGTATCGGATTTTGAGTATGAATTTCAGTTGGCTGGTATGAATCGGCGATTGGCACCGGATATTGAAACCCTGTTTCTGACCCCGGCTGAAAAATATGCTTATATTTCATCAAGTTTGGTTAAAGAGATTGCCGCGCTGGGCGGTGATGTATCGGAGTTTGTCCATGCGGAAGTCAGGGATGCACTCAAATCCAGATTAAGTTAATATAAGCGTTTCCTAATATCTATGGTTTTATCTGGTTTTCAGTCCAGACAAGGTACCCGCCAGGAGAAACAAAATGGCTTTAATGATTACCGATGAGTGTATTAATTGTGATGTTTGCGAGCCTGAGTGCCCGAACAGTGCGATTACTCAGGGTGATGAAATCTATGAGATTAATCCTGATTTATGTACTGAATGTGTGGGCCACTATGACACCCCGCAATGTGTTGATGTGTGTCCGGTAGACTGTATCCCGAAGAACCCTGATCGTGAGGAATCTGAGGAAGAATTACAGTTGAAGTACAAGAAGTTGATGGCTGCTTCGGCCTGACCTGACAAAGACCATTTCAATATCCCCTGTTTACCGGTATTTCCGTGTCCCAGATCGGTCAAGAAACGGCATGGTGTGCCGATTTATATCAGTAGCCCTGATGTCAGTATCACTGAATCTAGAGAATCTTCAGAATTTCATGGAATAGAATGAATGAAAAAGAAAATTGATGCCAGCGAACTTATGGTAGGCATGTATGTCTGCGAAGTTGATCGCCCCTGGCTTGAGACACCTTTCCTGTTTCAGGGCTTTCCAATCAAAAATTTTGAAGATATCGAAAATGTGCGCAAGGTATGTAAATACGTGTATATCGATACAGCACGTGGCAAGGATTCTCAACATTCAGTATCAGCCGCCAGTCACGCACACAGTATTCAGAAACAGATGGAAAAAATTCCGGTATCGGGAGAAGTACAGCGTTATCCGGTTTCCGTTCCACTGGAACGGGAGACCAAAGAGGCTGGAAAGATACACAATAAAACGAAGGGACTGATAAAGAAATACATGGATGACGTCCGTCTGGGCAAGAGTATTACTACCGATATTGCAAAAGAAGTAGTAAGAGAGGCAGTGGACAGTATTATCAGAAATCCGAATGCACTGGTCTGCTTTACCCAGTTAAAAAATCGCGATCAGTATACTTCTGAACATAGCCTTAATGTTTGCATTATGGCGTTGGCCTTTGGTCGGTATCTGGGATTGTCTGAAGATTTGTTGAATGAACTGGGTATTGGTGCGTTGTTGCATGATTTGGGCAAGATGAAGATTCCAATGGAATTGCTGCACAAGGAAGGCGAGTTAACGCAGGAAGAATTTGATCTTGTGAAAAAGCATCCCGAACTCGGGCGTGAAATTCTTGAGTCAGCAGGTGGTGTACCACGAAGTGCACTGGATATTGCCTATTCACATCATGAAAGAATTCGTGGTCAAGGATATCCTAATGGAAGAACCTCGAAAGATTTATCTTTATTTGTGCAAATAGTGTCAATTGTTGATGTTTATGATGCGATCACAAGTGATCGTTCTTATCACAAGGGAATGTCATCACATGATGCATTGAAGAAAATGTATGAGTGGCGTGAAACAGATTTTGATGCGGATTTGATTGAGAAATTTATTCAATGTCTCGGCATTTATCCTATCGGAAGTATTGTGGAGTTGAATACCGGTGATGTTGGTATTGTTGTGGAAGTAGATCCGGAAAAACGCCTGAAGCCCAGAGTAATGTTAGTAATGGATCCGGACAAAAAATTGTGTACAACAACCCGAATTATTGATTTGTCAGAAGATCGGGTGGAATACAGTGAACAGGACAGAGAACTGGAAATTGCGCATGTGCTTGATCCCGGTGCTTATGACGGCAACTTGATGAAAGTATTGTTTGATAGCAAGTTAATGAACGTTGAGGATATGCTGTCCTGATTAACGTTGGCAGGTCGGACAATAAAAACTGGAACGCTGCCCCTGTTTAATACGCTTTATTTTCGTTTTGCACTTTGTACATTTTTCCCCGTCACGCCCGTAAATAAGTAACTGTTGTTTAAAATATCCCGGTTCACCACTGCTTCCGGAGAAATCACGCAATGTGGTGCCCCCGGCCTTAAGGGATTTTTCCAGTATCTTTTTTATAGCCTTGACCAGTTTGTCACTTTCATCACATCTTAATTTTCCGGCTGTTCGTGTTGGTCGGATACCGGCAACATACAGTGACTCATTGACATAAATATTTCCCAGACCGGCCACAATCTGGCTGTTCATCAGCAGATCCTTTATTGCGCACTGACGTTTGCGTGATTTTTTATACAGATAGTCAGTATTGAATTCGGATTCGAGTGGCTCCGGACCAAGTTTTGCAAGTAATGGATGCAGTTCCGGATTGTCACTGGTCCATAATACAGCGCCAAAGCGTCTTGGATCGCGTAGTCGAAGAAAGTATTTCCCAATTCTGAATTCGACATGTTCATACGGATCACGCCCGGTTTTTTTGTCCGTTAGTCGTAAACTGCCTGACATACCAAGATGTATCAGTATTGTTCCGTTTTTCAGATGGAACAGCAGGTATTTACCGCGCCGGGTAATATCATGGATGATCTTATTTTTAACCAGAGACGGTAGTTCAGAGGGGACCGGCCATCTCAATCCGGCATGATAAACAGATGCCTGAATGATCTTTTGTCCTTTCAGATGATTTACGATACCAAGCCGGGTTGTTTCTACTTCAGGTAGTTCAGGCATAGCGATGAATAATTATTTACCGGAAACGTTTTTCTTGTAGGAGTCGGGGTCCAGTAATTTATTGGCTATTTCTTCTGTTAGCATGTATTTAAGTGTCAGAGATTCATTAATCAGCCAGACATCATCTTCCTTCCTGAAAATATAAAATATTACAGGTCGCTCCTGTCCCTGAATATAAAGGGTCACTTTTTTGTCAGGTTTTTCTGCTTTATACAGTTTTACCTCAATGGCCTCAGCATATAACCAGTCATTAACAAGACTGGTTATATTGTCTGCAGAAATATCAATTTTTGTATTCCATTTGCCGTCTGTTTTTTCAAGGACAGATTTATCCGGAAAAATAATTTTGCGAATATTACTCTCGGGTGGAAGAAGTGAAAAGCTGACATAGTTACCGGCAGTAGTAATAGTATGGTGGTAATAATTGTCATTAATGAGGTGAACAATTCCACCCGTCATTACATAGCGCTGATGATTAATGGGTTGCGTATCGCCAAATGCAATTTCTGTTTCATTAAAGAAAACACGGGATCTGGGTTTATCAAGTCTTATTGGAGCAAGATCAATTTCTTGCGGAGAATAATGTGCATGGCTTTTTGTTTTTACCAGATTCAGCAAGGAGTTTATTTTGAATTCATTGCCTTCTGCCCGCACCGGGATGGTTATTACCCATTTATCATTCTGTTTTTCAAGTTGTATGGTTTCTTCGTTGTGAATAATGCGAATCGAGGTGATTTGATCTTTATCCAGACTGAGAAGGCTTGATGTATTAGATTCTTTTTCAAGACCCGGCTCAAAGACAACCAGAAGGATCAACAGAGCAATAGCAATTACCAGCGCTATATTCAGTAACAGACGGGAATTCTTTTTATGATTAGACATAAATTGCTATCTGTTACGGCGCTTGAGCCAGATAAAAATACCGGATCCAATCAGCAGAAGCGGCAATATAAACAGAAATCCGAAACCGATAACAGCAGAGCTTACGTTAGTCAGCTCGAGATGAATATCCGGTGCCGTTTTGGCTCTAATGGCAATAATTTCATCATCGTTACTTAACCAGTTAATAATGTTCAGTCCGAGATCAAGATTGCCGCCGTTGCCAAGGTATGAGTTAGACAGGAAGTCACCATCACAAATAACAACAATACGCTGATCAATATTGTTGGTAACATTATTTTCCGGATTATCTTCACTACTTGTTTCAGTATTATTCTCGGTGTTGTTTTCTTCTTCATCACCATTGGTTATTTTCTGGCGGGTCAATGCAATGCCCATAGTTAGTGGGCCATTAATGTCAGATCCTTTATTGAATTCAACTTCACCTTCCAGTTTGCCCGTTTCAGACCAGCTACGAGCAGATGATTCCAGCAAAGGCGTTCCGACCCAGCCTTCCGGTGCGTCAATTTCAAGGCCGCATGCCATTGGAAACAGGGTAATGGTATTGAAGTCCATCGTGACATCATGGTGACCATAGTCGGCAACTACAGCAAAGGCGGGATGTTTTACTCCAAAAAGCTGACTAACCGGATCGACAATGGTGCCGGGCTGGAATTCAATCCCGAGTGGTTCAGCCACACTTTCGAGCCCGTTCAGTTTTCCGGGTTCGTTCAGCCAGAGCACATTACCACCCTTGTTGATATATTCACGAATAATCCTGACTTCACCCGGCAACAGATCAACCTGCGGGCTCGCTATCACAAGCACATTGGTATTGTCCGGAATGCCCGGTGTGTTGACCAGATTAATAGATCGAATCTTGATCCCCTTGCGTTCCAGATGTGAAGCCCATTCGGACATATCATGATTAGCCTGCCCGTGCGCACGACGTTCACCATGCCCTTCAAGGAAAACAATCCAACGCTCACCACTGCGCATTAAACGTTGCAGGGCATTAGTAATGGTTTGTTCATTGATGCTTTGCGCCTTTTCGGTACGTCCTTCATATTTAATACGCAGTTCACCATCCTGAGTAATGCCAAGCTCACGTATTTGATCCGGCATGGTATCCGGATTAATGAAGCTTAATTCGATATTTTCCTTATAGCGCTGATAACGCCCGATCATTTCAGTAATGCCGTCACGCAGTCCGTCTGTTTCACGCGCATAGGCAGTAATTTGAATGACCGGCTCCATACGTGATAACAGTTCCTGACTGGGTTCGGAAAGGGTATTGCGCGCACCGGATGTCCAGTCGGCCTGAAAGGTGTAACGTGTACTTAGCCATGCCAGCAGGCCGATCAATGCCATAAACAGGACAACAAACATGACAGTTTGTATCCGGTTAAAAATGCGAGAACGATTATCTGGTGTCATATGTGCCGGAGTCCTAGTGCTGCAGACGTTCTGAATCCAGTCGACGAATACTGAATACCAGGAAAGTAATAACAAACAGAATGTAATAAATAATATCCGTGCTGTTAAAAACGCCTTTTAGCAACGGTTCATAATGACGGAGCAGGGAAATATAGCTAATAACGGTATAGGTACTGCCTTCACCACCGGATGCAGCCCAGTCAACAATCCATAACAATAACAACACACCAAAGGTACTGACGGCCGCAACCGTGGGTTGTGCGGTCAGTGTAGACATAAACAGTCCAATCGCACCAAAACCACCGAGTAATAAACCAAGCCCAAGCAGACAGGAAAGCAGTTTTCCAAAATCCAGATCACCACCAACCAGAAGTGACAGGGGCATCAGTGCAATCATGGCAAGAATAATGGTTAAAAAGGCACAAATACCAAGATATTTGCCAATCACAATTTCCGTCATTGAGACCGGTGCACTCAACAACAGGCTTAGTGTTTGACTGCGACGTTCATCACTGACCAGTCGCATTGTGATCAATGGCACAATTAGTAACAGCACAATGGCCGCATTACCCAGCAAGGGGGCAACAATAATATCGGTAATGCCGGGTGCGCCTTCCATTCCGGCGAGACGTGGCTGCACCATCATAAAGGAATCAATCTGGGTCAGAAACATATAGCCAAGAATAAACTGCACTACACCCAGAATGGACCACGCCAGTGGTGACAAAAACATACTGCGTAATTCACGCATGGCAATATTAAAAACAATCATTGAACAGGTGGCTCCTTGCAGGTCAGATCAACAAATATTTTTTCCAGCGAAACCAGATCCGGTGTCAGCTCATAAAGCCCCCAGCTGTCTTTCACTGCCTTTTCTGCAAGCATTTCTGCCGGACTGGGGTTATTGCCGTAATAAAAGCGCAGTCTGTCATCCTGTAATCGTTCTACCGATGTAATACCGGGCAGGGCTTCAAGTTCACTGATGGTCGGCGGCTGATGCAGTCCGATGATAAGACTGGAGGATTTTACCTGTTTTGCCAGATTGGCCACTTCATCATTAAAGACCAGCTTACCTTTATTAATGATTTGCACCCGATTACAGGTTGCCTGTACCTCAGGCAGGATATGGGTGGAAAGAATTACGCCGTGTTCCTGGCCCAGTTCTTTTATCAAATTACGTATCTCACGGATCTGGATTGGATCAAGCCCGACAGTTGGTTCATCCAGAATAATAATAGAAGGTGAATGAATAATTGCCTGCGCAATACCAACCCGTTGTTGATAGCCTTTGGACAAATTGCCAATGAGTCTGTTTTCCATTTCAGCCAGACCGCAGCGATCCTTGGCATTATCAAGTGCCTTTTTGATATTATTGCGTTTAATACGATTCAGTTGCGCGCAATAATGCAGGTATTCATTAACAGTCAGTTCCTTATAAAGAGGGGGCTGTTCAGGCAGGTAACCCAGTTCTGCCTTGGCTTCCTTGGGGTTCTCAATAATATCGACACCATTAATGATGATTTGGCCCTTGCTGGGTGCCAGATTACCACTAAGCATACGCATGGTGGTTGTCTTGCCGGCACCATTAGGCCCGAGAAAACCCAGCACATCACCGCGCTTTAATTCAAAACTGATATCATTAACAGCACAATTTTCCCCGTAATAGCGGGATAATTTATCAGCCTTAATAAGAATGTGATTGCTCATTGTTTACGATAAAGTATATTTAGGGTAATAGGTGGTCTGTAATTTTGTTTTTGTATATTAATATGGTTACAGTCATGGCAAAACAGCTACTAACTCAAAAGAGATTATCACACTGTTGACGACGTTTGAATATTGTAACCGGTATGGGTTTAAACCGGAAAACATAACAGCACGCCTGCGGCTGCTGGAATTCTGTGATGCTGACCGGGAACTCAGCTTGTTATTGCATGACAAGGTGATAGTTCCCCATCTGAACAAGATTGTTAACATTTTTTATGACGATTTCATGCTCAAATTTCCCGAATTCAGCCCATACCTGATCAGTAAACTGCGTATTGAAAGCCTGAAACGCACCCAACACGACTATTTAATGACATTGGGTGTTGATTATGACACGCCAGCCTACTTTGAAGTTCGTCTGCGGGTTGGTGAGGCGCATGCGCGTATTGGCTTGCCCCTGCCCCTGTATGGTTGCGCCTATCACAAGCTGGAACAGGTAATTCGTCAGTTTGTGCAGCGTGAGGCAGTTGGCAACAATCATTACGGGGACATCCATCGGTTTATTAGCCGGATTATTTCACTTGATATGTCATTGGCAAATGAATGTTACCACCGCAAGGAAGTACATGATCTGGAGCATTCAGTTGAAGTCCTGCGTAATATGGAATCAACCTTGCGTCAAAAGGCGGCCGTTGATGCATTAACCAGGTTATACAATCGTGGAGAAATAGAGGCCAGTATCAACCAGAGCCTTGGGCTGGTAAAGCAGGATAAAAATCATATGTGCCTTATTATGGCGGATCTCGACAAGTTCAAAAATATTAATGATACCCATGGCCATGTTGTTGGTGATCGTGTGTTGCAGGACATTGCCAGACGCTTACAGGCCGCCGTGCGCGGGTTTGATATTGTAGGTCGCTATGGTGGAGAGGAATTTATTGTCATCCTGAACAATACTTCCTATAAAACAGCTGAACAGGTGGCTGAACGTATTCGTACAAGGGTCAATGGTTCACCTGTCAATATTGATGGTCTGGCGATCAATATAACCATTAGCCAGGGTGTCACGGATGCAAAACCTTTTGACACAATAGAATCGCTTGTTGGCCGGGCGGATGATGCGCTTTATCAGGCCAAGAATAAGGGTCGTGACTGTGTTGTAATGTCTGCCTGATATGTTGTTAGGAATTGATACTGGCGGAACCTTCACCGATTTTGTCCTGTTTGGTCGCAACGGGTTACGCATTCACAAGGTGCTTTCAACACCATATGCACCGGAACGTGCCATCCTGCAAGGTATCAATGAATTGCAGATTGATACAGCACAGCTTTCCGTTATTCATGGTTCCACTGTAGCGACCAATGCCGTACTCGAAGGCAAGGGTGTGCGTACCGTTTTTATTACCAATCATGGTTTGCGTGATTTGCTTTTTATCGGGCGACAGGCACGTAAGCAACTTTATAATTTGCAACCATCACAGCCTTTGTTCCCGGTTGAACGTGAATGCTGTCTGGAGACCGGCGGACGAACCGGTGCCAATGGTGAAGAGGTTGAACCATTAACCGATGAGCATATTGAAACCTTGCTGGCACAAATTGAACAACTGGCACCACAATCGGTTGCTATTAATCTGCTTTTTTCATTTCTGGATGACAAGCCGGAGAAAAAAATAGAACAAAGTCTCAAACACAAATATTTTGTTTCCAGATCATCTGATGTCTTGCCTGAGTATCGGGAATATGAACGCGGGATGACCACATGTCTGAACGCCTGTGTTGGTCCACTGGTACAGGGATATTTACAAAAACTTAAAAAAGAAATCGAACCGGCGCCGGTTTCAGTCATGCAAAGTTCCGGCGGTACTATTGCTGCTGATCAGGCCGGCCAACAGGCGGTACGCATGTTATTGTCCGGTCCTGCCGGTGGTCTGGCCGGCGCCCGATTTGTTGCACAATGTTGTGATCGTCAACGCCTGATGACGTTTGATATAGGTGGTACATCAACAGATGTGGCATTGATAGATGGTGAGATTCAGCTTACCAGTGAAGGCCGTATTGCAGATTATCCGGTGGCGGTACCAATGGTGGATATGCATACCATTGGGGCGGGTGGTGGTTCAATTGCCTTTATAGATCATGGCGGCATGTTGCAGGTTGGGCCGGAATCAGCCGGTGCCGATCCAGGGCCGGCCTGTTATGGGCGTAACGGACACCATGTCACAGTGACGGATGCCAATTTGATATTGGGGCGCATTCAGCCGGATGCCTTTCTCGGTGGTGCCATGACACTGGACACCGCAGCTGCAAAAACCGCAATAAGATCATTGGCTGACAAGTTGGTGATGAACACAGAGGAAGTGGCAGAAGGTATTATCAAGATAGCCAATGAACATATGGCTGCGGCATTACGTGTTATTTCAGTTCAGCGTGGACATGATCCACGGGATTTTACATTAGTGTCGTTTGGTGGTGCCGGTGGTCTGCATGTCTGTGCTCTGGCTGATGCACTGGAAATGAAAGAAGCGATCGTGCCGGTGCATGCCGGTGTTTTATCAGCACTGGGCATGCTGGTAGCACCGCGCGCGCGTGATGTATCACATACTGTTACCGGATTATTATCCGTGTTTTCAGAAACAGAACTGAATAGCCATTTTGACCGGCTTGCCATTGAGGGTGTTGCCTCACTCAAACAGGAAGGGGTGCAACAACAGGAAATTACCTTCCTTAAATCTGTTGATTTGCGCTATCACGGTCAGTCCTATACGTTGAATATTCCATGGCATAACATTGTTGAAACAACATCACTGTTTCATAAAATGCATGCACAGCGTTTTGGTCACAGACTGGATCAACCGGTCGAGTTGGTGAATATACGTATTGCCTTGCGTGCTGCCAACAAGCCGGTTGAGCTGAACCGGCTTGCAATGTCTGGTAAGCTAGCTGAACCGGTTAAAACAGCTAAAGTATATGGTATAAAAAAAGAGGTACCGATCTGGTCGCGCGATGATCTACAAGCCGAACAGTTGATAGAAGGGCCTGCCCTGATTACAGAACAGGTATCAACTACCTGGCTGGAACCGGGATGGCAATGCAAGGTACACAAAACAGGAAACCTGATACTGAATAAAAAATAATATGGATACGCTGCTTACCATTCTTAAAGATACTGCTGCCGTTTTTACCACTATTTCGGGTAGTGCCCAGCTGGCAGTAATAATCATTGCGGGTTTTATTACCTGGTTATTGCAGATTCGATGGGGTCGTTTTCTTAACCAGATACTTGCAGATCATAAATCGCGCAGTCTCGGATTTACCCTCAAGAGCATAGATCGGATTGCCTTCCCTGTTAGCTTGTTCCTGCTGGTTATGCTGGGACGCATCATACTGGAACAGTTTGACTGGCATGTGGAATTACTGAAAATTGTCATGCCGCTGTTATTGTCACTGGCTGTCGTGCGGCTGGTTGTTTACATATTGCGCAAGGCGCTCAGGCCGGGCCGTGCCATCAAGGCATGGGAAAACATTATCGGCATTATTATCTGGAGTGTTGTTGCACTGCATATTGTGGGTTGGTTGCCGGGGATCATGAAGGCCATGGATGAGTTGGGGATCACGGTGGGTGATGCCCGCATCACGTTATTGGCAACTATAAAACTAATCCTCTCTATCGGGTTCCTGTTACTGGTATCCATGTGGTTATCGCGCACGATTGAATCACGGGTAATGAAATCACAGCATTTCGATCCCGGTATGCGTGTGGCGATGGCGAAAGTAAGCAAGTTCTTTCTGGTTACGCTGGCCATATTGGTCGGGCTTAACAGTGTCGGTATCGATTTAACCGCTTTAACTGTCTTTGGTGGTGCCCTTGGTGTTGGTATCGGTTTTGGTTTACAACGCATTGCCAGTAATCTGGTCAGTGGATTTATTCTTATATTTGATCGTTCAATCAAGCCTGGTGATGTTATCAGTATTGGTGACAGCTTTGGCTGGGTAGAGGGACTGCATGCGCGTTATATTGTTGTGCGTAACAGGGACGGTGTGGAAACACTGATACCAAATGAAAATCTGGTGACATCCGAGGTGATCAACTGGAGTTACACAGATCCACAAATTCGAATCAAGATACCGGTACAGATCAGTTATAACGATGACCCGGAAAAGGCGATGCAAATAATGCTGGATGCATCCAGAGCCAATTCACGCGTGATTAATGATCCGGAACCGGCCTGTCGTCTGTTGGAGTTTGCCGACAGCGGTATTCAACTGGAACTGCGTGTATGGATAACCGATCCTCAGGCGGGTGTTGCCAATGTGCGTTCTGATATTAATCTGGCTATATGGCGTGCCTTTAAGGAAAATAATATTACTATTCCTTATCCTCAGCGAGATGTTCACCTTATCAAAACTACTTGATTTAAAGGTGGTTTTTTCATCACTTGCGATCAATCCGGTGTCGCTTACAATAGCGACTTCAAACTAATTAAATGCAGGAAGTTCCATGAGCCAGAAACAACACGATGATATTCGCAACAATGTAAGAGACAGCTATGCCGAAGTGGCTGAAGCCAACAATAATGGTGAAAGCTGTGGCATTGGATCCAGTTGTTGTGGTGTACCGGAAGGTGTTGTGTCCCTGAATTCTGTTCGTATGGGCTATAGCGAAGATGATATCAACAGTGTGCCGCAAGGTGCGGACATGGGATTGGGTTGCGGTAACCCGCAAGCGATTGCATCGCTCAAGGCCGGTGAAGTCGTTATTGATTTGGGCAGTGGTGGTGGTTTCGACTGCTTCCTTGCCGCACGTGAAGTGGGCGAAACCGGTCGAGTGATTGGTATTGATATGACACCGGCCATGCTCAGCAAGGCACGTAACAATGCCGAGAAGGGCGGATACAAACAGGTTGAATTTCGGTTAGGTGAAATTGAACACCTGCCTGTACCAGATAACACCGCCGATGTGATTATTTCCAATTGCGTTATTAACTTATCACCAAATAAACAACAGGTTTTCAAGGATGCGTTTCGGGTATTAAAAAAAGGTGGTCGCCTGGCTATTTCTGATGTGGTTGCTCAATGTGAATTACCTGTTCATATTAAAAACGATCTACAAATGTATTCCGGCTGTATGGCAGGTGCCTCACCCGTTGAAGAACTTAAAGCCATGATGCAGGAAGCCGGTTTCAGTAATATCAATATCACACCTAAAAATGAATCAAAGGAATTCATCAAGGACTGGGCGCCGGACAGTAAAGTGGAAGACTATGTGGTATCGGCGAATATCGAGGCAGTAAAGCCAACCGGTTGTTGTTAG
>Ga0224501_10001348_pt1 | contig 19102 bp, 17 predicted proteins | sample SF_Oct11_sed_USG_4_FD_169105 | JGI IMG/M metagenome (GOLD analysis project Ga0224501, IMG submission 169105) | Sediment microbial communities from San Francisco Bay, California, United States - SF_Oct11_sed_USGS_8_1 | ecosystem: Environmental > Aquatic > Marine > Sediment | place: USA...
GGGTCAGTATTAGGCAACTGGCTCCATCGGTTACTAAGGAGCAGTCAAACAATTTCAGGGGCCAAGCAATCACTCTAGATGACATCGCTTTTTCCAGAGTCACTTCTTTCTGCATGTGGGCTTTCGGGTTTAAGGCTCCATTATGATGATTCTTCACCGCCACCATGGCCATCTGCTCTTGTGTTGTGCCATATTTGTGCATATGAGCCGTAGCCATCAGGGCATATAACCCTGGAAACGTTATTCCATGCCATTGTTCGAACGGGAAGTCGGATGCCATAGCGAGAAACTCGGTTACTTCTGGAGTGGTTCGATGGGTCATTTTTTCTACTCCGCCAACCATCACAATATCGTGCATGCCAGAAAGTATGGCGAAGACTCCAGTTCTTAGAGCGGCCCCAGATGAAGCACACGCAGATTCAAGTCTCATTGCGGGCTTTGGCAGCAGACCAGCCCAGTCAGTTAGCGTTGGTCCCGTATGTCCTTGATGTTCGTACGATTCGCCCATATGCCCCACAAACAAAGCTTCAATATCTCTTGTTGGGTTTAAGTTGGGGCACCTTTCAAAGGCTTCTTTCACAGCCTCTGCAAAAATTTCTCTGCCATACATTCCCTCTAATCTCCCAAACTTAGACAACCCTGCTGACACAATTGAAACCAAGGGCTTTCGAACCAAGAATGGATCCTCCAATCAGAGCATACGTTGCCTACAGAGTTCCGTAATAATCCCAAACGAATATTTAAGCCATCTTCTTGTCTATTTATGCCTCACTTTCGCTTGCCAGCGCTGCGCGCGCATTTTTTCAGCACGCGTTCATTCTTTAAATAGAACTTAGTTCCAGAAAATTTTAAGAGCATTCATCGTAATTTCTCTTTCTTGAGTGATGGAGGGCTCAAACGAGTTTTACAAAAACTTCCGTCGCTGAGAGAGAAAGGAGTTCCCGGTTACCCTCCATCCCCAAGCAAATTTTTCAAAGTATCAACATTTAAAGTTTGCTATCTGGTTATAGAAAAATCTGCGAATCGTTTTCCCATTTGTCGATTGTAGGCACTTCCTTAATAACAAAGGTTTTATTTTTTAGAAGACTACTCTGAGATGAGGTCTAGACTTTGTTAGGGCTGGAAAAAGAAGCGCGCACACGCAGAAGAAGAAAGTCAACTAGGCGAAGAGTCAGGCACGACATAGTAATCGGAATTCTAGAGACCGCACGGAATGGAAAACTAAAAACCCATATAATGAAAGAAGTCAAGTTAAATTTCAGACAACTACAATATTATCTGAGCCAGTTGTTATCTAAGAATTTTATTAGGAAAGAAGGTAACATTTATAGAACAACCGAAAAAGGCTTGGACGTTATCGAAGCCTGCAAAATTTGCCGTAAGCTTATGGAACAATAATCGCGCGTCAGGAGTGTTTTGTTGTTTAACTATGCATTGATATGTGCGCGCGTCTAGGTCTTGATATAGATGGTTACGTCCGGAGAAGTATTTTAAATCTCCAAGCCTGTATTAATGCATAAATCTATGTGTGAAAGGAGGCAAATAGCGTGAGTTACAAGACTATAATTCTCGAAAAGGAAGACGGCGTTGCCACATTAACCCTTAACCGACCTGCCAGCTTCAACGCCCTAGATTTCGAAATGGGTAAAGAACTCGTTGACGCCATCGAAAAATGCACAAAAAATGTTCGAATCAAGGTTTTAATCATTACCGGTGCTGGAAAGGCCTTCTGCTCAGGTGGCGACTTGAAAGCCGTGAAGGAATGGGCAGGCGACAGCCTTGGCGATTTCTTTCGACAACTCACAAAGTTTCTTGATCGGGTGATTTTGGATATACGGATGATGCCGAAGCCGGTGATTGCATCTGTTAACGGTGCTGCCGCTGGTGCTGGATTCAGCCTTGCTCTGGCGTGCGACCTAAGAATCGCCTCTGACAGGGCAATCTTTAGGCAGGCGTTCACAAGCGTTGGTCTCGTTCCTGACTGCGGTTGGACCTTTCATTTACCTAAGCTGGTCGGTCTTGGAAAGGCTAGCGAACTCATTTTTCTTGACAAAGTCCTAACCGCTGGGGAAGCCGAAAAATTAGGCTTGGTTAGTCAGGTTGTTCCTGAAGCAAAATTGAAGGAGGTCACAACAGAGGTTGCAAAGCAGCTAGCCAACGGACCTAGTCTGGCCTTTGCGAGAGCCAAAGCTCTCCTAAACAGAGCTTGGACCTCTAGCCTAGAGTCTCAACTTGAAAATGAACGCCAAAGGATAGCCCTAAGCGGCGAAACCAAAGATTTTCGAGAAGCGTTATCAGCCTTCTTCGAGAAAAGGAAGCCGAAATTTCGTGGGAAGTGAACCGTTAGTTGAACGGGTAAAAAAAGAAGCTGAGATTGTTCTGGAAATCGCGCGCTCGCGCTGAAAAAGGATTTATTCGGAGTTGAACAGATTTTGAGTTACTCGCTTCATACTACCTGTCAATTACCAGCCCCGCACTTTGAGGCTATTGTCTAGGCCATATCTCTTTTTGATGAATTCAATAGTCTGTTTCATTGATGCTTCCAAAGATTCTAACTCCTTTGGATCCTTCTGGAGGCAAGCCCAGTCTGGAACCTTCTGTCCCGGGACTGCAACGGCATAGCAATCCGTCAAGTCTCCCTTTCGCTGCTCCTTCGGTACAAATCCAATTTTTACCTTTTGCCCGATGAAGAGTTCTCTGGGGGATATGTGCAACATCATTGCCAAAGTGGTATCTGCACCATCAATCTTAACCCAACCCATTGAGAACGGCAATTGGTGCTCAAAAGGAGCTGCCGCAAGGCACTGCACCGTGAAAGTATGGATCACACCCGTCAGTGGAAGATCTAGCCATTCGCAATCAGCTACTCTACATTTTGGATTCCAACAATGAGCTCTGGGAGGACAATATACTGTGCCGCACTTGGGGCATTTTGTTCCTTTTAGTTTCCCTTCCAGTAACCCTCTAAAGAAGGGCGAAACCAGCCCATAACTGTGAGAATATAATGCAAAAGCGGCGCGATCTATCACCATGAATTCTTTGGGCTCTCTCCTTAAAGATTCTTCAACTGTACCCCCGCCCCAAGGGCCCTTTACAACCTGATACCCTTTAATTGACCATAATCCAGTATTGACTATCGGTTCCCAGTATTCATGAGCACTTGTTGAATTGTCCTCCACTATCGGATAATGTTTGTATTTATTTTCACGCCTTGTACGCTTTATTTTCCTTACTTTTACTTTTATTTCTCCCATTCCAACTTCTGTCATTTTTGTTCTCTCCTTTTCAATCACTTTCAAAGATGACCGCTGCTCCCTGACAACCGGTTCCACCATGCCCAGTAATAAGCGCTTTTCTTGCGTCTGGAACCTGCAAACCTTTCGGGCCACATTTTTCGTTGATCTTTCCAGCAAGCTGCCAATATAAAAAGAGCGTATAATAAAGACTTGTAGCGCCCACAGGGTGTCCTGATGCTGTCAAACCTCCGCTGAGGTTGGAAGGGCATTCACCACCATACTCGACTATTCCTTCCCTAATCAGTGTTTTTCCTTCTCCTCTAGGACAAAGCATCAGATCTTCCCATAAACAAAGTTCAACGCCGTCATAGGGAGCGAAAAGCTCTATCAGATCCAATTCTCTTAATGGATTGGTTATGCCTGCCTGAGGGTATGCCCTTTTTGCCGCTATGTGTAAAGAGGCAAAGTTTGCCATGTCGGGATAAGGCGTTTTTATGGGCTCAACAAAGTCGGGATATATCTTCGCTTCGTCCTTCATTCCTTCATAGGCAAAATCAACCGTTCTATCTCCTGGTCTCATCGAATCCGTCCCCAAACCAACTCCAGCTATCCACATAGGTGTATCAGTGAACCGACGAGCTTTTGATTCTGTTGCCATTAATAGAACACAGGCTCCCTCACTCATCACAGCGGTGTTTAGAACTCTATACGGCCAGCATACTAGTCTGCTCTTCCAGTAATCATTAAGTGTTATGGGGGCTTTACCGTGCTGGCTTAACCATTGAGAATAGGGCCAGCGAAGGGAGTTATTGTGGTTTTTAACGGCAATCCTGCCAAGATCTTCACAGGTTTCCCCATATAATTGCATATGCCTAACTTCAAGGGCAGCGTAGTACGCATTGTAATATCCACCGACTGGGAAGTCCCAATCTGTATCTGCAGCTGAAGCAATCATTTCATTTGTTGTAGCAACGTCAACCTCGCACATCCACTCCCAACCCGGAATCAATATGACATCAAACATTCCTGACTTTATCATATAGTAAGAATTGACTATGGCATCTATTGATGTGGATCCACCGGATTCAACTCTGTAACCTGGCTTATTATGCAAGCCCAAATAGTCTTGTACTATCCAGCCCATACACAGCTGTCCATTCAAGTGATCGCTAAAATAGCTCATACACAGTGCATCTATGTCATCTGTCGTTAAGTTGGGCACGTTCTTAAGCAACTCTTGATAAGCTATAGCTACGCCTTCTTCTGCATTCTCCCCATGCCAAAGATCAGGGCGAAATATGCCTCCATCGCAAATAGCTACTCTTTCGTCTCCAGCCATAATTCACGCAACCTTAACCTTTTTACGGCGTCGCTCATCATATAAGTCTAACCTAAAATAAAATCCAAGATATCTGATGCGAAAAGAGCTGATCCTGATCTAAGAAGTCGACTGGATTCGCGCACTCCCAGAACAAACAAATATCTTTAAGTATAATTATCGTAAACACAACACCGGGTGAAATCAAATGAAAGAAGCAATAATCCTGGCCGGAGGAGAAGGATGGAGACTCAAACCAGCCACATGGGTTCCAAAGCCCCTCCTAAAAATAAACAAAAAAACCCTAATAGACCACCAGATAAACTGGCTTCAATCCCACGGCTTCGAAAACATAATTGTAGCATCCAACAGAGCAGACCTCACAAAACAACCTGTCACATACTCCCTCGAAAAAGACACCCTAGGAACAGGCGGGGCCGCCAAAAAAGCCTTCGACCAAATTCAAGGAAACATAGCCTACGTCATGAACGTAGACGACATTGTCTTCTACGATCCCAACGAACTCTTCGACTACGCAGGCAAGGGAGCAGGAGTCCTTCTAGCCAAACCAACCCTACCATTCGGCAGAGTAACCCTCCAAAACGGAATAAACATCGTCAGATTTCAGCAAAGGTCAACCCTCGACTTCTATGTCAGCGCCGGCCACCACGTATTCAAAAAAGCGGTGGTAGAGAAATTCTTCCCAGACAAAGGCGACTTCGAATTCACCGCCATGCAAAGACTAGCAGACAAAAAAATGCTTCAAGGATACACCTACCATGGAATGTGGTTCACCCTCAACACCATGAAAGACCTCCTTCAAATAAGAACATTCTTCAAATCTTAGCTAAGGCAATTCCTCTGAAGAAGACCATAAATATTGAAAATAGTCTCTAGCAAACTTCACTAAACCCATGTGATTCGACCAAATAACCAACGTGGGCCTATCTTCTCCAAGGAAAAGCAAAGCCTCCCTACTATCCACCACCACTCCGCCCCCAAACATACCATCCCGAACCCTAACCTCCCCAACATTAGTAATATTCTTAACATCCCAATCCCTAGTAACCATAACGTGCACATTAACTCCGCTATCCCGCAACTGGTTCAACATGGAAACAACGGCGCCTACAAAACTCTTCGCAAAAGCAGGCGCAGCAACCATCAACTCTTTCCTAGCACCACTTAACATTTCCCTTAACTTCGCCAAAACGCTAAATTCGCCGCGCAAAATCCAGATGTCTGGTTTCTCCAGTAGCTCCCTCCGTTCATACAAAGGCTGAAGCTCCCCCAAAACGACACGCCTCCAACCACTCACCATGTCTTCTAGTCGTAGTCTAGCAGCCTCCAAAGCCTCAGAAGGAGCCTTTGGAAAATAACGACTGGGCCTACCTCTCTCAGCCTCGATCCAACCCTTTCTTTCCAACGAGTTTAGAGTTTCGTAAACCTTAGAATAAGGGATACTTCCATGCTCACTAACCTCGCTGGCAGTCATTACACCCCGTTCAAGCAAGATCAAATACGCTCTTGTCTCGTAGTCGGTTAATCCCACCTCACGCAAGACTTTCCTTGCTTCCTCGCTAACAGGCGCAGACAACCTTTCTCACCTTATGAAACGTTTGGAAACCTTCTTATACGTTATGTAACTAGCCTAAAAATATTACACCTCTCAGTGGTGTCAAAATGCAAGTCATCAAAGAAACAAAAACCATATGCCCAGAATGCTTTACAGTCCTAGACGCCACCATCTTCGAAAAAGACAACAGAGTTTACATAGAGAAGGAGTGTCCAAAACACGGAAAGTTTCAGGACGTTTACTGGTCAGATTATGAACAATACCAGCGAGCCGAACGGTTCAGATGTGATGGCGATGGACTTCGAAACCCCCGCACCACAACGAAACTGGACTGCCCTCTCGACTGCGGCATTTGCCCCCAACACAAGTCTCACACAGCCTTGGCAATTATCGACGTAACCAACCGATGTAACCTCAAATGCCCAGTCTGTTTCGCCAACGCAGCCGCAGCAGGATACGTCTATGAACCTTCAAAAGAACAGATCATAGAGATGCTTGAAAACTTAAGAAGCAACGATCCTGTGCCCCCACCAGCTCTACAGTTTTCAGGGGGAGAGCCTACAATTCGGCGAGACCTCTTCGAACTCATACGGGCAGCAAAAGAACTTGGATTTCATCACGTAGAAGTCAACACGAATGGTCTCCGCCTAGCGCAAAGCGTGGACTACGTTCGTGGCCTGATGGAAGCAGGAATGAGCACACTGTATTTACAGTTTGACGGCCTAACCTCTGACATCTATAAGTTCACACGTGGAGTCGATCTTCTTGACTTAAAAATGAAGGCTATTGAAAACTGTCGTGAAGCAGGACTGGAAAGCATAGTTTTGGTGGTTACTTTGGTCAAGGGGGTAAACGATCACCAGCTCGGAGACATTATTCGATTTGCGATTCAAAACTTCGATTTGGTTCGATGTGTAAACGTTCAACCGGTATCGCTCTGCGGTAGACTTCCTGAACAAGAGAGAGCCAAAATGCGCATAACAATCCCAGATTTCATGAAGCTGTGCGAGGAACAAACGAAAGGAAAAATAAAGGTCTCCGATTTCTATCCGGTTCCTGCGGTTGTTCCTATATCTCGAGCAGTTGGCGCCCTGCAAAACGAACGTTACGTGGAGTTCACGGCTCACCCTCACTGTGGTATGGCAACCTACGTCTTTGTTGAAGACGGTGAGATGGTTCCAATCACTCGTTATGGAAACGTTGAGAAGTTCATGAAAAGCATGGGGAAGGTTTACGAAGAAGCTATGAAGGGGCACGGAGGAAGAGCGAAGATGCGCTTGGTAGGGTCGTTGCGTCACATCAAGTTCAGTTTGCTGAGAAAATATCTTTTGCCCATTTTGAGAACAGGCTCCTACGAATCCTTGGGCGAACTTCACAGGAAAATGCTGCTAATTTCCTCTATGCATTTTATGGACCCCTACAACTTTGACTTGGAAAGAGTGCAAAGATGCTGCATACACTACGCCGTGCCCGATGGCAGAATTATTCCATTCTGCACCATGAACTCCATCCATAGACCCAAAATTGAGGAACGACTCGGAATTCCAATAGAGGAGTGGAGGACAAAACATAAGTTAGAGATAGGAGCGGTGGCGTAAGATAAGGAAAGCCTATAAGGAACCACTCTTTTCAAAACTCTTGGAGAGACGAACATGGGCGGCGGAAAGAAGAGACTCACCCTCAAGCAAATGGCAAGAACGCAGTCGAGAAAGGATCAGCAGCGAAAAGAACGCAAATCAGGGCGATTAACCACCGAAAAGAAAAGCCTTGGGATAACTCTGCCCGACCTCCAGAGCAAAAAGGTTATCGGTGAACTGAAAGCAATGAAGGCTCTGACGCCTTACACGGTGGCTTCGCGTTTTGATCTACGTCTAAGCGTGGCAAAGAATTTCCTCAAAGAGTTAGAGCGGCGGAGAATCATTGAATACGTTTCTGGAAGCAAGAACCTGAAGATATACAAACATTGTGTCTCGTAAGCCTAAAGATATGGCTTAAATCGGTAATATTAGGCTTGAAAAAGCGGGGAATGCAAACTATCTGCACCTAAACGGGTTTGTCGAAGAACCCCCCGCGAAAAACATAGAATAAGTGTATAGTTAAGTTGTAAGTTGTTTTTGAATGCTGAACAGTCTTAGAACAAAACGGTTCTCCAAATGAAGGTTTAAATTGAAAGCAAATCTTAGGTAACTAAAAGGGGTGTCCTAGATGGCGATAAAGACAGGCAAGGAGTATGTAGAGAGCCTGCGTAAAAGAAGAATTAAGGTGTATTTGTTTGGGGAGAAAGTGGAAAACCCTGTTGACCACCCGATTATTAGGCCATCGATTAATTCTGTTGCTGTGACCTATGATGTTGCGAACGATCCGAATTATGAAGACCTAGCAACTGCAACATCGCACTTGACAGGAGAGAAGATTAATCGATTCACTCATATACATCAGAGTACTCAAGACCTGGTTAAAAAAGTGAAACTGCTGAGGCTATTAGGTCAAAAGACAGGTATTTGTTTCCAGCGATGCGTCGGGATGGATTCTCTTAACGCTCTTTCAATTGCCACATTTGAAATGGATCAAAAACTTGGAACAGAGTATCACAAAAGATTCACTGATTACCTGAAATATGTTCAAGAAAATGATTTAATGTGCTGCGGCGCAATGACGGATCCAAAGGGGGATAGGAGCCTAAGACCAAGTCAGCAAGCAGATCCAGACCTATACCTGAGAATAGTCGAACAACGGGACGATGGAATTGTTGTAAGGGGTTCAAAAATCCATCAAACAGGCGCGGTGAACTCTCATGAGATAATCGTTATGCCAACTCGAACGATGCGTAAGGAAGATGAAGATTATGGGGTATCCTTCGCGATTCCAAGCGATACTGAAGGATTAATCTACATTTATGGTAGACAATCTTGCGATTTAAGAAAACTTGAAGATGCAGAGATCGATTTGGGAAATGCAAGATATGGCGGACAAGAAGCGATGATTATTTTTGATGACGTGTTTGTACCATGGGAAAGAGTGTTTATGGCGGGAGAACATGAATTTGCATGGCCGATCGTTAATGAATTCTCAGCGTACCATAGACAAAGCTATGGCGGGTGTAAAGCAGGCGTTGGGGATGTCCTGATTGGTGCGGCAGCAACCATCGCCGAGTATAACGGAGTAGCAACAGCATCGCACATAAGAGACAAAATCGTTGAAATGAACCATTTAAACGAAACGATATATGCTTGCGGAATAGCCTGTTCGGCTGAAGGGTATAAGACACCCTCAGGAACCTATCTAGTTAACATTCTGTTATCAAACATTTGCAAACAGAATGTAACCCGGTTCCCTTACGAGATAGTCAGATTAGCAGAAGACATCGCGGGTGGTCTATTAGTAACTTTGCCATCGGAGAAGGATCTCAAAAATCCAGAAATCGGAAAATACATGAACAAATACTTAAAGGGCCAGAAAGAAATCCCAACGGAGTCCAGGCTGCGAATGCTTAGGCTCATAGAGAATATATCAATGGGTCTCGGAGCCATTGGATATCAAATCGAGTCGATGCATGGTGCAGGTTCGCCCCAAGCACAAAGGATCATGATAGAAAGAGAAGTGAACATCGAGTGGAAAAAGAAACTTGCCAAGTTTCTCGCTGGAATTGAAAAAGAGGAATAAAACATTCTGAGGATAAAGTTTTTCAAAGCAAGAGGATTATCTGAATTAGTAAGAAAATTTTCCAAAAGGCTAACTCCATACGTTTGCGCGCGCACCGTCTAGGTATAATAGTAAGATAGATGAGCACAATGGGATTTCCAGAGAGAGTATACACGGTTGAGGAGGTAAAGAAGGCTATCGTATTCATAGCCAAAGGCTACAAGCATCGCTTGAGAGTTGTCGGAAGCCAAGATTTCAAGCGCAAGGTCAAAGAAGCCTTAAAGCTGATTAAGGCAGCCAAATACTACAATTTCCTACGAACCTATATCAGACAAATCCGTGAAATTGACGGATTAAGCCAGCTTCGCGAAGCAGAAGTAGCCATATGGGCAAATAAATACGCGGTTGCTGACCCCATCGAAGCTGCCAGTTTCATCATACAGAAGGCACAACAAATGAAAGATTTCATTGAAGGAAAACTTTACTACGACAAAGGAGAAATGAGTGCAGTTAAAAAGCGCATCGAATTCTTGGAAACGTTAAGAGACACAAGCAAAAACAAAGCTGTAAAGAAAAAATGTGAAGAAAACCTGAAAAGATGGGCTGAACTCACGTTTCCCTAACAAGTTTTGTTGCTTTAATTTATTCCTTCGGATTCAAGAACCTCCAAATTTTTGTTTTTTTCTGTCCAAGTATTCCTTTATCCTTTCTTCTTTGATTTTTTCCAACAAGTCCATTCTTCGTTGCACTGATAGATCTTTGTAAGTCTCTTGAAGTAATTCGGAGAACTCAGAGGATTCATTTGCTGGTTTCAGTTTGAAAAGAAGAAAGGGATAGCAGATTATTACGATAATGATGGCAGTCGTAGCCAACAAGAAGTCTATGAAAGGAAACATGCCAGTCCCTTCGTTAATTTCAGAATTGGCGAGATGTAGATTTAATAATCCTGTATATAGAGCGGCGATCATCGTCAACTATTTTCTCAAGACAGAAATATTACATTTTTTCAACCATGATCTTTGTTCCGCTTTTCACGCGCTCAAACAATTCCAGATTCTTAGTTACTTGACCAACAATGTTGACAGGACTGTAGGGTTGTGACCCTCCGTAGAAAATGCAAAGGGCGTTTCCCATGGGCCAATAGGCGACGGCACCTTTTTCAACCGTTGGTTCAGCCTTTTCTTTTCCCAGTTTCACTGATATTTGAAAGTAAACTTCTTCTCTCCAGAGGGCTGCTCGACCTTCTATTGGAAGCTTTTTGGCTATGGCATCCACTGTTCTTGGGGCAAGATGTCGGACGAGTTCTCCTTCTGCTTCACCGATTCCTTCTATGGTAAATTTGATGGGTATGCGGGACACGCTCATTTCAAACACCTTTCAATTTGAACGCACTGCTTTTTGGGAACCGCTGTTTCAATATGTCTTCAAGGTTTGGCTTGGTAATCTCCTGAAGCTCATACTTAGCTCTTGTCGCTGGTTTGTTGAGGCGCAACAACTGCCTTAAGTCGATTGGAGTTCCTATGACTACCACGTCGCAGGGAGTTGCGTTAATTGTTTCTTCGAGCTCTCTTATCTGCTGTTTACCGTAACCCATAGCTGGAAGAAGTGCTCCCAAATGCGCGTATCTTTTAAAGACCTCTTTTATCGAACCGACGGCGTAGGGACGTGGATCCACTATTTCACTTGCTCCTAACCTTTTTGCTGCAATCGTGCCTGCGCCGTATGCCATGTTACCGTGGGTTAAAGTTGGCCCATCTTCCACCACTAAGACTCTTTTTCCTTCAACAAGCTTTGGATTGTCAACGGTTATTGGTGACGCTGCCTCTATTATGGTTACGTTTGGGTTTACTTTTGTTATGTTCTTTCGAACGGTTTCGATGTTCATGAGGTCCGCCGTGTCCACTTTGTTGATGACCACAACGTCAGCTATTCTCAGGTTTGTTTCTCCGGGATGATAGGTTAGTTCATGGCCGGCCCTATGAGGATCAGCTACTACGATGTGTAGATCAGATGAGAAGAAGGGCAGGTCGTTGTTACCTCCATCCCACACGATTATGTCTGCTTCCTTTTCTGCTTCTCTCAGAATCCTTTCGTAATCAACTCCAGCGTAAACCACGATTCCATTGTCAATGTGAGGTTCGTATTCTTCTCGCTCTTCAATGGTACACTCGTATTTGTCTAGGTCTTCGTACGAAGCAAATCTTTGACACACTTGCCTGCGCAAATCCCCGTAGGGCATTGGATGCCGCACAACAACAACATTAAAGCTGAACTTCCTCAAAATTCCACAAACCCTTCTTGAGGTTTGACTTTTTCCAGATCCTGTTCTAACCGCGCAGATCGAAACTACCGGAACCTTAGCTTTCAGCATGGTGGTCGATGGCCCCATAAGTCTGAAGTCGGCGCCACTAGCCAAAACAATAGATGCTCTATGCATGAGGTATTCGTAGGAAACGTCGCTGTAGGCGAAAATTACTTGATCCACTTGATGTTTCCTAATGAGTTCTGGCAATTTTTCTTCGGAGTATATTGGTATGCCTTTTGGATAGTTGGGACCAGCCAATTCGGGTGGATATTCCCGTTTTTCGATGCCGGGAATTTGTGCAGCGGTGAAAGCCACGACCTCATATTCGTCGTTGTTTCTGAAGTAGACGTTGAAGTTGTGGAAGTCCCTTCCAGCCGCCCCCATTATGATAACTCTAGTCTTTCTCTTCAAAGCTTCTCGCCCTCTGAACAACCTAGATTCTTGGAATGAATCGCTTATTAGTTTCGGCACTTAAATACTAATCCAAAAATCACTTTTGCATTGAAATTAATGTCTTCATGGCTGCAGCAGTCGAGTCGACAATTGTTGCAGCAATAAACAAGGACCCGAAGCACCTATATTTCAAGTGCCCGACCACTACTTGTTAGAACCTATACCAAATAGTTCCAAGCCGAATAGAAGCCTTGAAAAAGACTTCGCAAAAAATAAGGAAGCAACGTTTGGGAAGCCTAGCGATAAGGTATATACTTTCTTCCCAAGAGTTCCCTCGCAATTATTGTTCTTTGTATGTTGAGTGTTCCTTCCGCGCCTATCATGTAGGACATTATGCCCCTCAGTCCCATTTCGATCGGACACTCTTTTGTATAGCCGTAGGCTCCGAACCATAACATAACTCGTTTGAAAACGTCGAAGGCGAAGGGTGGAATCTTCAATTTGCAAGCTGAAATGTAACTGCTGACTCTTCTTGCTGAAAACTTTCCTTCCTCATATTTCTTGTCCATCATCCATGCCGTACGGTAAACAAGCGACCTCAAAGCTTCGAGTTCAGCCCAGTCATCAGCCAACTCGAACTGTATCCCTTCAAACTTCGCTATGGGACGACCGAAGGCTTCACGCTCCTTGATATAATTCATTCCTATTTCCAGAGCTCTTTTCGCCGCGCCTAAGCAAGTCGCTCCTATCAAAATCCTAGCAGCATCAAAACCTTCCATTGTCAGATAGAAGCCTTCTCCTTCCTCACCTATTCTGTGGTAGTCTGGCACACGAACATCATTCATTACGAAACCGCCCGTTGAAATTCCCATTCTTCCCATGTCTTCAAACCGTTTTACAATTTCCACTCCTGGCGCGTTTATCGGTAGAAAGAAGCCTGTCATCCCCAAATGATGCTTTTCCGGAGTTGGCGGAGGCGAAGTCCTAACCAAGACGAAGTAGCCGCCTCCCCATTTTTTTGCTTCCTCTGTTCCGCTTGTGTAGAGTTTTTCTCCATTTAAAACCCATGTGTCACTTTCTTTCTTGGCTGTCGACTTAACATTCGCCACATCGCTTCCGCCACCAGCTTCGGTGATAGCTATTCCTATGAAGCCTTCCCCTTTAATGGCCTTCTTGACGAAATTCTCTCTAACCTGTTCCGAGCAGTATCGGTCGACAACAAATCCCCAAGAAGCTTCTACTAGGAACAAGACGGGTAGGGCTATGCTTATGTCTGCATAACCTAGCTCTTCGGCTGCAATGCAGGTCGTAACCCAGTCTGCGCCTGTCCCGCCATGCTCTTCAGGTATATTCATCATAAGAAAGCCCAAATCGGCCATTCCCTTAATAATCTCCTTTGGAACTTCATGTTTCTCGTCGATTTCCCTGATTTTCTCCAATGAAAGGTTCTTTTCACACCAATCGTGGAGACCCTCTCTGATGAGTCCCTGCTCCTCAGTAAAGCTGAAATCAACCATACAAGACCACCACGACATTTACCATGCTTACAAGACGAAAACAAATTAAGAGTTTTGGTGAAAAAATTAGAAAAACTTATATCTCAATGGCGTTTCTAGTGTTCCGCAACAAAAAGAAGGTGCGAATGAGATTGTCTTCAGAATTAGCTGGAACACCAGTCCTCATACTCCGTGAAGGAGCATCTCGATCTCGAGGAAGGGAAGCCCAGCATGGTAACATAATGGCTGCTCGAATAGTCGCTGAGGCGGTAAAGAGCGCCCTTGGACCCAAGGGCATGGACAAAATGCTTGTAGACAGCTTCGGCGACGTAACCATCACCAGCGACGGCCGTACCGTCCTAGACGAAATGGATATTCAACATCCCGCCGCAAAAATGATGGTGGAGGTAGCCAAGACCCAAGACAACGAAGTAGGAGACGGAACCACCACTGCAGTCATTATCGCCGGAGAACTGCTTGGAAAGGCTGAAGACCTAATAGAGAAAAACGTTCATCCAACCGTTATCATAGACGGATACAGAAAAGCCGCCGACAAGGCCCTCGAAACCATTGAAAAAATCGCCATCCCAGTAGATTCGAACGACAAAGCGTCCCTAGAAAAAGTTGCCATGACTTCCATGGCTAGCAAGCTGGTAGCTGAAAGCAAAGAATACCTCGCCGAAATAGCTTCTTCAGCGATTCTCCAAGTCGCCGAAAAAGTTGAAGATGGATTCAAAGTGGACATTGACGATGTCAAGGTGGAGAAAAAAGCTGGTGAAGCCCTGACTGATACAAAACTCATAAACGGCGTTGTCCTCGACAAGGAAGTGGTTCACTCGGGCATGCCAAAAAGGGTGGAAAAAGCCAAAATCGCTCTACTAGACTCTGCTCTCGAAATCGAGAAAACAGAATTCGACGCCAAAATTAATATAGAAAGTCCAGAGCAAATGGACGCCTTCCTAAAACAGGAAGAGAACATGATAAAAGAAATGGTGGAAAAACTCGTCGCGAAAGGCGCCAACGTCATTCTCTGCCAAAAGGGCATCGACGACATGGCTCAACACTTCCTCTCCCGAAAAAATATCCTCGCTGTCCGTCGAGTTAAGAAATCAGACATGGAAAAACTTGCAAAGGCAACTGGAGGAAAGATAATCACAAACCTAGACGACACGACCAAAAAAGATCTTGGTTACGCCCAACTCGTAGAAGAAAGAAAAATTGGGGACGACAAAATGACTTTCATAGAAGGCTGCAAACATCCACGGGCAGTCACCATTCTTATACGAGGCGGAACCGAAAGAATAGTCGACGAAGCAGAACGCTCGTTGCATGACGCACTCTGCGTCGCACGCGATGTGGTTGAAGAACCCAAGATCCTGGCTGGAGGCGGTGCACCGGAAATGGAAGTCGCCAAAGTACTCAAGGAATACGCTGAGACGCTTCCTGGAAGGGAACAACTTGCGGTCATGTGCTTCGCCGAGGCGCTTGAGGCAGTACCCACAACGTTAGCCGAGAACGCCGGGCTTGACCCTATCGACATCATATCCGAGCTTCGTGCTCGCCATGAGAAGGGAGAAATTTGGGCGGGAGTTGAGGTTCACACAGGCAAAGTTAAGAATATGAAAGAAGTGGGTGTCTTCGAACCCATTGCAGTCAAAAAACAGATAATCAAATCCTGTACCGAAGCCGCATCCATGCTTCTAAAAATCGATGACATAATAGCGTCTGGCAAAATGAAGGCTCCCCCAATGCCTCCGGGAGGTCCTCCGGGGGGACCGGGAATGATGCCTCCAGGTGCAGGGGAGTTCTAGCGAAACGAGCAAAGACAAGAAAGAATTGATTGGTCCTCCCAAGCTCACACGTTTTGAAAGAGCTCGAATAGTGGGAGCTAGGTCTCTACAGATAGCTATGGGCGCTCCCATCCTCGTAGGGACTCCCGAACCCAGTGCAAGTCCCATCGACATCGCCATACAAGAACTCGACATAGGAATACTTCCCATCACCATCCGAAGAACGCTGCCGGACGGCACCTATCAAGACATCCCCCTCAAGTGGCTTCTTCAAGCTTAAGAACAAGGTTTCAAATTGAAATTTTGTCCTAAATGCGGTTCCGCTGAAGTATACTGGGCGAGTGGGCTTCCCCAGCTATGGTCTATTTGGGAATGCAAAGACTGCGGCTATCGCGGGGCGTTGTTGATCGAAGACAGCGAATTAGCAACAAAAATTCGAGAAAGATACTTGAAGGGCGATGGAAAGGAAAAAGCGATCTAAAAGATAGGTTCGAAAAGAAGCCCTATCGAAAAGAATCTTCACCATGTTTCAAGTGCTTTTTCTAGCTTCTTTCAAAGTTTTCTCTATTCTTTTCCAGTGGGCTCCCTGCCAATATATCTGCCCACATCCTGGACACTCCCAAAACTCATTGTAATGGGTCGATGTTGCCTTTGGAACTCTGTCAAGGACCATGTCTCTGGAAATCGGCTTAATTTTTGCGTTGCATTTTGGGCAACGGGAAACAGTGACATCTATTTCAAGGTTGAAATCGAATCGCCTTGCCAAATCAGCAAGCTTTTCGGCTCCGGTTGCTGCTTCAACTAAGACTGCGTCTACGCTTTGCGTCATGGCTTGCTGGTAAAGTTTGAGATCTCGGGTAAGCAGAATACGTTTCTCGGATTTTGCCTTTTCGATAAGTTTCTTGTCGTCGTCAGATCTGGAGTATTCGACGTCGTGGCCAAGCATACGAAGCCAGCGGGTAAGCTTTCCAAGCATGCCATCCGTTATGAATTTCAACCTTTCCACCGAATTATTTGACTGGTTCCAGGCTTTGCGACTATCTCGCCTTCGTCCATAACAAGTTGTCCGTTTACAAAGGTTTTCATTGGTTGGCCTTTAACTCTCCATCCGTCAAAGGGAGAATATTTGGCTTTTGAATGGAAATTTGATGCGTCGATTTTGTATTTTCGGTTCATGTCCACCACTACAATGTCGGCCCAGTTTCCTTCCTCTAGGCATCCTCTGTTCCTCAGATTAAATATCTCTGCTGGCTTTTCTGAGGTTAGTCTAACTAGATCCGTAATTGTCAGGCGACCTTCGCTCACTTCAGTTAGCAAAAGTGGAAGGGTTGTTTCAAGTCCAGCTATGCCAGGCTTTGCGTCCCAAACCGACTCGACTTCCTTCTCTTCAAGTGTATGCGGAGCGTGATCAGAGGCTAGGGCATCGATCAAGCCTTGTTTGAGGGCACCCCATAAAGCGATTACATCTTTTCTTGTTCTCAACGGGGGATTAGTAAGTGCTAAAGTTCTGTAACGTTTCAAATGTTCCAAGGATAAAAGAAGATGATGCGGAGTGACTTCACAAGTGACAGGGAGACCATCTTTTTTCGCTGTTGAAAAGGCGTTCAATCCGACTGCTGAGCTTACATGACAAAAATGAACTCGAACTCCACATTTCTTTGCGAGTTGAACGATGCGCCTTATTGCCCGTGCCTCAGCTTCAGGTGGATGAGTCTTTACATAGGCCTCCACATCTTTACGTCCCGTTTTTTCCATTTCTCTTCTCCTAGTCTCAAGGATTTTCCTGTCTTCAGCGTGCACTGCGACGGGAACCCCCATATTCGCAATCCTATTGAAGGCTTGCAGCAACAGCTTATCGTCGTCGACGTCTAGTCCCCCGATTTTTTCTGACATATAAAGCTTGAAGGCCATAGCTCCCTCCTTAACTATTGAAGGCACTTCTTCCAGTTTCTGCGGAAAAACTGAATAGAAGGCAATATTGACAACTGCTCGTCTTTCCGCTAGTCTCATGCGCTCTCTAAGGGAAATTGAGTCCATGGTCACGGGTTTGTTGTTAGGCATGTCGATGGTTAGGGTCACGCCGCCTGCTGCCGCCGCCGCTGTCCCGCTAAAGAAATCTTCTTTGTAGGCTAGTTGCTGGTTTCGAAGATGCACGTGAGGATCGATTAGACCTGGAAGGGTTACGTGTCCTTTTAAATTCATTCTTGTCGAGGCTGAAGGGAGGTTTGTTTCCTTCGCTATTTTGAGTATCCTTCCATCATCTATGGCTAGTCCTGCCTCAACAATTCTTCCGCGGGTATAGATTTTGGCATTATGGAGGACCATATCAACTGGCAAGATTCAACCTCAAGTTTTTGATAGGTTAAGGGTTATTGAAGTGCTTTATACTATGTGATTAGTTTAAAGAAGTCTCGCTCTGTTGCGCGCGCGCCTGAGTCTTGATGGCAAGCTCGTCTTCATGTAATATGGGATAACTTTGATTTATTATGTCTCGAAAAAGCAAATAGTTAGCCCTCAATATTCGCTCTTGAGCTCTATTCGACATTCTTCACAGAGAAAGTTTCCCTCAACCTCAGTGAGGTCGTCGGACCATCTTCCGCAATGCTCACAGGATCCTGCCAGAGGAGCAGCCTCTGAACTTTCTTCCACTGCGGTTCCTCTCTCTATGCGCGCTTTCTCTTGGATGATTTCGATGAGTTCAGGGGTTATAGCTAAGATATCTTTACTGGAGATTATCCCGACGAGTTTTCCTTTGTACATGACGCCTAACCTTCGAATATTGAGTTGACTCATTCGTCTAGCGGTTTCGCTTAGAGTCTCATCGGGGTCTACCGTGATTAGGGGTGACGTCATCACTTCCTTGGCGGTTAGTTTGCTTGGCTGGATGTTTTTGGCTAAAACTCGTGTGACGAAATCAGTTTCAGTTATGATGCCCAAGGGTTTTTCTTCCTTGCTGGCTACGACGATGCACCCGATGTGGCCTTTGGCCATGAGTTGAGCTGCCTTGTCAACGGTGGCATCTTCGTCAACAGTGATAACTGGACTGGACATAACGTCCTTAACTAGCATTCGGGTCCTTAAGCCTATTTCAGCCATAGTCAACCAACCTCCAATACGACAATGATTTGGAAGGTATATTAAACTCTTGTTGATAATTAAATAATGCCCTTAATACATTTACCCTATTCTCGCTTATCCGTCTGCAACCACCGATAATAATTTTGTGAAGCCTTTTCAAAGTCCATAGACTTTTGTCTTTCCCCTACCTAAAGGTATGAAACGCTGTATTTCTTCTAGAGGAATCTCAAGAATTCTTTTCTTCAAAGCCTTAGAAGCCCTTTCGGCT
>Ga0224501_10001349_pt1 | contig 19098 bp, 21 predicted proteins | sample SF_Oct11_sed_USG_4_FD_169105 | JGI IMG/M metagenome (GOLD analysis project Ga0224501, IMG submission 169105) | Sediment microbial communities from San Francisco Bay, California, United States - SF_Oct11_sed_USGS_8_1 | ecosystem: Environmental > Aquatic > Marine > Sediment | place: USA...
GGGCCGGTAGCTGATTGAGGCTCAGGCAGACGATATCTTCGAGAAACTCCTGCTCATAGTCGCTGTCGACCGCGAGGGTCTGCATCACATGTTCGATGACCAGCGGTTCGTAGTAGTTGTGTATCGATTCGAAATTCATAACATCACCTGGGGGAGGGAGGGTATCGATTACCTTGAGCTTAGACAGCGCCCGGTGCCTCTTCAACCGTATGGTGATTGATATTGGGGCTAGTTACGCAATTTCCAGCGGGGGGTGCCATCTTCGTTGAGCAGGTCGTGGTGGAGTAGCCACTGGCGGGCATCCTCCGCGTCCTGCTCAAACCAGGCGCGTGCCGAACCGAGGCGGAAGGTGTAGCCCCAGCAATCCATATCGGCAAGGATGCGATCACGGCCGACATCCGGCAGGTAACTGCCGAGGGTGATCTCCATATAGTTGACCGCATTCTCCTCGTCATAATCCCCACCGGCGTTGGTGTGTAGCACGGCGCGGCGCGCCTCATCCATACAGATAAGGTGGCAACTCTCATGCAGCGCGGAGTGGACCGGGGTATCTCCGCGTATCAGTACGCGGCGGGCGATGATCCCCGCCTCCGGATCACCAAACCAGGAGCCGGGGATCGGATCACCATCGGCCACCCGCTCCAGGCTGAGGCCAAAGCGTGCCAGTAGCTGGGCGAGGGTATCAAGGTCGATCTCGCTGCAGAGAAGAACATTACTCATGGTGCGTGAACAGGGCGGTTAGATGGAAATTGTGTGGTTATTATAACGACTCAGTGGGCGGCGGGGTGATACGAAAACGCCCTGCATAGCGAAAGCTCCTGCCGAACAGCGGGTGGGTGGTGGTGAAGTCGAGCTCCACCGCATCGTCACTCAATCCGCGTTCAATAATGACCCCACTGCCGAAGAAGAGCCAGTCGGGCAGGGTGAGGTTGAGCGGCCCGACCCGCCACAGGTAGCCGTTGGTGGCGTAGTGCAGAGCAGTTTCTTTTACAGACACCTTCATCCGTATCCCCAGACCGAAGCGCACGAACTCGACGATCTCGTTGCCGCTCAGGTGCTCCATACGCGAGACGAAGGGGTAGGGTTTACGGTTGGGAAAATAGAAGGTGCGGCGAAAGTGCAGAGCGTTACTGCCGGGTTCACAGAGGTTGTGCACCTCGACAGGAACATTTGTGCCGCGATAGGGAACCAGGGCGCCAAACAGTCGCCCGAAGAGGATAAAGGGTTTGACCCACAGGGCGTGGAATACTTCGCTCATCTCACCCTTGAGCAGCAACTCATCGCCCGGTTTGAGGGCGTAGTGGCGGCGCACCGTGGGGTGGAGCTGTGACCACTGCTCACCGAGGGCTATTTCAAATAATGGTTTCATCTTTTCTCTCCCTAAATTGTTGGCTTGAAGACCATCAGCACCACGATGATCACCATGGCGTGAAAGGCGGGTACGCCGAGCCAGAACCAGAGGCGGCGGTAGCGGTGGTAGAGCGGCGGTAGTGGCTCGTTGTTGACCAGGGCGTGGTTGCTGATCTCGCGCATACGGATCTGCAGCCACACCACCGGCAGCCAGCACCCTCCGGCGATGGCGTAGAGGATCAGGCTTGCGACGATCCATGTCGCACCCCAGTCGAAACCGAGCAGATGGATCAGCATAAAGCCGGTGAGCGGCTGGATGATCACGGTGGGGGTGGTGAAGAGCCAGTCGGCCAGAACCACCAGGCGATTGGTGACGGCGATGGCGGCAAGGTTACCGCTACGGTCGGCAAAATATTTGTAGAAGGCACTGCCCAGCCCGGTACCGAAGAGCAGGATGGAGCTGAGGATGTGCAGGGTTTTCAGTGTGGGGTAGTCCATCAGCGTCTCTCCATCTGCACCATCATCAGGGTGGCGATGATGAGTGGAATATTTTTGCTAACGGGGCCGTAGGGGTGGAGCCAGAACTCCGGCAGGGCGAAGGTGATGATGATCGTATAGCCGAGGATCACCGCAACCTGACTCAGTGCTACAGCGGTGATGCAATAACGCAGCAGCAGTGCCATACCCAGCGCAAGGTCGAGGGCCGCTGCACCATAGAGAAAGTAAGGGGCAATGGTCTTGCCAATGCCCACCTGTTGCAGCAGGGCGACGCTCTGCTCGACAGGGTAGAGAAAGGCGGAGGTGATGGCGGTGAAGATCCACAACAGCGCGAGGGTGATGCGTAACAGCGGCGCGAGAAAGTAGAGCCGTGCGTGCCATCGATCGGCATCGCTGGCGGGCGTGGTGCGCAGGGCCTCATCGAGTCGGCGCGGGGTAAAACCGCAACTCTCGATCAGTGGCGTGACATCGGCGGTATTACCCCGCTGCAGCATCTCAACCGCCTCACGGTCGACCGGAGTGGTACCGAGAAATCCCCCTACTGCTGCCAGTCGTAAAGAGAGGGGGTAGGGGATGGCGAGTGTGCGCAGTGCTCCGCCATCGAGCCACCGGCGTTGCGCGGTCAGATAGTCATGCAGGGTGACGGGTTCGGGGCCGACCAGGTCGAGATGTTGATGGTTGAGTGCATCACCCTCCACCGCCTGCAGCACAACACGACACAGATCATCCACATCTATGGGCTGGATTTGTTGTTGCCCGCCAGCCACCAGCGGAGTGATCGGTAACACCGCCATGGCGCGAAACAGCGCAGTACTTTTGGCCCCCGCACCGTAGACGATGGAGGGACGCAGGATGGTCCAGCCGATATCCAGTGAGGCCAGTACCTCATCGGCAGCTCGTTTACTCAGATGGTAGTGACTGTGGGCCGACTCATCCGCACCGAGGGCGGAGATCTGGATCACCCTCTTTACGCCACTCTTCTCTGCGGCGCGGAACAGGGCGATAGGGGCATCACGGTGAAGGGCATCGAAACGCTGGCTGCGGGTTTGGCGAATAATACCGACGGCGTTGATCACTACATCGATGTTGGCAAGCCTTGGGAGCCAGATATCCTCATTGTGGTCACGACGGAAGTCGCAGGCAATATCATCGCTATTCTCAGGATGGCGCACACCGGCGAAGATACGATGACCCGCTGCGGTTAGAGTGCGCAACAGGTGTGAGCCGATAAAACCGCTGGCGCCGGTAAGCAGGATATTCATGCGCATCTCCTCTTGTCGGTAATTTCTGCATAGACAGAAATAAACGGGCAAATTTTTGAACTATTTACCTAGTAGAGTTTGAATCTTGCTCCCCAGCTTCATCAGCTTGCTCAGGGTATTTGGGTCGAGCTTACGGATCTGCTCATACCAGCCGGTGATCTGCTCCAGAAAGAGGAGGGTGTCGTTGATGCGACCTTTAACTACATCGCTGGTTTGTTTGTCGCCCTCACCCTCCAGTACACAGTCACGCAGCAGGGTGAGGGTGGGATCCAGTTCGCGTCGCTTACGCTCCTCGATAATGACGAAGAAGATATCCCACACATCCTTGTGTGATTCAAAGTAGTCGCGCCGGTCACCAATGGTATGGACGATCTTCACCAGATTCCACGTCTGTAGCTCCTTCAGGCTGGTGCTGACGTTGGATCGCGCCACCCCCAGGGTCTCACTAATGGCCTCGGCATTCAGCGGCTCCTCGGCCAGGTAGAGCAGGGCGTGGATCTGCGCCACTGTGCGGTTGACCCCCCAGCGGGACCCCATCTCCCCCCAATGGAGGATGAACTTCTCTGTGGTTGGCGTTAGTTTCATATGTATTTTCCGAAATTTCTGTTATTACAGAAATTAGTAAACTTGTGGCGGGCTGTCAAGGTGCGATTGGCAGATTACAGCAAACATCACCCTGATTCGGGGGTGTGTCTACCTGGTCCTGGAAGAGATTAATCCTGTAGGGGGAACAACCTGTGAGGTCGCACTGAGAAGTAGTAACTACAAAAAAGAAAATATACTTGCGTAGTCGGAAATTTGATCTAGAATTCGCCCGATCTTGCTGATAGCCAATCAGGATCCGTTGCCACAGGTCACGGTGAGTAACTATCCCCAAGGGTGAATTCGACTGCCTCAGAGAGCACTCGTTGCCGCTCAATACAGTTACTTGTATGACCTGTTCTGCAACCTTGCGGTTGCGGGAGGATTCTAATGGCCCTTAATAATCTTGAAGTTCTACCTACCGCCACCCCTGTTGGGTATGTTGCCGTTGATACGGAGGCCGATCGTATCCGGCGACTGGTCGCCATCCACGGCTCACCACTGCTTATCCTCGACTGTGACGCGGTACGACGACAGTATCGTGCGCTGCAGGATGCTCTACCCGGTGTGGATCTACACTATGCCCTGAAGCCGCTACCTCACCCTGCGGTGGTGACGACCTTGATGGCCGAGGGGGCGTGGTTCGACCTGGCAACAACGGGCGAGATCGAGATGGTGTCCGGTCTGGGGGTCGACCCTGCGCGCACGATCCATACCCACCCGATCAAACGAGACAGCGACATCCGAGATGCACTCGCCTATGGCACCACCACCTTTGTGGTCGATAATATCGACGAGTTACATAAATTTGTCCCCTACGCGCAAAATGCCGAGTTACTACTGCGGCTGAGTTTTCGTAGCCCCGATGCGAAGGTCGACCTGTCGAAAAAATTTGGTTGCACGCCAGAGGCCGCTCCGGCTCTGTTAAAGCAGGCCGCCGCACTGGGTATTCGTATTAAGGGGCTCTCATTCCATGTGGGCTCACAGGCGGCCTCACCTGCCAAACATGTTGAAGCGGTGCGTGCCTGTGCCCGTATTATTACTGAAACGGCCAATGCCGGTTTGCCTGACCTGGATGTGCTGGATATCGGTGGTGGTTTCCCTGTGGATTATCAGGAGGAGGCGATGCCAATCGAACTCTTCTGCCAGCCGATCCGTGAGGCACTCGCTGTGCTACCGCAGGGCGTGCGTGTGATCGCCGAACCCGGTCGTTTCATCGCCGCACCGGCAATAACGGCGGTCTCATCCGTGATGGGCAAGGCGCTGCGCGACGGACGTTGGTGGTACTACCTGGATGATGGCATTTACGGTTCATACAGTGGCATTCTGTTTGACCACACCCACTACCCGGTCGATAGCCTGGAGTTTTTCGGTGAGCGTAGTCCCAGCGTACTGGCCGGTCCAACCTGCGATAGTATCGATGTAATTGACGATAACATTATGCTGCCTGCACTGGAGTGTGGCGATCTGGTTGTCGGTCGCATGATGGGTGCCTACACCTCTGCCTCGGCAACCGAGTTTAACTTCTTCCGTAAAGCGACGATTGTGACAATCAATGAAGTTGTCGCTGAAGAGTTCGAGGTGATACCACTGGTTGGCTAGTCATCCGGTTGTGGTGGGTGGTTGCACCCGCCGGCGCCACAGCAGCAGAACAATTACCGCCAGACAGGCGATGGCGATAGCCACAGGGAAGAGCAGGGTGGTCACGCTGTAGACCTCCATCGCACCGATTACCAGCAGGTTGCGAAAGGCGTAGATGGCGAAGAGAGAGACCCCCTCCTCATAGGGTTGGTGGTAGGCCTTGCGCAGGGTGGGGCCGAAGCCGAGCAGGTCGACGATGGTGAGGATAATCACCGCCCACAATGGGTCGTTGGTGATAAACCAGACGGGCAGTGAAGCAAACGCGGCGATGAGAAAAACCCAGTCGAGCCTTGTGATTGAATGGTCACTCTGACGTCGCCAGGCGAGGACGGTAATAAATACTACCAGCAGGCCGGAGAGGCCGATGGGCCAGGCACCGATGCCGCCGCCTCCCTTGAGGGTGGCGACAAAGGCGATCAGTGTGGTGGTCGCCCAGATGATCCAGGAGAAGAGGTGAGGGCGGATCTCCCCCCAGAGGATGCCGCGAATATAGGGGGCGAAGGCGATGAAGGTGAGGATGATCGCGACGCTGGTGAGGATCTCTTTCACCACTTAACACTCCGGAACAGTTCCGCTGACGATAACAAGATTTACGCAGCTGTAGAAGCTCCTCTTTTGTTGCTTGGTCATCAACTCTCCCCGCCATGCATTAGCCTCGTCTTCATTGATGATATTCTGCTGTAGCGCCGTGGTGATCAGCCACTCGGCCAGCGGTGACTCCTCGTAGCTGTGTTCGACAAAGGGGATGGTGTCGAGTTGAATTTCGCACAGTTGATGTTGATGGCAGAGTGAGTAGAGCCTTCTCCCGGCAAAGCCGTTGGGACGCATCTCTCGGGCGAAGAAGGTGAGCAGGCGTCGCTCCAGCTCACCGTCAGAGAAGTCGACACTGGCACTGCCCCAGTCGGTATCGACCAGCACGATACGACCACCGGGTTTTGTCGCCCGCACCATCTCACTGACGACCTGCTGTTCTACATCTGGAGACAATACCTGAAGCAGTCTCTCTGCGCGGCAGGCGTCTACTGAGTTATTCTCTAACGGTAGTTCTGTTGCTGATCCCTCACGGTGCTCGATGATAGTGGAAAGCTCGTTTCCGGCAATCACCTTGTCGGCCTCGGCCAACATGGCAGCATCACTGTCGATGCCGATCACCCTGCCGTTAACCCCGGTGAGTTGAGCCAGTGCCGGGGTATCGACACCGGGACCGCAGCCGACGTCGATCAGGGTCATTCCCGGTGTGATCGCCATGTGCTGGTAACTTAGCTCCTTGAGTGAACGGGCGCGTTCGGCCATCTTTTTCAAATAGTCTGCATTAACATATCCGTCGTCGAGTGACATGCCTTTCTCCTGAGTTCAAAGTCAGAAAACACTTAAAAGATTGATTCCTGCCCACAGCCCAACCCCATAGCCGAGATGATTCAACGGGCTGGCGATGAGGGGCTTGCTGCCATTCGGGCCGAGCATTCCAAAGAGGCCCCAGCCGTACGAGGGCATCAGCAACAGCCAGGGCAGGAAGCTGGTGAACAGTCCAAAGGCGACCCACGGTAGCGGGCTGGAGGGAAGCACGGCGTAATCACCGGCCCAGAGAATCGGCAGGAACAGCAGGGCAACGGCACCCCCTCCAATGAAATAGTGAAACAGCCAGCCGACAAGATTTTCATGCTGTTGGACTGGCGTGTGTCGAATATCCGCGTGAAAAAATCTGCCAGAGAATAAACCGATAAACCAGCGCCCGATTAGTGGCATGGTGACACCGGTGCGATAGCCTAGCCGCTCAGCCAGAGGTGAGATAAGGTCCATGCCGAGTGAGCCGACGAGACCGGCAAGATAGAGGGGGAGGATAAACTCCATCATAGGGTAATAACTCCTTTCAGGTAGGGAACCACATGACCGCTGATAAATACCCGCTCGCCCTTTATCTCACACCAGAGCTCACCGCCACGGGGTGAAAGTTGCCTTGCGTGGAGCGATGATTTGTTAAGGCGTTGTGACCAGTAGGGGGAGAGCAGCGTATGGGCCGAACCGGTCACAGGGTCTTCATCGATGCCGTATTTCGGTGCGAAGAAGCGGGAGACGAAATCGCAGTCATCCCCCGCTGCGGTGACGATAACGCCCCGTCGGTCTAGCTGTTGCAGCAGGCGCAGGTCGGGTTGCAGTGACTGAACAATAGATTCATTTTCTACTACCACCATCCAGTCATCCGCAGCAAAACACTCCTGCGGTGTTATCGCCAGCGCCTCGACAAGCAGAGGTGGTGTGATTTGCGCATGATAGTCAGCAACGGGAAAGTCGAGGGTGAGTCGATTACCCTCCCGTTCCACCCCGAGCTGGCCGCTTTGTGAGTTAAAGGCGACCTGGTGTGCACCGGGCTCAATGTGGTGAAAGTAGACCCACGCCGCAGCAAGGGTGGCATGACCGCAGAGGTTTACCTCCTTGAGTGGGGTGAACCAGCGAATACGCCAGCCATCCCTTTCATGAACGATAAAGGCGGTCTCGGCCAGATTATTCTCCATCGCGATCTGCTGCATCAGCCCATCAGATAACCACTCCTCCAGCGGACAGACCGCCGCCGGGTTACCGCCAAAGAGTCGATCAGTGAAGGCGTCGAGCTGGTAGATTGTCAGTTCCATAAGCGCTCTCCATATTATGTAGGAGAGAGCGTAGGAAATAATTGAAAGACATAACAGATACAGGTTACGATTAAATCCACCATAACAGATGGGTGGTGGGTGTGGGAGCGTCAGAACAGCACTTTCTCTATCAGCAGGTGGCGGAGGATATGCGCCGCGCTATCGGTATGGGTACCTATCCCGCCGGTGAGCGTTTGCCGTCGCTACGGCGTATTGCCGATCACTACGAGGTGAGTCTGGCCACCGCGATTCAGGCCTACCAGTGGCTGGAGGACTCCGGTTTTATCGAGGCACGGCCCAAGTCGGGTTACTACGTGCTGGCTCAGGGGTGTGGAGAGGCGTGCGAGCCGGAGATAAGTACACCCCGTATGAAGGCGGGGGAGGTAACGGTTGGACAACTGGCGCTCGACATCCTGGCCGAGGCGCGCCGACCCGATATTATCAATCTTGGTGCCGCAATCCCGGGCCCTGATCTGTTACCGCTTAAGAGTTTGTCGCGCATCTATGCCGGAGTGGTTCGGCGCGATGTGCGTCTGCTCGGCTACTACGAGGAGCAGCAGGGAAACGCCTTTCTGCGCCAGCAGATCGCCCGCCGGCTGCGGGTGAGCGGGGTGCGGGTACACCCCGATGAGATCATCATAACCAATGGTTGCATGGAGGCGTTGACGCTCTCCCTGCGTACCCTGTGCAAAGCGGGGGATACGGTGGCGGTGGAGTCGCCCAGTTACTATGGCATGATGCAGGTAGCAGAGCAGTTGGGGCTCAACGTACTGGAGTTGCCGACTCACCCGCGAGACGGGGTCGACCTCGATGCACTACAACAGGCGCTGGATAAAAATCTGATCAACGTCTGTCTCTTCATGCCGAGCTTCAACAATCCCCTCGGCTCATGTATGCCCGAGACGAATCGCAAGAAGATGGTGGCGATGCTGCAACGTGCAGGAGTGCCTCTGATCGAAGACGATATCTATGGCGACCTGGGGTACGACAGTGTGCGGCTTCCCGCAGCAAAGGCTTTCGACAAAAAAGGAGAAGTGTTGCTCTGTTCATCGTTTTCCAAAACACTGGCTCCCGGTTATCGCATTGGCTATGTGGTGCCAGGGAGATATTTCGATGAGGTGTTGCGGCGCAAGTTTCTTGGCAACATCGCCACCGCCGCCACACCGCAGGTTGCCATTGCCGAGTTTCTGCAAAAGGGGAGTTATGAGCGGGTGGTGCGTAAGGCGACGCGATACTATCAGCAACGCACCGAAAGATTAAGGCAACTGGTGCTGCAACACTTCCCGGAGGGGACGCGAGTCACCCAACCGCAGGGGGGCTTCGTGTTGTGGGTAGAGTTACCCGAACATATCAACGGCGTGGCGTTGCACGATGCGGCGCTGAGAAAGAATATCACCGTCACGCCGGGGGTGATCTTCTCACCGCGTGGTGATTACCGGCACCATATTCGTATGAGTGCGAGCATGGTGGGGCTGGATGTCATGACAGATGCGGTTAACGTGTTAGGGCGAATTGCACATAAGGTGTAGAGATATGTCACGTAAGATTATTCACGTCGATATGGACGCCTTCTACGCTTCGGTGGAGATCCGCGAGAGCCCGGAGCTGGCCAACCGTGCTGTGGTGGTGGGTGGTAGCGCCGAGGGGCGCGGCGTGGTTGCTGCGGCCAACTATATTGCACGCCGTTACGGTATCCACAGCGCGATGCCTACCTCGGCGGCCAAACGATTGTGTAGTGATCTGGTGGTACTGCCACCGCGTCACAGTTTCTATGCCGAGGTATCGCGGCAGATCCACGCCATCTTCAACCGCTACACCCCGCAGATTGAACCGCTGGCTCTGGACGAGGCATTTCTCGATGTGACCGCCAGTGAAAAACTGTTTGGTAGTGCGGAGAAGATTGGCCGCGAGATCAAGCAGGCGATTAAAGATGAGTTATCGCTTATCGCCTCAGTGGGTGTGGCGCCGAATAAATTTCTCGCCAAACTGGCGGGCGATATCAATAAGCCGGATGGATTTGTCGTGGTCGATGAGAATCATATCGAACGCTTTCTGGCACCGCTGCCGGTGACAAGGATCTGGGGTGTGGGTAAGGTAGCATCGAAAGGATTCGAGAAGCTGGGTATTCGTACCATCGGTCAGCTGCAACAATATCCGCAACGCCTGATTATCGATCACTTTGGCAACAGCGCGGAGCAGTTTTGCCGACTGGCACGGGGGATTGATGATCGACCGGTGGTGAGTGAGTCTGAGGCCAAATCGATCTCCAATGAGACCACCTTCGCCGTCGACATTACCGATCAGAAAATCATGCGTGACTGGCTCCACAGCCTCACCGAGCAGGTGGCTTGGCGCCTGCGGGCCCACGAGCTGAAGGGACGCACAGTACAGATAAAGGTACGCTTCAGTGACTTTACCACCCTCACACGTGCCCACTCACTCGATGAGGTGACCGACATTACCGCTGAGATCTGGCAGGCGGTACAGCAACTGTTTGAGCAGCGCCTGCCGCGCCCGCTACCACCGGTGCGGCTTCTGGGTGTCGGGGTAAGCAACTTTGCAGAACCAATTGCGAGTCAGGGTGATCTCTTCGCAGCAGAGGAGAGTGAAAAGCAGCGTCGTATCGATGAGGTGCTCGATGCGATGCAGTCACGTTTTGGTCGCGACAAGGTACAGCGGGGAAAACGACCGGGTGAGTAAAGTCAGGTGTATTAGTTACAGACACTGATCCGTTGAGTCGTTACGACAGCGTTTTCTATCTACCCACAACGCACCGCCCAGCTGTGTACCTATGAAGTTGGTCTCGAACAGTTCTGCATCCACCAGAGAGGAACGGCGCAGGTTGCTACCGCTGAGGTCGGCATAATAGAGATTGCTTTCGTCCAGTATCGCCTTTTCCATATTGGCCCCCTTTAGTGAGGCACGCTCCAGTGAGGCATTGCCAAGGTCGGCCTGACTCAGGTTGGCCTTGTCCAGAGTAGCCTCGTCCAGTTGTGCCTGTTTTAGTCTGGCCTCAGTAAGGTTGCTACTGTTCAGGTTGGCCTGTTGCATCTTGCACTGATAGAGGCTGGCTCCACTCAGATTGGCACCTTCAAGGTTGGCCTGTTGCAGCGAGGCACGATCAAAATGGGAGCCCTTCATTTGTGCAGCGGAGAGATTGGCCTGATTCAGATTACTACTGAGTAGCCGCGCCTCATTAAGTCGTGCACCGCCCAGATTGGCCCCCTCCAGATTAGCAAAGCTGAAATCGGCACCAGAAAGGCGAGCCCCTGAGAGGTTGGCCCCCTGCAGAGAGGCCCGTTTAAGAATAGCGCCACGCAGATCAGTCCCGCTGAGATCCATCCCCTCCAGATGACAGCCACTCCAGTTTACGTGGGGGGCAGCGGGATCGTCACAACCAGCGGATGCAGTTAATGAGATGACAGACAGTAATAAAAACAGGGTATTTGCTCGTAACATTTCACTTTGTACAATCAGATTATATCTTCATAAAGTACGGCACTCCGGGGTGAAACGCCAGTATAGCAACGTATAATAACGTGCCAGAATTCATTGAGAGGTGTGAGATGCAGGTAACGGGCGGCGTGGCGAAGATGGTTACCGCACTGGGTGAGATGGTGGACTACCGCTTACCGGTGGGCGATGAGATGGTAGGGTTGAACGAATTTATCGGCCAGACCATTCGCCTCAAATATGAGGGTACCATCCACTGTGTTGCCTGTGGGCGCAAAACGAAGAAGAGCTTCAGCCAGGGCCACTGCTACCCCTGCTCGCAAAAGCTCGCCAGTTGCGACCTCTGCATCATGAAGCCCGAGACCTGCCACCATGCCAAAGGAACCTGCCGTGAACCGGAGTGGGGCGAGGCCAACTGCATGCAGGATCACTTCGTCTATCTGGCCAACACCTCGGGGCTGAAGGTGGGGATCACCCGCGGCTCCCAGGTGCCCACCCGCTGGATGGACCAGGGGGCGACCCAGGCGCTGCCGATCTTCAAGGTACCCACACGCCTCATCTCCGGCCTGGTGGAGGTGATCTGCAAGAACCACGTTGCCGACAAGACCGACTGGCGCAAGATGCTCAAGGGCGATGGGGAGCCGATGGAGCTGCTTGCACGACGTGATGAGTTGCTGGAGTTGTGTGCAGCGGAACTGGATGCCCTGCGTGGAGAGCAGGGCGAGGGAGCTATAAACATGTTGCCCGAGGCCGAGGTTGTGGAGATCCGCTATCCTGTGCTGGAGTATCCGGCCAAGGTGAGTGCTCTTAACCTCGACAAGACGCCGGAAGTGCAAGGTGTGCTGAAGGGGATTAAGGGGCAGTATTTGATGCTTGATTCTGGGGTGCTGAATGTTAGGAAGTATGGGGGGTATGATGTGACGGTGGGGGTTGGGGGATAGTGTGTAGGGCAGTAGGTACGATTAGCGCAGCGTAATCGTACGTATGCTGTTCCCTCCGATTACGCTGTGCTAATCGGAGCTACGGGCTTGCATTTTTTGTGCTTAATAATATCTATTATGTGGATACGCTGATATGCCTGATTATATTTATAAGTATGAACCGTTCTCTCCTCAAAGTCTTAAGAATTTAAAGGCGCAGTCAATTTATTATGGTTCCCCGCTAGAGTTTAATGATCCATACGATTGTGCGATCACTCCAAAAATAAAAGACCCCTCGCCAGACGATATTATTAAACTAAGGAATTATTATCATAAGAGATTTCATGGTAATGATGTGGCGGCTAGTGAGCTTAGTTCTTTGAATGATAGTCAATTCAAAGAAATGGTCGTTCGTAGTACGCGGGCTGCAATTCAGAAAAGACTTGGTGAGTTCTTGGCAACAAAAGGGGTTACATGTTTTTCTGAGAAAAATGACAATCTGCTGATGTGGTCGCACTATGGAGGAAGGTACAAAGGATTTTGTCTAGAATTTGATACAAGCTATCATCCATTTGATAAACTGAGGAAAGTGACATATTCAAAAGAAATGCCAATAATTGATGCTGTGACATTACTTATGCATGACACGACAGATCAAGTAATTGATATGTATACAACTAAGTCAGATGCATGGCGGTACGAAAAGGAGTGGAGATCTATTCATTCAACAAAGGGAACGCTGTACACATATGAGGCGTCAGCTTTAACGGCAGTTTATTTCGGTCCAGATATTGATGAGCAGTCAATGGAAATAATATGTCTTATATTGTCTGGACAAAATGAAACGGTAAAATACTTCAGAGGCAAAAGAAGTGAGGATAAGTTTGAGGTAAATTTTGAAGGGTTTGACTATGTAAGTCACCTTGAAGCTAAGCGTTTAGGGTTAATCACATAACATATAGGTAGGTTAACAAAGCCTAACCCACCAAATCACTTCATGGCGTGTTTCGCTCGGCTCTATCCGCACTATATCAGTGCCGTAGGGTGGGTTAGGGCCGTAGGGTGGGTTAGCGCAGCGTAACCCACCAAATCCCCCCACGGTGGGTTTCGCATAGCTCTACCCACCCTACATCACTAATCCAACACATGCGACACCAACCCATCCGCCAACTTAGGCTCAAACCAGGTCGACTTGGGTGGCATTACCTCATTAGCATCGGCCACACTCATTAGTTGATCCATACGGGTGGGGAAGAGGGAGAAGGCGACGGCCATCTCGCCGTTGTCGACGCGGCGCTCCAGCTCCTGCAAACCACGAATACCGCCAACAAAGTCGATGCGTTTGTCGCGGCGCGGGTCGCTGATGCCAAGAATTGGATCAATCAAATTATTCGCCAGCAGGCTGACGTCGAGCTGACCGACCGGGTCGTCACTCGGCACCAGCCTATCGTTAATGGTCAGCTTGTACCACTTGCCGCCCAGGTACATGCCGAACTCTTTATTGGCGGCGGGCTTTACTGCCTCACTCGCTTCAGTTACCGAGAAGCTCTCACCAATCTTCGCCAGCAGTTCATCTTCGGAAAGACCATTCAGGTCGGTGATCACCCGGTTGTAGTCGAGGATCATCATCTGGTTGTCAGGGAAGACCACGGAGAGGAAGTAGTTGTAGGACTCATCGCCGGCGTGGTTGGGGTTGGCCTCCTTGCGCATCGCCGCGACGCGCGAGCCGGCTGCCGAGCGGTGGTGGCCGTCGGCGATGTAGATGGCATCCATCGCATCGAAGGTGCTGGTGATGGTGTTGATGTCGGCCTGGTCGGTCACCGGCCAGATGGCGTGTTGCACGCCGTCATCGGCGGTGATGTCGACCTCAGGGGCGGCGGCGGTGACGCGCTCTACCAGCGCATCGATGGTGGCATCGTGTTTGTAGGTGAGGAACACCGGGCCGGTCTGGGCGTTGAGGGTGTCGACCTGACGCACCCGGTCGTCTTCTTTATCGGGGCGGGTGAACTCGTGCTTGCGGATGCGGTTGGTGTCGTAGTCGGGGACCGAGGCGACGGCCACCAGGCCGATCTGCTGGTGGCTGCCCATGATCAGGCGGTAGAGGTAGTAGCAGGGCTTTTCGTCCTGCACCAGCACCCCCTCGGCCAGCATTTTGTCGAAGTTCTCTTTGCCCTTGGCGTAGACGCTCGCGTCATACGGGTCGGTTCCCTCCGGCAGGTCGATCTCCGGCTTGGAGATGTGGAGGAAGCTCCACGGGCGACCATTGGCACGCACCCGCGCCTCGGCGCTGTTGAGCACATCGTAGGGCGGGGCGGCGACATCGGCGGCACGGCCGGGGGCGGGGCGCAGTCCGGCGAAGGGGCGGAGCAGGGGCATGGCGGTTCCTCATTAGCTCAATCGGTTAGTTCGCCTATTGGAAACCAGTGGCGGTGGAAGGGCAAGTTCATTACCTAATCTGGGGATAAACCCCCATTATTAGCCGCGCCCTATCTGCGGTAGAATGGCGGCCCCTGTTAATTGCCACCCACTGTTTGCCATGAAAGAGATCATCCTGGTTACCGTCTCAGGCCATGACCGCCCCGGCCTGACCGCGCAACTCACCGCCATCCTCGCCCGCTACGATGTCACCGTGCTAGATATCGGCCAGTCGGTGATCCACGACACCCTCTCCCTCGGCATGATGGTCGAGCTGCCCCCAGAGTCGGCCGGTTGCCCGGTCTTCAAGGAGCTGCTGTTCAAGGGGCACGAGCTGCACCTGAATATTAGATTTACCCCGGTCAGCGAGGAGGAGTATGAGAATTGGGTGGCCGCCCAGGGCCGGCCGCGCCACATCGTTACCCTGCTGGGGCGCCAGATCTCCTCCAGGCACCTGGCCCGCGTCTCCGAGGTGGTGGCCGCGCAGGGGTGCAATATCGATCAGATCACCCGTCTCTCCGGTCGCCGGACCCTGCAGCGCCCCGAGGAGAAGCGCGCCGCCTCGGTGCAGATATCCTTAAGTGGCGAGGTGAAGGATATCGCGGCGATGCATGCCGAGTTCCTGCACATATCTCAGGAGATGGATCTGGATGTGGCGGTACAGGAGGACAATCTCTACCGCCGTTCGCGTCGGCTGGTCTGTTTCGACATGGACTCCACCCTCATTCAAGCCGAGGTGATCGATGAGTTGGCCAAGGTGGCCGGTATCGGTGACCAGGTGGCCGAGATCACCGAGGCGGCGATGCGTGGCGAGATGGACTTTACCGAGAGTTTCACCCGCCGCATGGCGCTGCTGGAGGGGCTGGAGGAGTCGGTGCTGGCCGAGATCGCCAAAAACCTGCCGATCACCGAGGGGGCGGAGCGTTTGATACGTCATCTGCGACACTTCGGCTACAAGGTGGCGATCCTCTCCGGCGGTTTTACCTACTTCGCCAACTATTTGAAGGAAAAACTGGGTATTGATTACGTTTACGCCAATCAGCTCGACTTCGAGAATGGCAGGCTTACCGGCAAGGTGAAGGGCGAGATCATCGACGGGGCGATGAAGGCCAGATTGCTACGCCAGCTCGCCGAACAGGAGGGGATATCGCTGGAGCAGGTGATCGCGGTGGGCGACGGCGCCAACGACCTGCCGATGCTCTCCATCGCCGGTCTCGGCATCGCCTTCCACGCCAAGCCGATCGTCAAGGAACAGGCGAAACACTCCATCGCCACGCTGGGACTGGATGGTATTCTCTACCTGCTGGGGATGCGTGATCGGGAGATCGCCGAGCTGGAGTAACCCCTTCGCAGGCTACAGCTTTGCGGCGATCTCCCTCAGTTTGGGAATAGCAAGGCCAAACTCATCGGCGAAGCCGAGGTTACGCTTAAGACGCCCCGGTGCTGAACGACCCATACACTTGTGCTCAAGGTCGCCCTTGATCCCTTCGACCATCCCCTCGATCAGCTTTTCGCGATCCAGCTCCTTGCCGATGAGCTTGAACTGGATCTCCATCACCTCGCCGGCAATCTCGCGTGCCAGTGGCTGGTGATCGCGCCACATCACATCGACGTCGGTGCCTTCCGGCAGTTCCAGTCCGGTGATGTTGGTGGTGAGGATGTAGACGTTCTTGCGTACCAGTTCGTACTCCATCTCTTCGGCGTTGGCACACTCCCAGATGGGGATGTCGAGCGACTTCATTGCCGCCTCAAGGATCGGGGCGCCGGTGCCGTAGGTAGGGGAGGGGACCAGCACCTTGTAGTCCTGTCCCTTCTTCTTCTCGAACCAGACCGAGATCACGGTGGGGGCCTGCAGGCCGTGTGCCTCCCAGTCGCGCGGCAGTAGTTCGTTCTGCAGCAGGCACAGACAGTCGCGCCACTCGGCAGGGATTTTCTCCAGCACCGGGTGGAGGTCGTTCTCGCCTACGGCGACCAGCACCAGTGCTGGTGTGGTGAGGGCTTTGGCGATGGCAGCGACATCCATCTGACGGGTGACGGGGAAGACCGGGTAGCCCTGCTTGAGAAAACCACGGGTGAAGACGCCGGACATCTCGCCGGTGCCGATGACTACGATGGGGTCGTTCATGTTTGCTCCTTGGTGATTCTTATGGGTGCACAATGGTCTCGATGCGTAGTTCGCTCTGGTCGCTGATGATAGCAAAGAGGCGATCGATATTGGGGTGTTTGCCCGGATTGGCCTGGGCATCGGCGGTGTGCTCGGCGTAGAGGATCAGCCCCTTTACTGCCGCGGCCCTGTTGAGACTACCGAACTCCTGCGCCAGGGCGTTGTAGACAGCCACCGAACCTGCCTTACCGGGCCTGTTCTCGATGGTGTCGACAAGGGTATCGCCATCGTAGAGCTCCAGTTTCTCGATCTGCTCAATGGTGGGAAGTGTGGCCAAAATGTCGCTGAAGATAATCAAAATCTACTACTCCTGAGTTTCCGCTTATTATTGAATATCTAATCATTAATTCATACCGCAAAGGTAGGATATGCCAATTATCTCTGTGAGGTATTTGATTTAGTCTAAATTCGTGATAACCTTGCCGACTTTGTGGGATATGGGCAAGAGAATGCCCTGAAATGAACCAAATAATTAGGCCCCGCCAGGTAATAACAATTATAGGGCAGAACGGTAGTGAAACTGTATCTAAACCAAAGGCAATACTAAGGAGATGAGTATGTTTAACGCTTTACGTGTATCTATTGTTGCAACCACCCTTGCCGCTTCCAGCCTCCTGATCGGAACCAATGCGCTGGCCGGTGGCTATAAGATGAATGATCTGTATAACCCCAACCCGGCACCACTCACTGTTGTAAATACGATTTCAGAGGTTAATGGCTATATCGGGGGCTTCGTTGACTCAGCAGGTAATGTCAATGGGGATATGATGAATCCCGATAACGTTAGCATTCTCTATCCAATCTCCGGTACGGTTTATGCCACCGTTACTAACAAGCACAGCGGAGAGACCATGGGTACCATGAATAGTGTCGGTACCGTAGGTGCTACCGTTGAATTCAGCACCGCCTTTTTTGGTCTGATGGGAGACTGGAGTCAACTCCCGGCGGCACTCCCATGGACGATGCAAAGTAATTTCGCAATGAATGTGGGCGGCTCAACCTTTGCCCTGGAGGAAGAGCTGACCGGGCGGGCATTCCCGCATCTCGGTCCGGTAGAGAACCCGATGGAGACTGGCACTATGGCGCTGCGTATGGCCGGTTGTGCGGGTGTGCGTGAAACCAGTGGCATGGGAGACTATGCAGGTAAAGTAGGTACCCTGTGCATGAATGGCACCTTCACCTTTGATCAGACCTTCACAGGTGTTGGCGTCTCTAACTGCTCAATCGCACTGCACGACCCGCTGCAGATGTAAGCGATAACTATCGCAGCGAAAAGGCCGGTGCTTAGCACCGGCTTTTTTTATGTCTACGTAGATCGTGTGATAACTCTTTAATACTCGATCCCGGCCTGTGCCTTTATCCCAGCCTTGAAGGCATGCTTCTCCAGGCGCATCTCGGTGACGGTGTCGGCGGCGGCGATGAGTCCCTCGGGGGCGCCGCGGCCAGTAATTATTACGTGCTGCATCGTCGGGCGTTGTTGCAGTGCCTCAAGCAACTCCTCCAGTGGCAGGTAGTGGTACTTGAGGACGATGTTGAGCTCGTCAAGGATGACGAGATTGACCGTTTCGTCCTGCAGCATGGCGAGGGCGATCTCCCATCCCCTGCGTGCGGTCGCCTCGTCCTGTTCGCGGTTCTGTGTCTCCCAGGTAAAACCGTCACCAGTAACGTGATACTCGACCTCCGGAAAACGGGTAAAAAAGGCCTCCTCGCCAGTGGTGCCGCGCCCTTTGATGAACTGTACGATACCGACCCGTTTGCCATGGCCGAGGGCGCGGGCGGCAACACCAAACGCCGCGCTGCTCTTCCCCTTGCCGTTGCCGGTATTGACGATGAGCACGCCGCGCTCCTCGGTGGCACGGGCGATACCCTCATCTACTACGGCCTTTTTGCGTGCCATGCGTTCGTTGTGGCGTTGTTTGTGGTCGTTATGCACTAATAACTCCACTTGTGGCGGAGTTGTGTGAGCTCCTTGAGTCCATCAATCAATACCGGTGCGGGATGAAGAAAATTGTCACCATCGAGATTGATGATGGTGAGTGGTGTCTTAGGGACGATAAATGCACACTGTTGGCTCTGTTTGCGCTCAAACAGGAAGATCAGCTCGGGCTCAAGCTCATTGATCAGGGCGTTGAGGGAGGTGACTGTCTCGCCATGCTTGATGTGGCGGATCTTCTCCTCCGTTT
>Ga0224501_10001350_pt1 | contig 19089 bp, 13 predicted proteins | sample SF_Oct11_sed_USG_4_FD_169105 | JGI IMG/M metagenome (GOLD analysis project Ga0224501, IMG submission 169105) | Sediment microbial communities from San Francisco Bay, California, United States - SF_Oct11_sed_USGS_8_1 | ecosystem: Environmental > Aquatic > Marine > Sediment | place: USA...
ATAGTAGGCTCTGGATTGACATTAAACACTGAATAGATTTCCCCATCTTCAGTATTTCGCTGATGGCTTAAAGACGTGATACGTTGTGCGAGACTAACATAACTGGTACGGTGTGCGTACTGCGTGGCCACTTTAAGTAAGGAATCAGGCATAAGCTGACAAATCTGGTAAGCCTTTTCCAATCTCTCCTCTCTACACGCAATCTGTAAATTATACAAAACCATACATTTCCTAGTAGATTATAGCATAACTAAGCCAGAATGTTCAATGGTGTGCTCTAAATCAAGGGTAGCTCTATGGGTGATCTGAATTCAAAATAACGATTTGGGCGAACAAAAACACCAACACAGGCAGTCGGTCAGCACAATGTGTTTGTAACGCTCTAAATTTGTGGCATAACATCAAATGTTTGCAGGCCCGCATGGGAGCCCCCGCCATCACTCACATTGATGCCGGTACAATTTGGCTCACTAATGACCACGCGGCCAAGGGACAAACTACCTTTTCTTTGTTAGATAATTCCCAGAAACATACATACACACAAGACACCTACACAGATGTACACACCGAGAATAACTTGAGTAGAGCGGTTCTTTCCTGTTTCTCATACTCCGACTCATCGCCCATCTTATCACACAGCCAGTTGCTTGCTGCTCGTGTAAAGAGCTTACTACGCCATACAAGTTCCTGCAACACAGCATCAATCTCATAGTCACGGCATGGTCGTCAATGTAACCCTTTTTTCTTGTATGACCACTTCAGAGTCATTGTGTCATTTTCGACACAGTATGGGGTCCAACAAGCAACTCAATAACAATGCTTCATCTCAAAATGAGGCTCGTGTTTGGGTTTGTGTGAGGAGTTTGCACTCGTTACGGAAACTCAACATGTAATCAGGTTCTTATGATTGCAACCCCAGTGCTCTAGCACACTATCCAGCGCATGCATCCTGAGGCTGGGATTATTTCAGTAAAGATCAGCTATGTGAAATAGCATCTATTGCTTGAGAGAACCCATGTGGTGCATGTACTGATAATATATATGGGAAAGCCGGCGTGATGCCGACACCGATATGACATTTCCCCGCATTTTTTTCTAATTTTACAGAGGCATCGAGTGTCAGCGAAACAAGCCTGTGCTATGCAGTGTTATACACTTTGTCTTGAGCTAGTCTCGGATCTTGAGGCAGTGGTTACAATGAACAATCAAACCTCATTACACCTCGGCCACAGTTTATCGGCATTAACTCACCTCCTGAGCAGAAGTCTCCATGTCCAGCCTGGATAGTTGGATCTGAAAATCCAGTTTCATGAGAGGAGGACGAGGAGCGGTGACCGGGTGCCCTCGTCCCTTTTTAGCTACGCAGAGAATTTGTCCTGGAGATTCGGACACACTGACTAGAAATGGGGGATGATGGTCCTTGGTCTGCAACATGAAAGTGTATCTAAGGGGGAAGCGGCGGCTTAGTGGGTAGTGCTGAAACGTTGGACCAAGTGGCCACGGTTTGATTCAAAGTCTGTGCATCACTTCGTGCTTTCGCCCTTATCGGATTCAGATTGCAGCGTTAAATAAAGATGGCCCGCCCATACAATACATGGGCAAACCATGGACCATCCTGAAAACCAGCCATTGGTTTAGTGATGCCATCCATATGTGAAACAAAACGATCTGATCTTATACAACATAATGAGGGGCTAAAGGAGTCGGATATAGCGGCATAGCTAAGGGGTGAAAGCAGTTGGTTCAAGATCTAAAGATCCTGGGCCTAAGACTCGTCCATGTCAGGTTACCACTGTGAGTATGAACTTTCCAAAAAACTGCCGATCCTGGCCAAACCTGAGGTCTAGAAGGTCCGCTAAATAGGATGGCCAAGTGCCCACACGAAGCAATATATCACAATCGCAGCAAAGAGCTCACACCCACAACGAGAGCCTGTCATGACTGTGGTTTGAATTGAGGTTCATCAGGTTGCAACCCCAGCGCACCACCACTGAACCATCCTACAAGCTTTACACATTGATGTGCCAAACGTTGTGCCTTCGGTTTTTCATAGTATAGATGGTAAACATTCCCACCACCCAAACAGTTTTAATAACTCACAGTTGACTTTGTGTTGGCCACAGGAGTCCACACAGCCCCGTGTATTCTATACATGGTAAGTAGACCTGTCGAGTCATAACTGCAGGGAGTTCCTTCTGAGCTAAACCTGTAACACATTGCCTATGAGACAATAATAGTAGGATAGCTTTAATCCCTAGACTTATACGACAGTATATATCTATACTCAAACCATGGTACCAATTATCGCCATCATGACTTTTTTTAACACACTGGAAGGCAGCTCCAAGCTATGTGCTTCATGACACATTGAGAGTTGTTACATTCATGATCACTGAGAACTGAATCTATTCTTGATTCGGGGTGCACCCAACTACCAATCACTGATAACTGGCGTTGCTACCGATTCCATTTTCACTTGTTGACTCATAACACACAGTTTGCTAGATACATGACTAAAAGTATCATAAAGCCCAACTAGTCATACTGAGACTTTGCATTTGGTGCTTTTTAGTCCGATATTTCCATCAGCCAAACTAGTTCTATCAAGTTCAACTCGCAAGATGAGAACCGTCTCAAATTAACTGGGAATGAGATGAAGTAACTGACCCTATCCATGTAAGAGTACTGCCCGGGGTGATTGGTAACCGTGAGCCATTCACTAGGAATTCCCTCTCCAGTCCTATCGTCATAATAATCACAGATAAATGTTGTTGTCCATCCAGTGCTATAAGCAGATAATCACAAGTCACGCGATACACGGATTGATGATTTAGTATAGATACAAGCAATGGCACGGCTGACATAGTGGGAGTTGACTATGTCCAGAGCCAATTCCATTCTACCAGCCTACCTGCCGACTCAGTGTGAAGCATTAGGCTATTAGATTGAACGGACAGTCCTACAAGGTTGGGGTCAGTCATTTGTGTACGAACTACCCAAAACACCAAAAGCAGAGACACAAAACATAAATACACAGATTTCGGGTCCTCAATTCTGAAGGATCGAGTAACCCTGAAACCCTGGCGACATAGAAGCCTTTGGCAGTTGTGTAGTCTTTTTATACCAGCCTCATTCACAAGGAACCCAAAAACCTAATCCTTCCATCAACTGCATACCAGTTAAAAGAATCCGAACGCAAGGTGCACCATATTCCAGTCACCGAATTTCACAAATTCTAAGGCTGACTTTTTAACCACACAAATCTAGTGATCTTACCTGGTGCACTGTGGTAGACAATCATAAGGACATTTTTATATCCGACCATAGCTACAGGAGCACCAGGTAACATGAATGGGTCTAGTTGAACACCTGCAGGGCTGAATGTTCGAACCATGTTGGCACTCGTCACTACAGCGACGTAGTCTCCTCCAACACAAAGACATTGAATAACCTCGTATTTGTCCAATGTTAAAGTCCATTGCTGATTATCATCGTTGGCTGTGTGGTTTATACACAGTAAACAGCTGCAACAAAAACAAGGTTTGTACTCGTTTGGCTTAAAATCGTTAAGTTCTGGGTCAAGCCCTGGCTCCAATGTGCTGGTTCACGCAGCTCTATAACAAGTTACAGGCTTGAGCAGTTCATCAAGTTTTCATAACTATGTAGAACAGCAAATATATATGACAAGATATTGCTAGGGGCAATACAAAATATCAGAAAACGGGTGTCTGACATCCAATAAAGGTGTATATTTTCTAATTTATCACTTTTATTGATGGTTCATACACACTATGCAGCTTATGCATCCCGTCTGTAATTGTTTTGTTGTTACCCGCCCGAGTGAGTAGATTCAGTGATGGTAATTGCCGGATTCATTCCTAATTTATATTATTCACAAAATTATGGTGGGTGACTGCAAAAACCATGGAAAACAAACCTCCTTCGCTGACTGTTTTCTCTGCTGCCTAGTAATATAGCTGTCTCCCCGATGTCGGCCATTATATAATTCTCAGTATTACTTAGATGGATAGCGTGGTGAACAGCCGCATCATGAAACTCTATATCTACAGTGGAGTCTTCTTCAGACGCGTAGCTACGAATCATTCCTACAGAGTTCCACACCTGAAATAGAAAAGAATACCAACAGGTCAGTCCAGCATTGATCAGACTGAAAAAAACCGTTTGACACCAACACAACATGTCGCTATCCAATAGTTGGTTACAATCATTATTAGCCAGAAATGTTACTGATGACTGTCTGTGTCGTGCCATGCGGTGAGCTTCTGTACTGCCTTTCCCCTGATTAAATCAATGGGCACTTAGATTGGCAGGGTGCGAGGGAGAGAAGTATAAGTAAAGTGGTCATAGTGAACTAAACTAGCCGGCCGGGCAGGTTATGAATGCTATTATTGTCAAACAATACATAGGTTGAAAATCGATTACCAGTATTACTGTTCGCAATCACCCCCACCTCTGTTCAGGGACCCTAGCCACCATAACGAAGAAAGACTGTTTCAGATACTTTGTAAGGGTTTCTCTAGGTACAGTTTACAGTAGGATTTCCCGGATGTAGGAGAAATGAGTAGCTCTCACCATGTATCTGGATGGCAGATCACAATCTGTGGATCCTGGCTGGAAGGCTTCCTGCTCATCAGTCTGTAATGGCTGGGGTGTAATCCGTGTCACATCACGTGGTGGTGCTTCTGTTTTCACTTCCTGTTTATCCGTAGCCGTGGTTATCTCAGAATCCGCCACACTCATCTCTGTATCTAGATAAAATCAAAAATCAACCAATAACTCAAACTAATGGGATTATCTATTTACCCCGTGTTCTGCACAAGCTCTTCTAAACCTGCGGCTTGTTCTGGCCGGATAGGAGCTAAACATCATATAAGAAGCTCATACGCACCATGGAAAGTCAGCATGAACCCCGATTGATTTGACCTTGAGCTAGGGGGTTTAACCAGTGGCTGTATGAAGGGAAATCTGATTACTTGATGGGTTAAGTCGGTCAGCAATTACACACAAAAACTTCACTAAATTCGTTCCTGAATTCTAAATAAACTCCATGACATCGCAAAAGAAACATAACTATGGAGTATGAACAGCGGAAAACACATGATACATTGAGAGATCCGCATCTGACACGTACCACTTTCATCGTCAGACTCCATTTTCTGGGCTTTCTTCCGAGTAGCTTTCACCTCCTCCTCATGTTCTTCCACGATGTCCTTGAACTCCTCACCATCAAGGTCATCAGCGAAATCGTCGTCGGCATCGAATAAATCACCAATCTCAGCAGGGGTAACCTATGGAATTCAACATTCGACGTACCTCGTAACTCATATAATAGTATTAATAATATCTAATTTAGTTTGTGTCACCTTCCGGACACAGTCATGGAGGAAGGATTAGGGATGTTTCATTTTGAGATTCATTGCGAAAGTTCAGAGAGATTCCATGACGGAAATCAAGTAAAACCGATCATATATAAACTAAGCATTTGAGAGGCTCTAAATTGAGAATGGAAAATTTGAGGTTCGCATAAAGTTAAAGAAATACTATATAGAGGCTTGCCTAGTAGGCCAATGACCCAGTGAGGAAATCAACAATGCAAGTACTCCGTCGCCACCAACAAATGCCATAATTTGGAAATCATATGAAGAGCCCAATACAATTATCTCAAAGTTTTGGTGTGATTTGTCGAATCACTGTTCCTAAATTTACATACCTCTTTTTCTTTTGTTGTGATGGACATAACATCCACACTGCCAAACTGCCCCTGTAAAGAGAGGGGCGACATTGAGTGGCTAAATTCCTGATGCCCGGTGCGTATATACAACAGCATAGTAGATTCGGACGCTGCCTTATCATTGATAACATATGTTATAGGACCACTAATGCTGAGAGCATAACGGATATGATTGACAAATCTCTTACCTGGTCATCAGAGTATAGAATTTGGCTAGCGCTGACCCAACAGAGTGAAGTTATACACCCACGACTAAGTTCTGATCGGTGGTTAATTGTCCAATCAGAAGCTTCCCATACTATGAGCCTTCCATCTGTACTTCCTACTGCTAGTAACTTGTCGTCAGGAGAGTAACTGCAGATGTTCAGTGACTGTCAACAGAAGAGGGCTGTGAAACCATCATACCTACAGCAAGTTCAGTTGACGTGGATAAAAAATTGCTTGGGCAACATGTAGTAGAAAGGAGCGAATACATGTCCATTCCCTTTCACTTAGAGGGTGCAGAATTGGCACTAGAGGGTTAGTGCGCAAAGTACTCAGAACCCATTTTAACAGAAGTGGCAGGCTATTTTGACATTCCTAAGTTTAGAAAAACGATGATGAAATTGCCATTTTTTCCGCTTCCTTATTTTATGTTAGCGCTGGTTGCTAGAATCACATCAGGACCTTTTTCCAGTTTGTTTTTCTGCAATCACCTTGTACTGCAGCTTTTTCGGATATTGAGTATTATCACCTTTACTTGGCTTAGATGATTTCCTACCTTAGTAAGAGAAGGGTCAGTAAGTGTATTGGTTAACTCTCCAGATTCCCGATTATATATATGGACTTCTGAACTGACAGGGACAGCCAGTAAGGTACTATCAGACTTCCAACTGGATTTCGCCAGACTCTCACATAAACTACAAGACAAATTACATACATGTAGTACAAAATTATTAGGTCGCTATGATATACAGTAGATGGAAACAGAGTACAGTCAGCCGTCTTACAGAAACGACCAGGTTCGTACATCACTTGTCAGGGATGTTTCAGTACACCAGCAGAGGTAGAGGCAGACTAGATGATGAAATACCCGAAAATGACTGTCATTACCATTTGTTTACTACTAAAATTTACAACTAAAATTCTGGAATCTCAGCCACACAACTGTGTAGGACTAGGAGTGATTTAATTGGACAAATTGGGACAATAGCGTATGAGACTTTGTAGAAGTACCTTTACCTCCATTTATACTCTACACTCCCCGAGGGAGTCGAGGACAATACACCCTAGGCAAATTGAGGCCGGATGCCCTTCCATTGATTTGACTGAAATTCCAACCCACGACTCAGTGCGTGCATTCTAACCACCAAGCCATGACTGCCCCTAGTGCTTACCTCATATCATTGCATTTAGTTAATATTTTAAATGTATGAAGGCAACATTTAGTCTTCGCTTTCCATATTCTAACCGTTTGGTCACCAGAAGAGGAGGCCAAGTAACCATGGTTACTGAGCGCCACACTGAGAACAGGGGCTGTATGTCCGGATACTGTTACAGTGTCATGTTCTTTGTTTATCACCTTTATGGAGAAGTCACTACAATATTGAAGCACTATCCATGATATGGAGATAGCTAGAGAGCTTAACATATAATTTGTAATTCTACCAGTACATGGCTCTGATCCAGGAGAACTATTAGGATGGCCAATTCCCTGGGTAGAGCAACAGAACGAAAATGAAATAACAAATTCAGTAAGGTAGGGAAAGACAAACCCACATGGGTAGACATCAGTTGGCTTCTTGATATTCAGCAGATCCCAGATGAATACGCGTTTAGAAGTACATGTTTTTTACTTAAACACATTAAATCATTATCTACTAGCATAGCATGACTTAGCCTAGCCCTTTTAAAGAAACTAGGTGGCTTTCATCTGAAAGTGGTTACCTGCAAGCAGCAGCGATCTGACTGTTACTACTGCAGAGGTCTGTGATAGGAGCAGGAAATCGTGTTACCAAGCCGTTACACTGTCCCTCTGAGATGCTGTAACTCTGTAAACTGTTTCCTTTATCAGTGGGACAGTAAAAATCATCACCCTGTAAACATAAATACAGGCTGCGGTTGTCAAGTCTTTCTAACTTTCCTTAGCTACTTGATACTGCTGTAAACGTTTTTTTTTGCCACAGACCAGATTGATTCATAGGCATATCATGATTATCATAAGATTTAGGGCATTTTTCTAAGGGTGCCATTCTGCTCTTAGCCACCATTTTAGCTGCGGTCTTTCCCTTTGGCCCTGCCAGACCTGCATACAAGGGAGTACATAAGATCAGCCAGAATAATCCCTTGAAATACCTTCCCCGGCCGGAAATTGAACCCGGGCCATGGGAGGACAGACAATGAGATAAATTTATTCTCTCACTGAGCTATCACGACTGTCTCAACATTTTACTTGGGTTCATTATACAGGTAAAAGTAATCGGAAGTTGAAACCTCATACCAGGAGTGTGAGGCAGGTAATATTTCCACCAAGTTTGAAGACTTGAGTGGCTTCTTCATCTTCCACTTCATCCCAGACTTTTACAGAGCCATCAGAACCAGCTGTTAGAATCTTCTCCGAACTGCAATAATTTTTCTTATTCTTAGAGTTAGTCTTACCCTGTGACTGTGAGTGAGTGCGAGTACCCGTATGCGTATGATTGAACTTGTGGCACTCAGTGACTCACTACTCAGTCAGTGTCATGCTAAGTTGAGTTACTAAGTTAGCACTACTACTGTACTAGTGTGGACTGTACTGTAGACGTAATACTAATACTAGTCAACCCTGACTGATCGACAAACAAACACTCACACTGTCACTCACTGTGATTCAATTTATCGACTGATCCAGACAGCTACTCCACTGACTCAGTCCAGTGACCGACAGTCACACACAGTGGTACTGGCCAACAACTGCTGACCCTAGTCTAGTCTGTTCTGTCATCTGTGTTCACCTGTATTTTCATACCGAGTGATCACTGATGTCTGACGAGTCAACCAAAGTGGGTGAGTCACTGACTGACTGACTAAAGTAAATACTAAAATTTAAATAACTGCCTCAGCCCTCAGTCAGTTCAGTAACTGAACACTGGGTCTGGACTAACCGTCTAACGGGACTGGGTCAGTTCTGAACTGGACTCTGGTCTGGACTGGCGTCTAGCTTGAGACATTGACAATCAACCATCAAATGGATCATGAGTCATCGAAATCGAATGATCATGAATGGTGGATCATTCAATCGTTTGTACTTCACTACTTGGTTTGAAGTTTGTTAAATTGAGTAGTCAGTCACTCAGACTCAGAGTCAGTCACTAGTCAGTCAGTGGTTGACCGTTGAGATAGCACTAGTAGACAGTATACTGAGAGTAGTGATTACTTAGTACTTACTGCTTGTCGTATATAACAGTGGTGGGCCCAGCGCTGTGGGCTGACTTGGGAGCAACAGACATGGTGGTTATTGTTCAATATTTCACAATGCTGAGTTCCAATGCAACGCAGGGATTCAGACCTGACACAGAACCCAAGTCCCAAGCCAACTTGGTTTCCCGCCAGATAAAACCGGAGACAGGTCGTGCAAATTGTAAACATCGGGGACCCCTCTAATCAGGGCTCAATGTTGTGCGGTGGAATTGTCATACCAGAGACATAATACCGCTGTGACGTACCGGTCCTGAATGACCAGAGTACGCAACTCCGTATACGGAACCAGATCGCCACATGGCACAACTTGTTGGCTAATTATATTAATATGATTGGCTTGAGAAAGATCAGCTGGCTATTGCTACAGGAATCAGATTCATTCTTTTGACTCTTTTCTCGATCGAAAGTGTTTTGAAATAAAACGCAATTGCATGTGAGTATACATTGACAAGCTTCTCTTTGAGTCTATCGTGATTCATTGTTTTGGTTTCACCATGCAGGCGATTTCGGAGGCTTTATGCGCCACATCGTTCAGGGCTGTGCAACACTACTGGACACTGAGACACAAACATTACTTAATACGAGCTCAATGACTCCGTAAAGACTTGTTGAAGCCACTGCCCCTTGTTGTGAATCAAAAAATGTATAAGATGAGATTTGTGAGCACCTTAGTTCAGAGAAAATAAGATTTTAATCACCCGCGGGGATAGCCTGATACATTGTTGAATATATTCGGTATTAACTATAAGGCATGATACATTTGAAATTATTGCTCATTTTTATCATCAAGTGCCTTCTAAAGTGCGTGATATCACGCAGCGATTTATATAGAGATTAGAGATACAGTCACAGGTTTACGAGCCTGTAAGTATCTTCATGTCTGGGTTGATATGATGATGATAGTTCTTTATCTGCATCACACCTGATAGGTTGGGTGTCGAATGGCGAACGATGGGGCAGCTTTATTGGCCTATGAGCATTATTGATTTCAACTGTGGTAAATTCCATACGTCTCTCGAGTCTCTTTGTGCCAGCCTTTCAGTTCACATACTTATTTAGAGAAGGCTGCATCATGGCGAGAGGTCCATCTCTGAAGAAGCTCATCAGCTATAAAGAAATCAAACAGCGTCTGTTCTGGCAGGTGAGAAATGGGTGACATTCTTTGGCCGATCTAGGCCATTGGCAGTCCTGTTTACAGACCTTCTATATAAGTCTGAAGCCTGCTCTGGATCAGTAGGAATAGGGTTATCATCAGAAACCCATACTCATAATGGGGGCCTGGCTCCGTCAGGACTGGATTCTGTATCCTCCGATTTTAAATATAGTGCTTAAATCACTGGGCTATTAAAACAATGCAGTTTTTTTTATATGCATTTCCAGCCTATTTAATTGCTCCTATAAGGCTAGTTTATTAGTGATGTAGCCTCAAATAGCTAACTGTTGCAATGATGGTGTAAACTAGGCATTCCATCTTGAACCAACATTGTTATCCCACTAACCTAACTATCCAGCTAGTACGCACAATATGGAACTCAAGTTTGTTTCCTCTCCTGTCATATGAGTCAATTTCGCTCAAGATTATTTATCTGAGGTACAAACGCTTCAGGATATACCCTATCCATTAAATATTTGAGACAGGTATATCTTTATTCCAGGGAGTTAGCGACCAACATAGTATGTGTGTGTAAATTTCAGATACGGAGCAGGCTTTTGGTTATTTCGCCACTTCGATATAATTTTCATTTAATATTATTCCAAAAATCAGGGGAAAGTACTTGGCCTCTCCTTTGTGTCAGGGCAGCTTTGTGTTGAGAGTTTCCTTTCCAGTGCTAGTTCTCACTCCAATTTGCAAGTGCTTCGCTTTGTAACACCAAGATATATAAATAATGGAGGTCTCAAGCAGTGGACAAGGGTCAATATTATTCCACAGTTGTTGAAGATCCACTCTCTATTCTCATGATCGAAGAGTAGTCGAGTTACGGACAGGTATTGTGTAAACAAGGTGTAGGTTAACTGACCCCAACCTGAGGAAGGCAACTGGAAACCGCCTCAGCACCGTACCACGCCATGCATGCACCATTACAACGAGAGCTCCCGAGAAATCTGCCTTGGTATGTAGTATACCTACAACATGGTGTCACCTGGAATAAGCAGTCATGTTATTATCATTCTCATTGCTATCATCACCTTCTTGAGATTAGAGTCTATATGATAAATCACAGGGCAAAAGGACAGCATATATGGATATACTAGATGAACCCTACTCCTATCTTTCGGGCAAGTTTTGTGCGCCGATACAAACAGTTGGTACTCTATTTATTGACAGATTTCACTGTTCTATTACACAGTAACTGAAGGGAATTGCTATACCCATTAACACACTAAGTAGACATAGCCAAAAGTCTGTCTATACGGCAATGCTTTACACAACATCGAAACCCCACATCAAGTTATATGAATAAAATTTAGAGCAGTTCACATGATCCATTTACTACAATTCAGATCATGCTATCCCATTGAGAACTTTATACATTAATTCTTATATTTTTCACCTAAAATCCTGCTAAAACACAGTTGATTAAAAGCGAATTAAATAAAGCGAACACATTGATACTGACAAATAATAGTTCATACAAAGATTGAGTATTGTGCTATTAAATTATTATAGTAGAACACCAAACAAGATCGCAACCAAATTAACTTGCTCGACATGACTTGGTTTAAAGACACATCTCACCATAGCAACAACTAGCAAGTGGTTGAAACATATGCAATGCAACGATTCCGCGATATATACCGTGTCACATGTAGGGATATAAATAGGTTATTTCTTAGTAAATTGGAAAATTTTGTCATAAATGTGTCAATCCTTGGTGGCTAATTATATTTTTGGTTGCAAGTCGGTCTGAAAAACGGTTTCAACCTTTATATCGTGCCATGAATAGAGAGTTCAGTAGCATTCTCTCTTATCTACAACGAGGAGACAGATCAATAAGTTTTAATATATGTATATATATATATATATATATATATATATATATATATATAAAATGGCTAAGCTGGTTTACTGAACTAAAACATTGTGTGGTTCGCATCATGGACATAGACACATAATACATACATGATACATATAGATATATTACATAGGCATAAATAGATATGTACTACATAAATATACACACATAAAAATACACTACATTGACATGCAATATATAGAAATACAGTATAATACACAGAGACTAGAGATGTGTACTCCCAACATTGTGGCGCCTCAATACACCAGAGCATCTCAACTACATCCTAATAAGGGGTTGAACTACTCGACAGTTACAGTTTACTCATTGGACTGAAATATTCAGCCTGCTGTCTTTAAATTAAGGGTTGACAACAGTAAAATACGGAGTTAGTATAGAGCACCTTCGACAGTATAATATCCACCCTATTGCTCTACACTGTGCTAGCATTGATAGGATACAGTTCACCTTGAGTATGTCAGTTTCCACTGGATCAATGACTTAAACTCCTATTGCTTCTTGCTTAGGCCTATATCAGCCTCCTACCCAGGCCTTGTAGCTTCATTAGACACCGCACCATCATGCCCCCAGGCAAAAAATGTCATTATTATCATTGCCATTGTTATTAGTGATGGGCACTTATATCAGCCTTACCTGACCGAGTTGGAGCTTGGCTGCATTGAGAGCTGAGTGAAGATGAGCCAAAAAGACAATAAGTACAATATATCCAGTAGTTAAAGCGATTATCAGTGCTAGTTGAATAATATTACATTTCCATAACTTCAGCTGTCTTCTTCTAAGATTTTTGATCATCTGAGATTGACTTTCTGATCGCTGTCTATTGATGAATGATACCGTAGTTGAACCGGGCAAAGTGTAGTCATGTTCCACATCGACATCATCCATGATTGTTCCGACTTAACCAACTGATTTAGCAACATTGAATTGAGGTACTCGTACTGGTCAGTCAGTTTTACTTTTCTACCTGAAAACATAGGAAGATAGCACAGCTAACACAGGGTCTACATTCTACCAGTGGGTCTTGAACAGTGTCGCTGGTTCAATTCTCATGCAGTTATTCGGGAAAACTTTTTCTTTCACAACACCTTCGTCAGTTTTGGATTTCGATGTTAAATAAAGAGACCATCCCTTACCTACATTCTGGGTCACGCGGATGCAGACAGAAAATCTGCTAATGACGCACCCTAGGAAACACCGAGTCGAAGACTCAGTAGATTGGTTTCCGCATCACTCCTGCCATGCAGCTGTTCTGTCATTGAGACACAAAAAGAAGAAAAACCTGATTCTGCAGTGGTCATGGCTAGAAAGGTTAGGCTAGGTAGCAGTGCCTACAGAGGGCATGATTACTATCTGAACCCTAGAGAACGTTGGACATCTCACCCTATTCCTTGATGTCTCTACAGTCCTCATCAAGAATGACATAAGCTCGCTCTCATGCTAAAAGAATCGAGAAAACACCTGGAACCGGCGTCAACTTGAAAAGCTAAACTAAAGTAAGACTACTTGATTAGTACAAAAGTTGACAGCTACTGATACCTGCCTGATCATTGATGCATGAATAGTTCCCATTTCTGACAGTGATTGATTGTAGTGCCGTCCGATAACTCAATTACAGATTTGGCTCACTCTGGGTTGTTGGGAAGATGTCACCATAGACATGGTTATTTCCCGAACAGTTTTAATATCAGGTGCAGTTGTGGCTTAGTGGTAAAAATACATGATTTGCCGCAGTGAGGAAAGGCCTCTGAGCACCATCAAGGTTTCTCTGTGACCAAACTCCTTGAGCCAACACGGGTATTAAATGATTGAGTATCAACAGAAACAACAAAAGTGTCAGGTGCAACAAATGAGTTGATGCAATTATTCCAAGTATGGTCAATACCATTGAATTCAACAAGGTGTAACAGAGTTGGTGACAAATTTCTCTTATATATGGCAAAGCAGGTGTGAAATCAATCTCACACATTTATCTCTTCATCATTGATCCAAAGCAGTGTAAAAGCTAATAATTATAGACTACGAAGATACCATGGTATAAGCTAAAGCTTGGCTTTATCTAGCGAGTACTAGATAGAAATTCATTTAAAAACAATATTACAAAGAGACGTCGGATCAAAGCGACAAGAACTGCAACACCTTAGACACTAGCCGCAGAAAGAAAAAAGTTATACTCAATTTAGTTGATGTTATTCGTATTGATAGGATTGATTTATATAGTTGTTGTACACATATATCGAAAGTTACATTTGCGGGCAATTCCTTCCATTGACTTACCAACTTTTGCGATTGGTCTCATTGGTCAAACAGAAAGGGCTGTTTCTTGTTTGGTATATCTATGTTTCTATCGAGTCTCCAGGCTCTTTCCTTCTATGCATGATCCTGGTTGTACGGATGACGGAATACAGCATTTTATTTGTAATTGCGATCTTAATGTGCAAATAGGTTCTAATGAATTCATCTGTGACATGACAGACATTGTGTTATGGACCAGCCACGAGACGCAAAGGATTTAATAAACTGATAAAAAAAATTCCTTAGGGTGAGTGTGTCAGATTCCAAATGGTGGGCGGCCAGTCATAAGATGACCTGTGAATCTTCTGAGTATACGCTGGGCATACCTCTGGAGTACTTTGTCCACCATCTAAATATATTTACTCGCTTAGGCGACCTACAAGCTGGCCATCACATCTTTTCCTGAGGTAATTGATGTGATGAATTCGCGCGGTCTGTCGAATGGAGAATTCCTTAGGGTGGGTAGATGTATCAGATTCAATATGGTGGATGGTTGGTTAAAAGGTGGACTGCATGTGAATCTACGGCGTGGGTTATACAATGATCCACAGGAGAAGGTCATCAAGTACCCTTTATATACTATAACAAGCGTCAAGAATTCTACTTGTATGATAAGGCCTACTGTATTCAACCATGGGTGATTGATATGCAAGACCTCCTGACCTACCTCTATGTCTCAGCTATCCTACTGGAGCCAAGATGCTATAGTTTATGCATGACAACCATTGCTTCTTTAGAGGTTACTGTAGCATTACGTGTTCTGTATTTGTAGTCAGCCTTTGCGGAGCTTGTGGGAACTATGATTCTGATGTTTGTACAGGCATTGCTACCCTTAGGCTTGGGTGCTCAGGAACAGTCTGGTGATGTGGTGAGGATTGGACTTGGTATGGGGTTTGTAGTTACAGCGCTCGCCAGCTCACTAGGTAAGGGAATTTACTTGTCTGTATACCATGGGGGTAATAAAGCGACAATCACGGTTATCCGATTCAGAGGAAGCTTAATTTTGAACAATTTTAATCTCACAAATTTATTTAAGAATGCCTACACATGACCGACACAAATATTTTGTACTTTTGCAGTTAATGGTCAATGGTTAGCTTGGTCAGTAGAGCAACTGACTCCTATCGCTCTGGAAAAAGCCTTAGGAGGTCCACTAATGAGGATGTCCATGCAAATGCAGCATGTGTAGGAAAACTGCATGGGTTCGAAACCCGGAGTAGTTAATGGGGGTGTCCAATAAAGTCAACTTGTTATAGTCAGAATGCAAATCTCTAGACTTCACACAGGGAATAACAATTTGGAGTAAAACTAGAGAAATTATTTGAAAGGGGTCATGCAGACAAGGAAAGCAAGTTTGACTGTGATCCTTCGATTAAACCTAAGTTTCCGGATACGAATTAGTCAGAATGTCTCCACCATAGGTTAGACTCCTGTACATGTATCTTGACTTTGATAAAGTCTGAACGGGTAATGATTAGTTATTTAAATGATTTGGTATTATACATTACTTAGGTCATTGAACGCAAATTCAATCATTTGGAATAACAGCAACAATAGCACATAGCAGCTTTAGTTAGTTAATCACATTGGGAAAGGTATGCCTTTGGCTAGCCTATTTTACAGTCCAAAGACTAAAGCTGATTTTTTACTCACATTACTGGTTTTTATATCGATCGCTGCACATACCATTATACAAGAATAATATATGGTATATATGTATTATGCTTGTGACCATAGCCCTTGTACCCTACATCTATGACATATCATATCATAGACACATTATACTCTTTCCCTCTGACAGCTAACCTGTTTTATATCGTTGGATCATCATGAAGACCGGCATTGTAATAAAGCTCAAAATGGTCATAAAGGAGAGACAACTCCAAAACACAGCCTGCTGACCTGGTTCGTCGATGTGGAATGGGGTGACAGAGCACTTTTTATATCCCCACCGCACGCTGAAGAACCAAGCTAAGCCCGTTAATGCATGAGTCCTTTTTTATATCTAGGACCAATTAGCGGTGGCCATTTTAATCCGGCGGTGACGGTAGCCATGACCTGTTCTCTGAAACTCTCCATCTTACAAGGAATTGTCTACATAATGGCACAATGTGGTGGAGCAATACTGGGTGCTGCAATCGCTTATGGGTGAGTAATACAAGGGGCTATTGGCTGTATCCAAAGTGGATGATCTTCACTATATTAAACTACACTCTCCTAGTTCGCTATGCCATAGTTCTATGATATTGTCATTACTAATTGGCCTGTGTGGGTTAATATATAGATTTTTATACTTCTACTCGGGCTTTTGGCCGTTCTGTTTAATTGACCTCCTAAGCCTGAGGCTTGTTGGAGATGTTAGAGCTAGGAATTATGCGAGGTCATTTTCACAGGGGGCACTCAGAATGACTAAGGCTGAACCCAGCATCTTTCGATCATGAGCGAAATGCTCTAACCATCAAGTTTTTTTTCAGAGTGACTCCTCCCTTGTTGGTGGAGTCGCTGTCAGCGACTCTAGTCAGCGCTCGGATTGAACCATGGCAGGGTATGATTGTGGAGATGATGCTTGGCTTTATCCTGCTGATTACAGTTCTGGGTAGCACAGATGAAAGATATGGACCCAAACCTATGGCACCCATAGCTATAGGTTTCGCTGTTGGACTAGATATTCTGGCAGCGGTAAGAAATAAAAAGAAATATTTTAAAAATAACACTAGCTCAGGAGTAGCAGGATAGCTCAGTGCCGAGAATGCTTGGGTCCAGATCCAAGGGTCGGGGTTCAAACTTTAGCTATGCCGGACTCCCATTGCGGGTATGAGCTACTTATGTATTTCCTAGCTTCTCCTGCTTCAATCACGCCCCAAGTATTCAGTGGTGTCACCCAAGTAGGAAAGACAAGAGCCTGCTTAGATCAATAAAACTTGTTATCGTTCTACTCAAATGCTCTGGCACTGGGCCATCCTATTTAACAGATCCCTCCTAAGCCTGAGGTTTGTTGTAGTGATAGGACATAATGAGGTTGCCCCTTGAGATTTTCATTCCACATTTGCACTGTAATTGATAAAACTGCATAGCAGGTCAGTGAGGTGGGGCTTGGGGCAAAGTCAGCAGGGCAGTGAGGCAGCAGGATTTTTTCTTTTGTTCTACCTATCCACTATCTAGCAAACCTCCTAGGCCTGCATGAGGTTTGTTAGAGTGATAGGAGCAAGGCATTACATGAGGATTTCATTCTCACAGTGAGTGCTCATCGGCATGACTGGGACATGAATTCAGGATTTTTTTTATCTTGAACCAGTCGCTCTAGAGTCTAGCCATTAAGCTATCCTGCTATCCCTGGATGTTACTCTTTTTATTTCACATCCACAATCTGATTTTTTTTGCAGGCTTTGTACACAGGGGCGAGTATAAACCCTGCCAGATCATTGGGCCCTGCTGTAGTGTTAGGTAAACACTGGCAGAATCACTGGGTTTACTGGGTGGGTCCAATAGGTGGAGGAATCATAGCAGCTGTACTCTATAACTGTATTCTCACCATCGGAGCGCATAAAAATGTCTACGAACTAGGTAAGGAAAATCGGCTCTTAAAGTTAGTTGTTGAAGTCAGTTTTAGATGACTAATAGCTGGGAAGGGCTTCACAAATCAAGTACAAAACCAAGATAAATATATTATACTTGTTTGATGATGGTTACCAACTGAGTCCCTGACTGCGCTACAGAAGGTTTCGTTGGAATAAGAGGCATGGGTTTTCCAAGCACAAGTGGTCCAATACTCTGGCTGGCATTACCTGGTGTATATCTCAATATTTTCCGTTCGACAATTTTCATTGACATATAGCACACAAGTTTTGGAAACGAGAAAAACTTCCTTTATTATTATAAAGTTGTATACTGGCATTGATTAGGTCTGTCAACCATCGCTAATGAATAACCGCGTGTGACTATTGTGACTGATCAGTACATGATGGTGACAGAGAGAGTAAGAAACCAGGGAGTAAAGATCATACAAAACGCGCTGTTGGAAAAGCCCTGTGGCTGAGAAATTGGAGTGCTCGCCACTGGTGCTGAAGGTCCCGGGTTCAAACATAGCTTGTAACCGGGATTTTTCAAAAAACTTTCTCTGTTCACCCTACACGGAATGGTAGTGCATTTCCTTCAGACCTAGGGAAGGGGGAGGTTGTGAGGAAGAGGAATTGTAACCCACCTCAGTTACACCATTGCCAGTACAACTTGGTTCTTTAACAGCCACTTCCCCCACTTGACCATGGCTCAGGGACAATCTTTTTTTTAAACACTGTTTTTGTTAAATGGTTTGTGGTTTTCTTTTTAGGAATGACTGACTTTACTGACATGGGTAAAGACGAGCCACAGATTGAGATGAAGAAAAGAGAGCCAGCCCATGGTCCTACTGGGGAAAACAACAATGCCTATACTCTGGATTAGCTCCAGATGCCAGTACGTTTTTGCATTTATAAAATGACCCATACATCCTCTTCGTTCATAATTCATATTTAATTAGAAGGCGCGTTTTTGGTAGAATAAACAAACATGGATATTTTAAAATCATAGATGTAC
>Ga0224501_10001352_pt1 | contig 19083 bp, 13 predicted proteins | sample SF_Oct11_sed_USG_4_FD_169105 | JGI IMG/M metagenome (GOLD analysis project Ga0224501, IMG submission 169105) | Sediment microbial communities from San Francisco Bay, California, United States - SF_Oct11_sed_USGS_8_1 | ecosystem: Environmental > Aquatic > Marine > Sediment | place: USA...
CCAAGTTGACATCAGCTATCTTTTACTGTTGTAATAGTTCAACATCACCATACTTTTATTCGCAGTATATATTTTCAAAATGTAGGTTTATACTATACATTTAGTAGTCTGCTCTCATCATGTGTATTTTATTTATATCATAATTTGACGGTATGCATCATGCTATTGTGAGCAGTCAGACACTGCTTATTTAGGTAGAGTTCGGTGTTAACGCGTTTATCGTTCCTAAATAAAACCACTGTTTCCCTTAGTTGATTTCTGTTACCAAAGAGCATTATAATGGGTTATACATAAGGGTCTCACGTGCTGCACCCACTGCAGGAGAATTTCTCCGTGTTCAAAGATAAGGTCCTCCATTCCCTGTACGAGCAAACTTACTCGGGACTTGTTTTTTGCAAGATCATCACAGTGTATATAGAATCACGTGCATGGACTATGTGATAACTCCTATGTATCGCTGCAGGTCTGTCATTGACCCAATGTCATTTCGAAAATGGAAGAGGTCATTTGATAACAAGGGGTTTAATGAGCAAAGAGTAGTAGGGGAGATATAACGGCCATTTACATGTAAAAGCCGCAGCTCTTACATTGACAGAAACAACACACTGAGTTGAGTTATGGCAGTTGGATCAAATTAGATAGCTATAGCTCCAAATTATGATTGTAGGCCTATGACGGTCACCAATTCTCTTCTGATAGTCGGTTTTTGAACTGGTGTCTTCATCGTAGGTCATTTGTTTTAGGTCACGATGGCGAATTTGCGAAAAATCGCGGAAAAAGCGCGAATAACGTTATGTGAAAAATTGCATTGCGAATTTGTGATAGCTGTTTCTAGTTCTAGCATACTGAATAGAATCGCAAATCGCACTTACAAGGCGCGTGCTGATTGGCCCAATCACTTCTATAGCCCATGGGAATCCAGAGGCTATAAAGTAGAAAATCAGAATGGCCAGCTACGTCTGATCTGAAACCTTATTTGAGCTAATTTGGGGGCAGTCCTCATTGTAGAGCAAGAAACTATCAAATTCATGAGAACCAGAGCATCGGAGATGATTATAAAATGAGATAGGTCAGATTTATCTGCGATTAGTGGCTAGCTGAGTCTGACTACGAGCACAATCCCCACGCACGACTTCTAACGACAGTCTGATTGGAAATAGAACCCTGATACGACACCAACTACGGATGTCACGTGACTGCGGGAAATCCTAGTAGTTCGCGAATAGTTATCGCAATCGTGTGGCTAGGAACACGAATTGCAATTTTTCCGCGATTTGCGATTAGCTGATCGCAAATTCGCCATCCTGTGGCAGGTCCCTTATTCGGCATGCTAGAACTGCCAATTTCGCGCGAAACAGCCATCGCAAATTCGCAATGCGATTTTTCACCTAACGTTATTCGCGACTTTTCGCAAATTCGCCATTGTGTGGCAGGCCCTCACAGCTAAAAAGATGAGCTAGGGAAAATAATCAATTCTTATCACTTTCAATATAAAATTCCATATGATTCCACGTTTAGGGATTGTTTAGGGTTTTTGGCCAGTTGCTTGCTGAGCCTTCCCTGTATGTAACCATTGCCTCTTAGGCCGTCAACCCTTGGAGGCTGGATTTTGTGATGTCTTGAATGACATATACTACCCAAAAATTCTTTTTCTTGGTCCTCTCTCAAACTGGTCCACTACCTATCGGTGTTAGTATGCATCTGATCAGCTTTCGATTGTTACAGGTATAAGTCATTGTGGACTAATATGGGATAATGATGCTGGTACTATTCGAGGCTTAACGCTATAGCCAGCCTCATGGTCATTCAGCTGCTGATCATGGTCTCATCTAATACTACGGCAATGGTCAAGGTCGGTTACCTCCGATAACTATCTGAACATATGAGTGATGCAATGCAGAGGAGACGAGTAGATAAATCAGAATGGCTATACTAGTTAGTAAGTGCAAATGATGACTTAATAACATGTAAACTGCATCCGGCCTAGGTAGGTCAGTCAGGAAAAATGCAGAATTACAATCTCAGGGTAATGAGTTTGTTTCCCAATGTTGGTAGGGTTTTTCCTTGGGAAGCCTCTCACTTCAATTTACTTGAATACAACCTTTAAAGTTCCCTCTATTATATAACAAATCAAGCTGGAGAGCTTTTCAATTTTTGCCGATTTGTTGACAAAATTCCACAACAAATATATGGCAATAAAATCTGCTGGATACAGATTCTTATCCAATATTCTATCATTTCTTTTATGATTTCCGTAATTCTCTCGCGCTGAAATTTCATCGTGAGGCTGATAGTTAATTACACACCAAGAACCGGTAATTGTTCAACACTCATCACATAGTCGTGAGGTGTCCTCGATTATTCCATGTCACCTCGACCGCCGTTCACTGCGCTGGATACGCATGTTTTTGTTGTTAGGTGATTATTGACACAAAAGTCTCATGGAATCTGACTTCACTGATGATTTGAGCCACCTCGATTGAGATGTTGGACAATGGACAATGTCAATACTAAGTTTTCCGCCTTTAAATCCATGTTTAGATATGTGAGCAACCAGCATATTTTGATAAAAGATACCAGATCCCAAATCCCCGGAGTTTATGGCAAACAATTGATAAGCTTTACCCAACTCGCAGCGAGTCCCCCATTGCGTCTACCAAAACTGCCCTTGGAACTATTGCGTCAACACCCATTCAGATTGCTGAAACACTTAACCAGTATTTTTCAACTGTGGCTACCCATTTAGCTTCAAAGTTTTCTGACATGAATGTGCCTCTTGCAAGCATTACACAGCTTGAGTTTTTTAAATTCTGTCCAATAAAGGAAAGCGGTGTATTATCTAAACTGCAAAGTCTAAACCCATGGAAAGCAATTGGCGTCACAAAATATCAAACCGTATGCTTAAAGCAGTGGCACCAGTCATAGCTAGACCTCTACCCAAAATTTTCCATCACTCGCTAGAAACTGCAGGACTTTCCGATCCGATTTCAAAATTGGTAAGATAACTGCTCTTCACAAATCAGGTGATCGTTCTCATCCATCAAACTACCGACCAATTTCAGTACTTCCAGCGCTAGAAAAAGCCATCCATGATCACCTATACACATGTCTTAACTCAAATAAAATAATTTCTGACAGCCAATTCGGATTTTGACCAAAACACTCAACGATCACAGCCTTAACTTGGTTTACTGATCAGATTTATCTCAACTTCGGCAACAGAAAAGCAACAACTGCAGTGTACCTTGCAGTGTACCTTGCAGTGTACCTTGCAGTGTACCTTGCAGTGTACCTTGCAGTGTACCTTGCAGTGTACCTTGCAGTGTACCTTGCAGTGTATCTTGCAGCGTACCTTGATTTTGCCAAAGCTTTTGATACCGTGAACCACGCATTGCTTTTGGAAAAACTTAAAGCTCACGGAATAAATAGTACTGCTCATGATTGGTTTAAATGTTATTTGAGCAATAGAACTCAACAGATTTGTATTGGCGGTCAGTTGTCTGCCCCAGCTCCGGTCACTATTGGTGTTCCGCAAGGTTCAATTCTCAGGCCTCTAGCTTTCATCTTATTCATTAATGATATACCTAAAACTGTTAAGTACTCTGAAGTTCTTCTGGAATCTAAACAATCCAAAATAGTTTTCACATCTTTGGTGCAATCAATAATGGATTATGCAGGCACAATTTGATCATCTTGTTCTTCCAAATCTCAAAATGCATTCAAAAAAAAATCGAAATAGAGGTTTACGATGTATTCATAATATACCCACTTCTTGTGCCAAACCTCATTATATTGCAGATTTCCTTCACCAGACTGGATGGACTGATCTGGCACCTCGGAGACGATCTCATATGCATATACTGACCTATAGGACTGTTACTAGAGACGCGCCATCGTATCTGACGAACATGATTGTGTCCGCCTCAATATCGGCTTACAGAATCAGATGAAATACGAGAAACTCTCTTGACGCTCCATGGTCACTCAATCGGACTGGAGATTTAGCTTTTAGTGTCGCAGCACCTAGACTTTGGAACACTTTTAATCAAGACATTTTAAATGCAACGACTTTACATAATTTCAAGAATTAATTTTTAGCTACGTAATTATGCGATACACAAGATATAGATGTCATAATTTGAATCTGTATTTTGTGTACATTCCTAGGAAAGATGTGTTGAGAATGCATGTATGCATTTTATTATTGAAATTAATTATCATGGCTAATACGCCTGGTACATAATCGTGTTAGGGAACATCATATAGAGTTATAGTTCACTTTGCGCCCGATCCGCCTCGGACTGGGCGCTCCAGAACGACGCCCGACCCCCCCAAAAGTGGAGTATAAAAGGTTCGTCCGATCTGCCTCGGATGTTCCCTTAGACGTCCATGCTTTTTGTCTTCCCAGATGTGAAAAGAGTCTGATCTACCTCAGACATCCGACTCATCAACCAATCAAACCATCTTCCATGGATTACTTAGCAACATTCACTCACTTCCTGTCTCATACTATAGGATCGCTGCAAGCTTGAATTTATTTGATTTTGTCTCAAATAATAGTATAAAGTCGCATTGAGAATTGAAGCAGCTTGCAATGAAAGAATTCAATAGCGAATTTACTTTCTTTTGAAATTGTGAGTGAAAATTTTTAGTTTCTAGAAACACAACTCCATCACCATAAATTGGCTCAAATGTGATCAGGGGTCGGGCATCCGAGGGATCCATTTGGAGTGTAAAAGGGTCCTCGGATCCTCAATCAAATGCCAGACCGAAGTCTGAGTCTGGTTTGGGATCTGACCTTGAACTAGAAAAGCGTCTTTATCTTCTCTACGGTACAGACTCACTAATGTGAACTGGCGATCAAGCAGGATCCATGTAGGTGGTGTGTCTAGAAAAATCAATGCAATATGTCATTTAGATGTCGAAACCTCCTGAAAATTAGCACGTAGTACCTGGAGCAATATCTCAGTCAATCATTTCATTTTCTGTTTGATCTGGAGCTCACACCTTGATAGAAGCGATACTCTATGGAGGATACATCAAATTTCACACGCGATCCATATTCTCTCGCTTTATGTGGAGTAGCTAAAAGTTATGAATGTGAACCCATGTGGGTCATCAATTCTCTGCTAGTAGTCAGCGTTTTAACTGTTGTCTTAAACGCAGGTCATTTGTTTGCAATACTTAAATGCCCTCCTCTCCGGACTCGAGCCAACGAAGGTCTCCTACACTTGGCTGCTGCTGACCTGGTTTTTGGTAAGTAATGATCCTAAGTTTCCCTAATAATAAGTAATGATCATGATGTAAACCATAACTGGTTTTCTATAGACTTGACCCTGAACAGCTTGATTTTTTAACTAGATTTGATTTGTTTTGTTGAATAATTATATTTCGCTTATCCGTGGTCGCGTGTCGGAAAAATACTAGAGATCATTTGACTCCTATAATTGACTAAAACAAACTGTTTTTGCTGTAAAACAGGTGACTTGGTTCTGCAGTAATCTATATATATAACTTTTCAACTTGGAAGCCATTTCTTGTTCAAAGGGCAATAAAATCCGGGTTGCTTACTTTTTTTGGTCATCCAATTTATCTGAGGAAAAATAGGAATTTCTTGTACTTTATAGGTGTCAAATCTATGATTACGGATAACTGCGCAGCTCAGTACCTGTTTAGATACACCGCGTATCTGCCTCTCTGCGCGGCTGGCACCAATATCTCTCTGGGGTCTGCGGCATCTTCTGGAGTTATATTAGCCACACTGAGCACCACGAGGTGCATAACAATCTGGAATCCAATGGTGAGTGGTACACACTGTTGGCTATCTCTTTGACAGGTCATGGTTTTGACCTGTGGGTGTCCACTCACTCTCCTCTCTAAGACAGCATTTGTCCCGAATCCGGGTCATGGCGGGCTGCTGCTGTGAGTGTGCAGTCTTCGCATTAATCCTAGCTCATACCAAAAATAAGCCGTACTATAAAGCGGAGCATTCAGACTTACCCGCTCGTGGTACTCCATGCTAAGCTGCAACCGGTGAAAAAAACGGTAGCATTACAATGAAGACGGTGCATAGGAAAATAATTGTTTGATGACCCAACCCTGGTAACCATTATAATTCTCCAAGTGTAAACTCCTCATTCCTGCATCACTAAAGAGCAAAGTATTCTTAAAACCTCCCCAATGGAGTATTGCTCCAACCACCACAAGTAAGGTTTGCGTTTGTTTTTAATCTTTTAGGTGAATAGGAAAATACTACATGGGATAACCACTTTCATTTATGCTTTGCTTTGGACGACCACTACCGTAACCATTGTTGTGGTAACATGGATTGATGTGAAGAAGCAGCTAGCTGGCGTACAAGACCAGTATTGCTTTTACGGTAAACTAATGCTACTGCAGTCATGATAGTTCAGTGGAATAATTGTGTCTCACTGTCTGTCCTCCCTGTGGTCAGGGTTCGATTCCCGGCCGTGGCGGAGTATTTCAAGGGATTTTTCCCTGGCTGATCACACTCTGTCAACCCGTTCTGAGCCAGCGTGGCAAAAAATTGCTCAATCATCCCTCAATTGTACCACACAACCTCTAAAAGTAGAGGAGGAAGGCCGAAGTCCAACCACGGACAGACAATGGCTGAGGTAAAAAAATAATATTGTCAAATGCTATTTTATTACCATTATCCCACCCCATCCTGTTCCTTTTCCTACCATCCTCTCCTATCCCATCCCATCGTATTGTATCCTATACCTACTCTATCCCATTACAGGTGTGAGTCATTGTGGGCTGATATGGGATAATCGCGCCGGCGCTATCCGAGGTCTAACGCTAGCCAGCCTCATGGCCATTCTGCTGCTCCTCATGGTCTCATCGAATACTATGATAGCGGTCAAGGTCAGGTTATCTCCCATTACTATTCGATCCGAACATACGAGTGATGCAATGCAGAGGAGACAAACCAGAGTGGCTATACTAGTTAGTAAGTATCTCCATATTACATATGTAAACTGTGTCATGTCCCAACATCACCCATTTATTTGCACAAATCCCGATTCAGAGAGATAATTTTATCTAATATTCCAGAGAAGATTCCTTGCGTATCAATCCGAGCACATTTAGATCTCGGAGTTCTTCAAGCAAGTTCCCGTAATACACATCACATATCAGAGAGGTCCCACCCAATATCTGAAACCATGTCACTCATCTTTCATGGAGCTCCACACAAGTGTCAAAAATTTCGAGGCCCGATTGAACTTGGACAAACTCTAAAATTATGTGAATATTGTTTCGCATTTTACAGCTTGTATGTGCATTGTGTTCCTGTTAAGCTGGTCTGGTATTCTTATCTGGTTCGCCATGAGGGTAACTGTACCCCATTTGCTGAAACGATGGCACATATACCTAACTCATATAGTGGCAGGAGGCAACTCAGTAGTCAACCCGCTTCTATATGGCATGTGTTGTGAGGAGTACAGACAAGTTGTTAAGAAATTAGTTCTATGGGTCCTTCGAATTGATGAGAGAGAAGCAGTCAGCATTACAGAGGCTCCGGAAAATCCTAAGAGTTCTGTTCCAAAAACGGAGAGGGACGCGCAACTGACTGATGCTTCGCAGAATGAAAACCTGTAAAAGATAAATAACCCGTCTGCGAAGAGTCTGTTAGGTGTTTACTGTAGTAACCATAAGCCTTTTAAAGTTGTTTGCTGTTGTACACATGCTTGATTTGATTTGATTTGATTTGATTTGAGTTTTATTTTACATAGATAGCTTAAATAAGACTCGAGGTTTGTTTTACATTAAGATCCATGAAGCGAAGAAAGCATTAATCGAAGACATTATAGTCTGGTAAACAGCCCATTTGACAGTCCTGGTCAGCGCTGAAAACATCTATATCTTATGTATCGCGTAACTACGTAGCCGAGTCTTGAAATTATGTAAAACTGCTGCATTCAAAAGGCGTCACTAAAAGCTAAATCTCCAGTCTGATTGAGTGTCCAGGGACATCAAGAATTGTAGTTTATATCTGTGTTTTTGTATCCGTACCCACCAAGAATATGTTAAAAAAAAGGCTTGTGTACAATGCACTATTAAAATCAATCAACATTTTATCATCAGGTGGGTATATGGAGAAACCGGGTGATGCAGGGGATGAAGGGAGATGAAGGGGGTGAAGCAATGAGATGCAGAGATACACAGGGGGGATGCCGGGGGGAATGCAGGGGACAAAGGGGCGCAGGCCCTCAAGTAGTAAGCCGTATACTGTGACTCAATAAGTGCATTCATGTGATCGAGTTTTGGGGTCTGATGCATTCTCAGTTCCAATGCTCAAAAGTGCGCTCGGAAAGTGCGTTTTTATAAACCATGTACCTCGGCTGCGGCTGAAAGTGAATTTGATCACGCAAACAGAATTCTGCGCCTGAAAGTAGGTGTGCTAGTTTATACAGTGTTGAGGATATCAAAATGTCAAGGCTAACTATCGATCGGTTACTTATTCTATGGTCGCTTCATGGGTTGCTTCATTGTTGCAAAACAAACCCTGAGACAGACTGCACAACCGATGAGGACTAGCAATCAAGCGGGATAAGTGGCATGTCCGAGAAAAGCTAATGGAAGACGTCACCAAGAAGTCACAACAGAGGGATAATTAACAAGTATTTATTGGTGCAACATCTTGGTCGATCATTTCATTCTCCGTCTGATCCGACGCTCACGCGTTGCTTGCAATGCTTTAAAGTTAGTTATGGCGAATATATCAAATTTCACAAGTGATCCATATTCTATCGCTTTATGTGGAGTAGCTAAAAGTTATGGATGTGAACCCATGTGGGTCACAAATATTTTGCTAGTAGTCAGCGTTTTAACTGTTGTCTTTAACGCAGGTCATTTGTTTGCAATACTTAAATGCCCTCCTCTCCGGACTCGAGCCAACGAAGGTCTCCTACACTTGGCTGCTGCTGACCTGCTTTTCGGTGAGTCATGATCTTAAGTTACCTTAATATCGGCTTTTTATATATTTGACTCTGAATCGCATGATTTGACTAAGTTCGGTTTGATTTTGTTCAACATTAGTTCGCTTGATCTGTGCTTTATGTGCCCAGATAATGCCTGGGAAATACTAGGATGTACTTGACACCTATGATTGACTGCCGTGGAAGAAACTAAGATTCATTTGCTGTAAAACAGGCTCTGCATTAATCTATCTTTTTAACTTGGCAGTTATTATAATTCAAAGGCCAATGAAAAGACTTCCAGTTGCTTACATTCTACCCTTAACTCATCCACCCAATTCATTGTTAATAATGAATCTTATATCTAGGGTCTGGTGCAACGACCATATTTTCTTTGAGTTTAAGTAGATGAATTACAGTGAAAATTTACCTATGGGGTCCTTCTGATAGAAACAAAGGAATTTCTTGCACTTTATAGGTGTTAAGTCGGTGATTACGGATAACTGTGCAGCTCAGTATCTGTTTAGATACACTGCATATCTACCACTCTGCGCGGCTGCCTGCAATCTCACTCTTAACCATGTGGCAACTTCTGGGATTATATTAACCACGCTGAGCACTACGAGGTGCATAACAATCTGGAATCCAATGGTGAGTAGTACACACCGTGTCATCATTGGAGTCCTCTGTAATAAAATCAGACATTCTTGGAGCTAAGTAGTAAGTTAAGTAGACCCACCACTTTTCTGAAGACGGAAAAGGCTATGCGGGTATTTTTAAACTGATTAAAGGTTGCGCCGTGAGACACCTCTGCCTCATAGCTAGATAAAAATCCAATGGAGCCCATGCAACGGTAAGGAGAACCTCACTGAATGAAGCTAGACGAACTGCATTTGATGTCAAGGTTTGACGCCAGTATAGTCACTGACAGCCCAGTCCTATTAAATGTTATTATGCTCCAAGCAGAAATGTTTTTTCCTCTTAACTAACAGCATGCATACACTGGGCTGAAGGATCCTTATCTCCGCAGTGGAGTAATACTCTTTTCAACGTTAGCTGAGTTTCACTAAGGTTTTGTTGGATTAGTTTTATATTTTTTAAGGTGAACAGAAAATTACTATATGGGATAACGACTTCCATTTATGCTTTGCTATGGACGACCGCTACCGCTACCATTGTTGTGGTAACATGGATTGATGTGAAGAAGCAGCTAGCTGGTGTACAAGACCAGTATTGCTTTTACGGTAAACTAATGCTATCAAATGTTATCCTTTACAAAGCTCTAGTAGTGAGGTATGATTAAATGTAAAGAATCACCTTCGGAGTTATAAACTTCGTACAATTCAACATTTGAGTACTATTTTGTAGAGTTTGTGTCTTGGCCGAGGAGTTGCTTGGCTGTCCTTGTTGCAGACATTACCTCTGTTGGTACCCTATAACTTGTTGCCCATTGTGTCAAGGTTGAGTTTAGATATCAGGTTCCATATACATATATTGCTAAAGAAATAACTAGCCTGCACATCCGATCGTCATCCCTTCTCTGACACCTTTAAATCTTTAACATTGAAAGACCATCTAATTGATTTGTTGGCTGCTTTATTTTTGGTACTGAGTTGAACATTTTTCACGATGGCTATAATCCGAGTTACACGAAATTCAAATCATCTGCCTTGTGGACAATATCAATATGTTTTGGAAAACAAGGCTCTCACCTCATCCTATCCCGTTGTATCCCACTGTATTCTATTGTAACCTACTCTATCTCGTTGCAGGTGTTAGTAATTGTGGGCTGGTATGGGATAATCGCGCCGGCGCTATCCGAGGTCTAGCACTAGCCAGCCTCACGGCCATTCAGCTGCTGGTCATGGTCTCATCGAATACTATGATAGCGGTCAAGGTCAGGTTATCTCCCAGTACTATTCGATCCGAACATACGAGTGATGCAATGCAGAGGAGACAAATCAGAGTGGCTATATTAGTTAGTAAGTACCTCCATATTACATATGTAAACTGTGTCATGTCCCAACATCACCCATTTATTTGCACAAATCCCGATTCAGAGAGATATTTTTATCTAATATTCCAGAGAAGATTCCTTGCGTATCAATCCGAGCACATTTAGATCTCGGAGTTCTTCAAGCAAGTTCCCGTAATACACATCACATATCAGAGAGGTCCCACCCAATATCTGAAACCATGTCACTCATCTTTCATGGAGCTCCACACAAGTGTCATCCACATCACATATCAGAGAGGTCCTGACAAATAGCTGCCACCATGCCGCAGTGACTCCTTCCTTCATACTGATACCATAGAGCTTCACACAAGTGTCTGCAATTTCTAGGTCGATTGGCCTGACATACACTCTTTGGGATGATGTCACAGTGAATTTCCCTTTGTATTTTGCAGCTTGTATGTGTGCTGCATTCCTGTTAAGCTGGTCTGGTATCCTTATCTGGTTCATTATGAGGATAACTGTACCCCATTTGCTGAAACGATGGCACATATACCTAGCTCATATAGCGGCAGGAGGCAATTCACTAGTCAACCCGCTTCTATATGGCATGTGTAGTGAGGATTACAGACAGGTTGTTAAGAAATTAGCTCTGTGGGTACTGAGAATTGGCAATGGGAGAGAAATAGTCAGCATTACGGAGGCCCCCAGAAATACTAAAACCTCCGCCGCAGGCACGGACCTACAGCTGACTGATGCTTGGCAAACTGAAAACCTGTAAAAGATAAATAACTCGTCTGTCAATCCTTTACTGTAGTAACAAGCTTCATGAAGTAATTCGCTGTTGTATGGAAATGTTTAAACTTCTTTATTGTGTGTCCGTCTGTGTGGTCATATATGTTCAATATGTTTTTATGCATACAGTGCATTATTGAAATGGAGAAACTGGGATTATACTGACTGGCCAATGCGATTTGACTAAAAACTGTTCTTCTACCTGAAGTCTCAAGCTAACCTAATTTTCTATTTTTTGTTACAATAATAGGCCCACTTGTTCTTCAGTTCATAAACTTATTAGATGTGCGACGTGTCAACAAATTCAGGCCTGAGAATTAAAGGATCTTCGGGTGATTTTCAAGACAAACCGTGAGGCTTGGCCGTGCATCCTAAATGTTGTGCTCATCAAATTATTTTTGAAACAAAACCAGAATGAGGGGAGAGTCTAAGGCAAAATATGGTGCATTTAAATGATGCAGATAATTGGATCGTATTTTGGTTTCTATTGTTGGGGTTTTGCGTCACTTGGTGAATGGCACGCATGCTACATGTCACCATGTTGCTTCTTTCTTTCGTACCCTAGCCAGTGTCAGGGATATGTAAAGATGGGCCAACTGAGTCTTTAAGTCAGCATTTCCCAGGGAATGCCATGAGGGGACTTTCTGCTTGCGCCCATGCACCCCCATAGAAAAGGTAAATAAATTCATGGGTGAGCCTTCTCTATTTAACACCCCAATCTGAAACCAACAAGAGTGATGGGAAAGACAACTTTTTGCTTGAACTTGGTCCGAGGTCGGGTAGGCTATCCACTAGGCCAACGCCTCGCTTCACTTCAGGGAGGGCAACTCTCTATATCACATGGATGGATTTAAACTAAAAAATAAATTTATTGTCCTCCGTGGGGGCTTGGCTATCCTGTTAAACCACATACAGCGGTAGTCCTGAGAAGCTGGCGCTTGAACTCAGACTGAACCCCTTATTGCAGTTATGGCATTCTCTATACCACCACAGCTTGCCTGGTCCTTTTGAACACATTAATGAGATATAATTATGCTGTTATAAATGCAATTATCGCAAAGAATTTAAAATTATTTTGCTTTTATCACCTGTACAAGGTGATAAGTCATCTATTAGCTGCTCATATTGACGAACCCAAACGCATAATGTAATACTGGGATGTCAGGGTAGCTCAGCGCATAGTGTAACACTGGAATATCAGGGTAGCTCAGCTCTGGCCTCACACCTGGGAGAATCCTGGTCAGTGATAGTTCCCATTGTGAGTAATAGCTCCTGTTCATAGCTCAAAACAAAGGCAAAACATGAGGTGGAGCATTTATACTGACCTCAGTGACCTGTTCGTGGTGCTCCATGCTACACCGTAATTGGTGGAAAAATAAGTATCTAGCCCAGCAGTTTGGGAACTACTACTAAGTTTATAACCACATGTCGTTACACCTTGATTTACATCATATAACTTGGGAAACTGGTTGGTGCAACATTGGCCTTTTGCCGGCTTTTTGCTTCTTACTCTTTGCTTATCACAGAAGATTAAGAAGAACACTCCTACGATAAATTATTTGTGTTTTTGGCGGAATCCATTCTCTTTACAATTGGAGGATTACTGTTGAAACGCCATTATAGCCCTTGGCCAACAGAGTTTCCACCGGTTGCAATTTATAGCACCTTATCCATGGCATTTTTAGGCATTTTAGTTCAGAACTCCAACAGCACATTTCCATAGCATGGGCTAGCAGCTATTGAAGGTGTGTGCAGCAGTAATGTCAAGCAAAATACCTGACACTAAGCCGGGAAGATAACTTCTCTATTATTGGAGGTATGTCCATAGCATACATAGAGAACTGAGAACTCGGCTGCTCTAAATGAGAAGGGAGAGGTGGATCTTCAACAACCGAGGAGTTTTGACCCTAATACAGTTTGAGACCATAAGTCTTTTACTGAGGTGATCTGAAGTCGGAGTGAGAGGCTTGCTAAAGTTTAACAAATAATCTAGGTGTTTAGGAATGTTACCTACACGAATGTCAATGATCAGGGAATGTCGTAAACAATTCCCTAAAATCATAGTTGTGTTCACGCTTCTATTATTTCAAAACAAACTTTAGGGCGTATCTGAAAAGGTGAGAGGGTTGTGTGCATTATCGGTCAGTGAATTTTCATATAGGCTTTCATGCATGAATAAATGATTTTATTCAGATGTACGGGGATTACCCCAAGGAGTTTTTAGCTATTGGTGGGAAAAATGTATCTTTTGTTAATAATGTAATACAATAAACTTGTAGCGGGCCAGGATAGCACAATTGATATGAGACTTAGATCTGCATTCTAAGGATTGCAGGTTCGAGCCTCATTGCCGGCGGGGTGTTTTTTTCTGGTATGGGCCTTTAGCAACCCTCTCACTCCAAATTGCTAGCGCGGCTTCCGAACACCACGCTAAAAATAATAGTGGTCCCAACCAGTGGATAATTAGAGTAAAGATCACTCCACAGTTGTTAAACATCCACCTCTCCCTTCTCGTTAAGAGCAGCCAAACTACGGTGGTGACGTGTAAACAAATGGGTTGGGTTGACTGACCCCCAACCTCCCAGCACCAGCCTTTCAGTCTTATAGCTCAATCTTCACATTGAATCAGCGGGTGTTCTGGTAGAGTGGAGCTGACCCCGAGCATGGCCAGCTACCACTACCAAAAACCTGTCCAGGCAGCGACTTCATAACTTTCAGTCTTCGTTGCACTGCAACCGACAGCGAATTATTATATTATTACACTAAATTTGTGATTCTTGTCTAAAATAAGCTTATCATATCACGCAATCTCTTTATTCTCAATTATCCGTCTTTATATTTTCATTTGAGAAACTTCTGGATAATTATAATTATAATTATTATATGGAAGAGCCAGTAAACACCTAGCTGGCATAGCAGACATCATGAAGCTATCCCTTCTGTCATTTTACGGCATACAGTTTACGGCTCGCTGATCTTCGTAAAATAGAGGATCCACAAAAATATCCGATTTACGGATGGTATTGTTTTGAACCAGGACTTATGAAGTGTAGCTAATTGTCCTTCATTACCATCTGATTATCAGCAGAGATGAGATGGTGACTATTCCGGCCGGTTTGAGTAATGCGTGTGTCTTTGGATGTGGCTACCCGCTTTAGACAGCTGTAGACTTAATACAAATGAACATGCTGAAGACATATTACATGTTACACCATTCAATCATGTTTCTAGACAGTGCTGAGTTAACTATCTCAATTCAGTGATGCCGTAATATAATCGATTCAGATATGATCACTGATAACATAATTTGTATTCACACTTTGAGCATTCAGAGTCAACCTTGTTCTATCTTTACAATATTGTAGATCTTACTATAAAAATAACGAGACTATGAACATGCAATTCATCCTTCAATGTAGATTTGGCGTTTACCCAAAATCACACAACATCCATTTTGAGCCCTGCTTGTCTTACATATTACGATTTCCGATGAACTGAAAATCCTACCAACAAAAAAACCAATATGCTTGTATGCTACATGATGTAGACTCCAGCTGTGTGACTGCATGAAAAGCTAGGTCATAGGTGCAAATGTATGCCGCGCTCATATGCAAGACCAGCATCTCATGCAAGCCGGACTGAGTTGAACATTATTTTCCTTTGTCACAAAACTCAGCAGGGATATAAAAAGACAAGGGAGATGGCACGTACAACAAAGCTCAACCACCACAATGCCCGATTACATGCCTTGCCTTGTATTATTTTATTGCGATGAAGATCCAAACTGAAGCTTATGAGCTGTGCTGTGACATTGACAGGGTTGGTATTCATTAGTCTCAAAATATAGAGAATTATTTTTGCAGAAAAGTTATATGCTCAGGAATATCATCATCATCCGTCCATTATAGCCATCAGCTCATGTTCCTTCGCAGCGCGAGAATCTTTCTCCTCTGATCATGTTGTTGTGTCTCCCACTTCGCTCATCCAGGTGTCTTCACTCATTTGCCTGAAGTTCGCGGTCCATCTGATTTTAGGTCTGCAGTCAGCCTCTATTTATTTTTCTCTACTGAGAATCAGGGCTTACTATACTCATACTGCTGAGGTGAGATAAAACTATAGCTATAATACATATCATATACTGAGAATCAGGGCGTACTATACTCATACTGCTGAGATGATATAGATCTATATAGCTATAATACATATTATATACTGAGAATCAGGGCGTAGTATACTCATACTGCTAAGATGAGATAAATTTATGTCTATAATACATATTATATAATGAAACTGTCGGTGAGCTAGGTTGGCCGCACAATGTTTAACTCCGAATGTTTGTTGCGCAATCTTTTGTGATTTATGGAGGCTTGCATTTTTCTCGGCTTTATAAGGCCTGAAAGGCGAGCCGATTAGTCATTCAAGGTATAGCTGCTGGTGAGAAACCTGGACGGCGGAAAAATGCGAAGTCTATTCGGTCTCATCATTTCCTTGCTGGTATTCTCAGGTAAGCTTAAAGTTGCAGATATCTGCTTGCTTCTCCGTGTGGGGGTGGGGAGATAGAAAACAGCGGAACACGGTTCGCATTTTTTTCAGTGCCCCAGTTTATATGCAGGCATCAAGAAAACAGATCAGTATGGTCATATTCTTATATCTATCTATTAGTGTAATAATTTGTTTTAAAGGACAAACTATACATATTCCAAATATCCTATAACTCGATTGTTCACCATGCATACACCATTATTTTATTTGGTAACACATAGGGCAGTGACTGAACCCATTAAAGGATCTAGCTCTCGGTTGGGAACATTCTCAGCCCAGTACTCAATTGTCCCTGATAACTTGATGACATCGGTAATCTTTTTTACAGCGTATGGAAGGATTGTTGACCCCTTGTTGAAACAAAAGTCCGACGATCTGAAGATCAAGCCAGCCATCACCAAACAGGGCTTGCCAGCGGCTGACAAACCTGAAACAGAGAAACAGGAGAAGTCACTTTTCAGGCCAAGCGTCCCAAAAACACCGTTGGACAAGGCACCAATCCCCAAGCAGTTTGCAGTCGCCAAGCCAGTAGTTCCACCCAAGAGCAGTGAGTATAATTTTACTCTCACAGAAGACTTAAATAGTAACTCCACGAACCAGCCTGACAGTCCTGATGGACATTTGGTGTGTGTTTACCAATCAGATGATGGACATTCGGTGTGTTTTTACCAATCTGATGATGGGCTAGATAGATTCGCTGTCATTGAGAGAATGCATAATGAGATCACCGGCTGCCAACTCTTTGGAAATCGGTGAGTTGTGTTTAAACTACAGCAATGAAATGCTGGTCGTTACGATTTATCCCCCGCATTCCATCTCACAGCTAATTTTCCAACTCAAGGTTAAAAAGCAATGTTCAGTTTAAAGATAAATGCTATTTTCACCTTGGTTCTCTTAAAATGTATCAGTTATTATCGAAAAAGACAATTTGACACACAAGCTTTCACTCTGTCACTCTATTGTTGAAAATTTCCTATGGAAGAGTTTTAAGAATTTGACTCTCTCAAAAGTATAAAACTGGATACACTCCTTCTCCTGATAGTATTACTGACCTTCAGAGCACATCCAAAGGATAATAGCAAATAACATCCAATACACATCAAAATATTGTGATTTGACGCCCTCCAGCACACGGACAAGAAGATATAGGCTTCACGGTGCCTCTAAATAAGAGTTTCCATGAATCATGATACTTTTTATAGAATGAAAGGACTTGTGGATTCATTAAAGACTACATAAAAATATGGGTGTGGTTTATGGGTCTGCAGTGACTGGAGATTAACATAAGCCATTCAGTACTCGACGTGGCTTACACCATGAGTCACTTTAGGTCTATTTTGAAACCCCTGATTCATAAACCACCGCCATTAAAGGAATCAATCCACATCCGTTCTCAATAAGCTGTCTTGTAAAAAATGTGATACTTGGAGAGACAAAGGATTTATTACAAAAGCTCATTGAACCCAACGGATTATGCGCATCTCCTGGGTACATTTCAGAGAGTCAGTGGAGCATGTTCTAATCAGGAATCATATCTCTGAGGTTGCTAATCTCACCTCGGCGGAGTTCTCTGCTCTGGTGAATGACTGCGATAGAGTTGAAAAGTTACCTGGCAAGAAAGAGCAACTCCATAAGGCTATCCTGAATGCGAAGAATCATAAACGATTTCGCAGAGATGGTAAGTCGGGACCCAAAATCAAAGTTGTCGCTCAACATGTTTGCCAGGTCACAAAAAAACGTTCAGGTTTTGCAGATTTGTCTGAGGTCAGCTAGTTCGATAAACCCCACATCCAGTAAGGGTTCAGAAAATAACCATATTATAAATTAATTAAGATTTTATCTTCTCACTTGCTTTACATTGTATAAACATTCTTGTATATTGTTATTTATTATTTTTGTATAAATTTCGGAAGACGCCTTAATTGTATTGATCCATATGCCAACAATCAGACACTTTGATCTAGTCGAGTCCCCAAATGAATTCAACCGGTTCATAGTCACAGTGCACAGCATTGATTCAATAAATAGCACAGCTCTTCAAATAGTTTTTTTTTTGACAGCGGATTCTGAGTGGTCTGAGTTATGGAGTCGGATTTACCCGGGTACCAAGTGGTGCGGTGCAGGTACAAAAGGCTGATTACTAATTACATAATGCTAATGAATGTTCATGGGGTGGCTTAGTAGCTTCTTTCTTGCATAACATCTTTAGCATGATGATGATGCTGTCTGGTTAGATAACTATCTTTTCATTGGCTTGCAATGGCTTAGCACGGAGCATGAAACCTGTCACACCGAGATTTGAACCCAGACTCTCACGGTTGCAACCTCTGGACTCCATCACTGAGCTATTCCGCTATCTCTTTATATAATATATATTGGTATTTATGATTGCATTCACCAATTTGTGTTATATCGGTTCCTCTTAGTCTCATAGCCTTGGTTATCGTCGGAGGGGGGGCATCTCCTTATTCTAAGCCCAGTGCGTTATTCATTGCTTCATCCGTGCCATTGGATTTTCCTTCCAAGATAAGAGCTCATTGGTCTAATTTCAGGTAATATATCAGATAATTATTATGACCTGGGCAGTCTGGCATCCGTTGATAGCTGCTGTCGACAGCATGACCATTGTCCTGATTCAATTCCAAGCTTCGATACTAGATCACCAGAGTATGGAGGTCTTTTCAACTTTAACATATTCTACACAAAGTGAGTCTTTCTAAATGATACTGTCCACTCATAAATCCCATGCTTTCTGATTGAACTATCACTAAAGCAAATCTGGAGCGGTTTCCAGGCTACGCCTTTCATTACATCCGATCTAACATTTGGGGGGGGGGAGGACATCGTGAT
>Ga0224501_10001353_pt1 | contig 19076 bp, 25 predicted proteins | sample SF_Oct11_sed_USG_4_FD_169105 | JGI IMG/M metagenome (GOLD analysis project Ga0224501, IMG submission 169105) | Sediment microbial communities from San Francisco Bay, California, United States - SF_Oct11_sed_USGS_8_1 | ecosystem: Environmental > Aquatic > Marine > Sediment | place: USA...
GTTTTATTGTGGTTTCCTTTATCTCCATGAAGTCTCTTGCCCAGTTGCGCGCGTATTCGATTCTTTGGCTAAGGTCTTCTGGTAGTTTCTCGTCTATAAGGTAGCCGTATTGTCGCAGTTTTTGAGTTATGTAGCTGATTTCTGAGCCTTTTGGCGCAACTCTTGCCAAGTAAACTAGAAGATTATAGGGTACATGAGAGCTAGGTTTGCTAGGCGGCTTAAGCCACCAACAATATTTGTACAAGCCAGTTAGCTTAGCATACTCCTTCTTTTCGGGAATCTGTTTCTTTCCAAAGTATATGTCTTCAAGTTCGTCGAGTTCATTCATGTATTGGGGTATGTCAACCACCGAAAGCGAACGGGTTCCCACAAACCGTTTCAGCATTAACAAAACAAGCGACTGAGGTGAACCATAACGGAACCAAACCTGTGGAGTGAAAACGTTGCCTGCCGATTTAGAGATTTTTCTGCCGCTTTTGTCTAGGAACATTTCATACTGCGCATGGCTAGGTGGGGGCCAGCCAAAGATTTCCTGGCATATTCTATCGTTAACTCTAACAGAGTCGGCTATGTCCTTTCCATAAGCTTCAAAGCGGATGTCAAGGGCTTTCCATCTGGCGGCGAACTCTACCTTCCAAACAAGTTTGCCTTCACCCTTTCTATAGTCGGCTTCGCCCCTATGTCTGCATCCCTCAAACCATTGTCCTTTGATTTCCATCCCTTCGCAGATGTAGAGAACCTTGCCTTCTTTAGGCAAGAACTCATACGCTTTAGTCGTGTAGATTCGACCGCAGTTGCTGCAGATCGCGAAGTAGGGTAACACTTCCTCATATTTCTCTTGCCCAACCTCTTGCCTAATGATTTCGCCTACCCGTTTGGTGTTCAATAGTATTGTCCTAATTTCGTTGTTGAGCAGTCCCTTCTCATACATTTCAGCGCCCGAAACAAGCTTATGTTGAACCCCACACTTGTCCAAGGCTTCAACCAAAAGCAGCGTCATATGCTCAGCGAAGCTTTCATGACACCCATAAGGATCAGGAATCTCCCTCACAGGATAACCCAGATACTTCTTTAATGAACGTGGAAGACCAGCTGGAACCTTGCGCAAGCCATCTTTGTCATCTGCGAAAGCTACTAGCTCGGAGCGGTAACCTTGAGCTTGAAGCGCCACAGCAACAGCATAAGAGCGAGAAGAATCGCCAAATTGTCCTACGTGGGGGATGCCAGAGACTCCGATGCCCATTTCGGTTCGTATTAAATCGAGGCTTCTGCCCAGCTTCCGCTCTCTTTCGATAATCTGAAGCGCTGTTTTGTCGTACCAGGTGCCGTGTCCAATTATTTTTTCTGTCATGGAAACGACCTAATCTATTATACGAGTTTTGAGCGGTCAAGTAAATAGTTTCTGAATGGTTTATATAAGGAAAGAGCTAACGGTGAGACGAAGGGGCTTCCTGTTGGCGTTATATGATTCTGTGGTAAGACATGAGGCTGTAGAAAAACTTGTGGCGAAGAAGCGAGACAATGTTCAAGAAAGGAAGTACTGGCGTTTTAGATACGACCGCTGGTACGGAGGCATAGTCACCGCCGACGCTGTGGGCTGTGGGCTCATCTGCAAATATTGTTGGGTTTCAGACACCGTTATGTGTCAGCCAGCCCGTATTGGCGAATTTTACCCTCCAGAAAGAGTTGCAGATATCTTAGTAAAGATGACGCAAAAACGAAAATTACAACAAGTCCGAGTGAGCGGAGGAGAGCCCACCATCGGCAGGTCTCATCTGCTTCAACTGCTCAGAAATTTGGATGAAAAGGCACTCCTTTTCATTCTAGAGACCAACGGCATCCTCATAGGAAACGATCGTTCCTATGCTGAAGAATTGTCAAAGCATAACTTTGTTCATGTTAGGGTTTCGTTAAAAGGTTGCAACGAGAAGGAATTTGCAATTTTAACTGGAGCCCGACCAGAAGGTTTCGGTCTACAATTGAAGGCATTGGAAAATCTGTTATGGGCAAACGTGAAGTGTCATCCTGCCGCTATGATTTCATTCTCTACCCAGCAAAGCCTTCAACAACTCACCCAACGCCTAAAGAGCATCAATGCAAAACTCTCGGATGAACTCGAAACCGAAGAATTGATATTATATCCTAATGTTAGGCGCAAAATGAAGCAGCATAACCTAAAATATTTCACGGCCTACACGCCAGAGGGAGTGCCGCAGAAAAGAATATGAAGCGTCAAGCATGAGACAAACTTAGACACTGGTGTAGTAGTCTCTGAACACAGGGCTTATGCCGATTTCTTTGCCCTGTTTGTCTAGCTTAACCTGACCCACATGAATAGAAGAAATATTAGCAGTTACTGGAGTGCAAACCTGAATTACATGTCTTCCATAATCGATTTTATTAAGTATGCCAATGCCCAAGAATTTCTCTTCTTCATCATGTAAACCAACAAGCAAACCTTGCTCGTCGCCCTCTTGAATCAGCTTCACTTTTTTGCCCAACTCTTCCTCTAGATTTGGAATTTGCTCTTCGTCAATCCACTGATTCTTTTCCAAAACAACCACAGTTAGGTTTAGGGTTTCCTCACAATAGAGAAGGTTAACTTCTAACTTTGACCTTATTTTTTCCAGCCTTCTTTCACTTGGAGTTACGCCTGTTCCAAAGGGGATGCCCTCAACTTTCACCCAGCTTAGAGGAAAAGACTGCACTTTTGCCCCTTTCAAATACTTTTTATAGCTTAGTTCTCGCAGGCTTTTCCGTTTTTCTCGGTCTCTCTTCTTGATGGCTGGTGGAGATTCTATTGATATCACTTTGATTCCTTTTAGGGCAGAAAGTATGGGTGTTAACTCGTTTTGCTGTTGTATTCCTACGACCACGCTGGGGGCTATTCGTTTTGCCAGTCGAAGTTTATATTGCACAGCCTCTTCTCCCACAACCCAGCCGTCTGTGTTGATAACCAAAAAATCTACGGCTTTCTTTAGACCTTCATCTTTCATTTTGGCTAATTTATCGATGACTTTGTTCAAAGCTCCGTTGGGGGTTGTTGTTCCAATGAAGTATGCGTTTTCAGCATTCAAGAGAAAAGGGTCTAGTGTTGGCAAAGTTAGGCGGGAGAATCCAATTGTTGATGGAGGACCAATGTCTGATTGCCCGAGGTCAGCGTCGATAATTGCAACTCTGCGTTCTTTCCTCAGCGCCTTATTGGCGAGATAGGTGCAAAAGCTTGTCTTTCCAGAATCTACTTCGCCCATAACCACGACTATAACTGGTTTTTCTTCAAAAGCCAAAGTTGTGTTGCAAGCTTTTTCCCATGAAGCTGGAATCGTGCTTCCTTTAAACTCTTCAACTGAAGCTTTTTCACCCAACATCAAATCGAAATGGGCTTTCTGTTTAGCCTCAAAGGCAACACGTTTGCTTTCTCTTATCACAATCTTAACGCCAGTTTTTAATGGAGCGCCAAAAACTTCAACCTTGCCAGCAAGTAGGTTTACGCAGGCTGGTCCGTCAACCAGCAATGTATGCCCCTTTTCTATCGTTCGCTTCATTGTTGTTTTCCCTTTTCTCTTTGGAAAGGTCGTCCCCTTCGTTCTGCAATCTTCACGGCTGACATGGCATCTCTTAAGCCTCTTCTGTGAACTGTTTCTTTTGCAAAGCGGCTTGTTCCAGCTTCGCTTACAATTTCTATTGCAACGTCTTTGTGTAATGCCTCATCCAGTTGAGACAAGAGCACACGGGTGTATTCGGGGGCGCCGTCGCCTACTTTAATTATGTATGTAGTTGCTGGATTCTTGGTTAAAACGTCTAAAACAGCTTTTTCAGTCTGCTCTATACTTGAGTGAATCATTGTTTCTAAAACGTTTCCGTTGCTCAGCACCGCCATTCCAAAGGTTTTGCCTGGGTCTATTCCAACCGTAATCGTGTCATGGTTTTGCTTGTCTTCAGCGCTTCTAATAGCTTCGTTTACAATTGTTGCTGGATCCGTATTTTCTTCGAAAACCATGACGTTTGGATGATTAATTAACTTGCGCTCATTCTCTGTTGTTATCACAACTTCAATGTCGGTTGGAATTATGTCATAAGGCGTTAAACTCAAAAAAGGCAAACCTCTGGCTTTAAGTTCGTTTACTAGATGGTAGTAAGCTTTCCCAGACACCGTAGCAACAGCTATCTTTCCCTTCATAATGTTTTCCTTAATGTGTATTACAAGACAAAATTATTAACTTTCACCCTCAGTATCGCTTTACTGTGGACACCTTGCAACGCAAGATTCCAACTGGCTGTCATGCTTTAGATAAAATGTTAGAGGGAGGCTTGACTCGTGGAGACGTCACGCTTGTTTATGGAGAGGCTGAAACTGGAAAAACATCTTTAACAATTCAATGCGCAGTCAACACAGCTAGAGCTGGCTACAAAGCCATTTTCGTTGACTCAGATGGCACATTTTCCCCTGTGCGGTTGTCTCAAATAGCGTACAAGGACATAGATGAAGTTGCGCCTTCAATAACTCTGGTGAAGCCAACCACTTTTCAGGAACAAGCTTTAGCCATAGACCGCCTAGATGAATACTTAACGAAAACTGTGGGACTTGTGGTTGTTGACACTGTTACGTCTCTTTACCGTATAGAGTTGGGTGGACCTAAGAAAACGTTCACACTTAACAGAGAGCTTGGAAGACAAGTGGCATGTTTAGCTCAGATTGCGAAAACTCGTAAGGTGGCAGTTCTCATAAATAGTCAGGTTCGAAACGTGTTTCTTGAAGGCGTGGTTACAATGGAGCCTGTCGCCACTCGTGTTTTGAAATTCTGGGCTGATATTGTACTCAATTTAAAGCATACTGGTCAGTCGCGCATTATGAAGTCTGTTCTTGAAAAACATCCAGAGCGAAAGCGACCTATTAGTTGTTATTTCATAATAGGTGAAACTGGAATCCGCGACCATAGACGTTAGCTTTATCTTCTTTTGCATAAATATTAGGCGAGAATCATGCAGACTATTATTAACGATATTATTTACGCTTTCTACTACATTTTGCCAGCTTATGTCGCCAACGCTGCACCAGTCATATTTGGAGGTGGCTACCCCTTGGATGCTGGGAAGCTTTTTTGGGATGGAAAGCCTATATTTGGCTCAAACAAAACTGTACGAGGCTTTTTCGCTGGCTTATTAGTTGGAACTTTTGCGGGTTTTGTTCTAAGCCGTCTCTACCAGCTTAGCGGGTTTCCCCAAAATTCTCTCTTTCAATATGACGCTTGGCTTGGTTTTATGCTTTCTTTAGGAGCCCTAAATGGCGACCTGCTTCATTCTTTTATTAAAAGACGGCTAGATATTTCTCCAGGCTCGCCTCTCCCAGTAGCAGATCAGCTTGACTTTGCTTTGGGGGCCCTCCTTTTTTCCGTCGTGGTTTACCCTCCGCCTTGGCTTATCGCTGTTATCATTGTAGTTGTAACGCCGCCCATACATCTCTTAACAAACTTCCTTGCATACCTTATTGGCGCTAAAGAAACTCCATGGTGAAAAGCAGTGTTTCGCAACCCACCGATAATGAAGGGCTCAAGAGTGGCAGTGGAAACATGCATGAACGTGAAAACTGGAAAACACCTATTTAACTTTTAAATAGAAACTGTGAGCTTCGACCATAAGAGATTTTCAATGTAAATATAAGCGATAAGGAGAAAGACTACGCCTGTTAACAGCAGAATGTATGCTTGACGAGGTTTGTAGGCATATTTTGTGCTCTGATACATTAAAAAGACGCCGAAAAAGCCCATGACATAGGAGATCATAACTAAAAGGCTTTCAAGAACAGCTTGCTCATGCACTGAATAGGGGTAGAAAAAGAGGATTCTCCTGCCAACAGGAATCGCTATCATAGGCTCTGCTAAGAGGTCGTAGACTCCGCCACCAAGGAAAAAAACAGTTGAAGCAACTATCACAGAAGCTATAACAAATATAGAAGGTTTAGCCGTTGTTATCTTTCTTATTGCCCTTTGTAGCCGAAAGCCAAGTGACGAAAGCCTCGTTTTAATTCGACCTACCACGTTCTTGTTCACTCCTTGTCCTTCAACAGGTGCTCAGCCACTTCTTTTGCCCAGACACCTGTAAATGAATTTTTCACAAGCTCATTTAAGTATTGTTCCCAAGACACGTCAGCGGCATTTTTCCAAGTCTCAAATCTCTGCATAATGTTAGCATAGGCTTTTTCATGCAACTCGCAATATTTATTTTGAGCTTCTCTTTTGCAAACTTTGCATTTCAAGACGTTTCCTCCTTTCTTCTTTTTTTGGGCAGTTTTCATTGAAACATAGGATCCAAGGTCTACGTCCCTTCATTTTCACGAGTAATGTGGACCAGCCGCAGCCCTTACAAGGCTTGTGTAACGGTTTAACTGTTCCTCGTTGAGGAAGCGGAAATGATGTTTGACAGGCGTTTTTGAAGTAGTTTGTGCAGCCGATGAATCTTTTTCTTGTTTTTCTCGAATACAGTATCATAAGCTTGCCAGTTTTGCAGGTGGGACAGCCACCTACTATTCTCTCCTGTATTCGGGACCGCTTAATGGCGTTGCTCAAGGCTTCACCTATGGCGGCTTCTCCCTGCTTTAGCTGTTCCAGCATGGGTTTAAGTCTTTCAACCGCTTCAAAGAGGACGTTTTCTCTTTTTTCACTGTTTGTTTGAATTTGCTCCATTTTTTCTTCGAGTTCACGGGTAAGCTCAACAGAGATTACTCCTGAACAGTATTTATGAAGAACGTCAATTATGTCGAAGCCTAGGTCGGTAACAACTATTCTTTCTTCGGCTATGTATTTTCTGCTATACAAGGTTTCAATTGTGTCGGCTCTTGTAGCTTTTGTTCCTATTCCAACCTCCTCCATTTTCTTTAACAAACTGCTAGGATTGTAGCGTGGTGGCGGCTTGGTAAACTTGTCTTCACGGAGTAGCTCCTTTAGTTGCACAGTTTCTCCCTCTTTTAGAGGCGGTAGCATCACTTCTTCTGTTCTTATGTAAGGCTTGTAGAATTTCATCCAGCCTTTTTTTAGGATACGCCTTCCTCGCAAGTAGAAGCGATGTCCGTTCACGTTTATGGTAACTTTCATGCTCTGTTTAATTGCTGGTTCGCCGAAAACTGCCATGAAGCGCCTAACAATAAGATCCCATACTCTTCTTTCCGACTCGTGGAGAGGTCTTTCTGGAAGGTTTCCAGTTGGATAGACCGCGGGATGCGCAGGGTCTTCTTTGGCTCCTTCTCTTGGTTTTAATTCGCCTATTTGGAGAAGTTCAGAAGCAAGGCGCTTATGGGATCGTTCTTTGCTTAGTCCCTTCAAGATTGCTTGGTAGCCTATCACAGGTGGCAGTTTTTGACTGCTTGTTCTGGGATAGGAAATTAGGGCTTCAAGATAAAGTCGCTGGGCGATGTTTGAGGTTCTTTTAGGGGTGTATCCAAATAAGCCATAGGCTTCAGTTTGCAGAGCCCCTAGGTCAAATGGAATTGGAGGCCTCTGCTGAGTGCTTTTCTTTTCGATTTTTTCGATTTTGCCAATTTTTCCTTTACATGTTTTTACAACAGCATCTGCGCCCATCCTTTTCTCGAAGGTTTTCTTTTCATAATCCACCTCGTAGGCGGCACCTTCTATGTCAACTGTAGCCCTTATGCTCCAGTAAGGCACAGGAACAAAACTGCGAATGCTTCTTTCTCTAGCAACCAAAAAATTTAGGGTTGGTCCCTGAACCCTGCCTGTGCTGAGCGTGGCGTATTTTCCGCTCCAACGTTTTGCCGCGAGAGTTAGGGCTCTGGAAATGTTTACGCCGTAAAGCCAGTCAACTTCATGTCTTGCCCTTCCAGCTTCAATCAAGGCGAAATCTAGTTTCAGTAAAGGTTCACTGTAGGCTTTCTCCAACTCTCCCCTGGTTAGAGTGGAAAACTTCATCCTTTTCGCTACATTTTCCTTGTTTTCACAAGCGTATTTGAGTAGGTAATAGCCGATGAGGCTTCCTTCAACGTCATAGTCACAAGCGTCTATAAACTCTTCAGCGTTTTTCGCCATTTTGGAGACAACTTCAATCCATGTGCGAATGTGTTTTGCGCCTTTTTCAGCCAAGTAGCGCGGCGCCCATTTGAAATTGAAAACTGGATAGTAATTTCTCCCTTTCCCAATGTGCGCAACTGTGTAGAGATGCCCGAGAGCAGGAACAACAACCAGCGGCTTGTCTCGTTTGACTAGGAAATAAGGCACATTTTTCTCTTCCACTTTCTTTGGTTTGCCTTTATGGTCAAGCGCTTGTGCTATACGTTGCGCAGCGTCCGGTTTTTCCGTAATGATTAGAGTGTACTTCTCCATGTAGACGCCTTTTCTCCTTTCAAAAATGCATAGAAATTATAAATAGTTTGTGTGTGCTTCTATTCCAGATACATGAGGAAGTGATGTGTTGCCTCAACGTATTCTTTGTGAAAAGTGCGGTGCAATCCTCTTTGAAGGCATGGAGTTAACGCCGCCAGATGAAATTGTTCAACGTTACGATGGCAAATGCCCAAAATGCGGTAGGAAACTGTCTTTTAACCCCATAAACGTTGAAATTAAAAAGATAAAATAGTAATGTTCTATTCTTCCAAAGCCAAATAATAGAGGCATAGAGTTGACAAAGCCCACACGAAGAACACACCTCTACGGATTTCACAAGCAAACTGGCAAAACGACTCTCTTCGCTGGATTTGAGATGCCCCTCTGGTATAAAGGGATAATCCCCGAGCACATGGCGGTACGCAATGAAGTTGGTATATTCGACATTAGCCATATGGGAAGAGCATTAATCAGCGGTCCAGAAAGCGAAGCCTTGCTAAACTATGTAACGACCAACAATGTTGCACGCTTAACCCCTCGTAGTGCTCACTACTCTACAATGTGCAACGAAAAAGGGGGAATCAAAGATGACTTTGTCCTCTCAAGGCTTGAACCCGAAAAATTCTTTCTGGTTTACAATGCAGCCAACAGAAAAAAAGACTATGAGTGGCTAGTTCAACATTCCAGATCCTTCAGCGTAAAGGTTGAAGACGTTTCAGATATCATCGCCATGTTCGCGGTGCAAGGACCTAAAGCCCAGATAACCCTACAGAAAATAGCTGAATCTGACCTAAGCAAGATTGAACGGTTCAAATGCGGTTGGACCAAGCTGGACGGAGCAAGCGTGTTCCTTTCAAGAACCGGATATACGGGCGAAGACGGATTTGAAATATTTGTCTGGGACACTCCACTGTCGAATCCAGCCAAAGCGGAAAAAGTTTGGAATGCCATCCTAAAAGCTGGCAAAGACTTTGGAATTGAACCTTGTGGTTTAGGTGCAAGAGACACCCTGAGACTGGAGGCAGGCATGTGCCTTTATGGCAACGACATTGACGAGAACACAACGCCATTAGAAGCTAGACTTGGTTTTGTTGTAAAATTTAAGAAGGAAAACTTCATTGGCAAAGACGCGCTACTAAGGCACAAAGCTGAAGGCGTTAAGAGAAAACGTGTGGGCTTGCGGATGTTAGAGAAAGGTATTCCCCGCTATAATTATGAGGTTTGGAAGAGCGGTCAAATGATAGGACGCGTAACAAGTGGTACTTTCTCTCCTGTTCTCGAATGTGGAATAGCTATGACGTACGTGCCCACCGAGCACGCAGTTGAAGGTTCAACGGTTATGGCTAAGATAAGAGATAAACTTGTTAAGGCAGAAGTGGTTAGGTTTCCGTTTTACGACCCAAAAAAATATGGCTATAGGAGGCAAAAAAATGCGGGTGTTAGACTATGACATCCCAGATGACCTTTACTATTCAAGGGAACATGAATGGGTAAGGATAGAAGGCAAAACCGCGGTTATCGGAGTGACGGATTATGCACAAAAATCTCTCCATGAAGTAGTCTACGTGGAAACTCCAAAGGTTGACAGCCAAATCGAACAATTCCAGTCTATAGGCTCGGTTGAATCTGTAAAGTCAGTTTCCGACATCTTCACTCCAGTCTCAGGCAAAATAATAGAGACTAATGCAGAACTTGCCGAAAGCCCTGAACTTGTAAATGAAGACCCTTATGGAGAAGGATGGATTGTAAAGGTTCAATTGGCAAACTCTGATGAAGATCTGAAGAAGCTGCTAACCGCTGAACAGTATGCTGATTATATTAAAAGTCTCGAAGAATAGAGGACGCTACAAGTCTAACTGATATAGGTTATGCGTTCTTCTTCGGTTTTACGCATTTTCCGAGCATATTCTTCTCTGTGCTGTTCAATTTCCCGCATTTTAGCCACAATCTGCTTGGACTTTTCAATCTCCTTATTTAAGTCACTAATATCCACCTTTATATCAAGCATCTTTTGCAAGACTTCCAGAACACTTTTGGCTGCTAAGGGATCGGGGAGATAACCTCGTGTTTCTCCTAGCAGGCATAAAGCATCTATGTTTTGGAATTTCGCCAATCCTAAGAGCAGCCCAGCTGTGCCTACGATTGGATTGCCAGATGAGCTAACCAGCGCCTTTGCTTGCAAAGCCTTTTTCAAAATTTTAGGGTTTGTTGAGACAGCCACAACTTTGGGTTTTTCTTCAACTTCTTTTCGGTAGCCACCGAGTGTGATAATCAGTTTAGTGTCCAGCTTGGAAACAAAGTTGAGAATACAACTTGAAACTTCATATTGTCCTTCAATGGTTTGCGCTTGGCTATCTCCGGTTAAGAATATGAGGTCGTTTTCTCCAGTGTTGTTTTTCCATAGGTGGAAGTTGCCCCTAAGAAGTCTTACACTCCCCTTCTTGTTTACAAGCACGTAATAGGGAAAATGAGGCGAAAAGAGCTCAGCGAATTTTTTAGCGTTCAACTGCTTAATAAGGTATCGAGTTGCAATTCTTCCAACCATTCCAAGTCCAGGAAGCCCTTCGATTAGTATTGCGTTCTTTAACTTAACCTTCATTTTTTCTTTGACGAACGTTTCTTTCATTAGGTTTCAGCTCTCATTGCACCCTTATACTTGGCATATTTATCGTCAGGCGAAAACTTTGCGGGATGCGGAATATGAACCCTGCCTCCACAATAGGGACACTTCTCCTCATTTAACGTGTATCTTTTACATTTCTCACATTTTCTAAGTAGCCAAACCATTATTTTCCCCTGCGAAAGGTACCTGTTCCACCTGCCTTGGTTATGTTTTTTATAGCGGTTTCTGTGGCTTTTTCAAGAACCCTTTCAGCTTTCTTGTAGTCTTCGGCCAAAACTTCTATGCGATATTTTGGTGGCGCAACAACATAGACGCGAACTTTTGCTCCAGCAGACTTCTTAATTTTCTGAGCGCTCAAGAGAGCCTCGCGAACGCGGACCACCCCATCTGGCTTCACGCATTGAAGCTCAAGGGTTCCCTTTATTTTAACTAGAGGCAGCTTTATTTTCTCTTTAACAATCTCAGCTATTGCAACAGCTAGGTTCTTAGGAACCCCTAGCTCTAGCAGCACTTCTGGACCTTCTCTCGCAGTTTTCTCTAAACCCTTGTATAATTCACCAAATTCTGCTTCTATTAGAGAACCAGCTTTTTTATGAACCCCTTCGATGGATATGTTTAGTTTTTCGGAAACGCTGCGTAGAAGTCCTTCGGCTTGTCGGTCTTTCTTCCAAGCGAGAATTTTTTCTCTTCTCGCCCGTTTTGTCACTCTTCTAAGTGAAAGGTCTACGTGTTCCTTTTCAGGGTCTACTCGCAAAACTTTCAACACGGTTTTTTGTCCTTCTCGTACAAAAGAGCGGATGTTTCGAACCCAACCAGAAGCAACTTCAGATATATGCAGTAAACCTTCCTTTTCATATTCATCGAGAAAAACGTAGGCGCCATAATTTGTAACCTTTTGAATAGAGCCTATTACAAGGTCGCCAACTTCAGGCCACTCAGTCTTTGGAACAGACATTTTACTCCTCCAGTTTTCATTCCAAAACGGCTATGATTTCGCCTTTAATTACAGCTTTTCCACCGGTAGGCTCAGCTATAACCGCTCCACAAACATTGCAGTGCACATCATTTGTCACGTGGCTAAAAATTATCTGCTCATTGCCGCAGTCCGGGCACTTTAAACGCAAAAATCTGCTTGTGGGTCTTGGAATAAGCTTTTCCCATTCATTCAAGTGTTTTCATCTCCTCTCGTTACAGCGAGTTTCTGAGACGCACCTACCTTTGGATGGTTTCAAATACTCACTAGCCGAGTGGTATAGAACAATCCACATGATTATTTATACTTTTTTAGGCGGCGAACTACTACTGCGCTATTTGGTTTCTACTGCTACTGCAACACCCTGCTTGATAAGAATTCTAGCGTTTTCAACAGGTAAGCTTGCTATGTCTTCGGGTTTAAATGGACCATAGGTTTTCATGTCGGCTCCAATAATTGCTGGAATTTCTTGAGTGAATCGTAAAATCATTGTTTTGGGTGTTTCTTTAACCTCTATGCGTGGTGAACGCCCATTTAAGATGCTTTTTAACAGGGTTTGGTAAGATTCTAATGAAGGCGAAACCTCTCCAAGCAGCTTTTCCTCTTCATTAGTTAGGGCTTCTTTGGCTACTACTTTGCCATCCATGGTTTTTCCAAGAGCTTTTTCAGAGCGCATCTGAATGAGTTCTTCAACCATCTTCTTAACATTTTCAGATTCTCGTCGCAGAAGCTTGGCTCTAACTGTTTTCTCATCAAGCATTCGACTTTCTTCTCTCATTTTCTTCATGTAGCCAGTGAGTTTAATGTAGAAATCCTTAGGTAATGGTTGAATTTCCGTAGTTTCTCTTTCTTTTATCCACGCTTCATAGAGTTCATCGTACATCTGAGTCTTCCTCCATTATTTTTGCGGCTCCCTTGCACAAGAGAAACAAAGCTGCAGCCATGGGCAACTCAACTTTTTCATTTCGGTATGGACCATGAAAATCGTTTCCAACTCTGAATTTGGGAGCCTCAGAAACAAGTATTGTTGCTGTACCATGAGGAAATGCAACTGCGCTTTTTAAGGGGTCGAATTCTTCTATGGTTGCAATAGGCGTTTTAGTTTTCTTTAACCCTGTTTTTCCATGTAATGTATTGGTTAACCTTATCAGCCGATGAATGTCGGTTGTAACCACTGTGTCTATCTTGGCTGCCTGTTTCTCGACAGCTTGCTCAACAATTTTGTCCCAGCTTTCAATGCTTACTCCTTTAACCATCGCCCAGGGACCCTTAATTTTCCAGCTTTCAAGAATGCGTTCCTTATGTTCGCTCAAACTTTGAATTGCTCCCTTTGGCAGTCCGATTTTCTCCAGCTGCTCCGGTGAAGCATTTAGGAGATATTTGTAGGTTCCTCTGGCGATTCTTCCTTTCCATCCAAAATCGTCTAGGTTTGGACCGCTCATGCTTCTTAGTCCGTGCAGTTTGGGTTCAAGTCCTATTCCGACAATGTAATCCACGATTTCTTTTCGACTTATGGAGTCTAGCGTTGCGATTTCTTTGCTTTCTACGTGAAGATGGTAGCCTCTGTGTCCTGAGAACCCGAGGCTCATTTCTTTGGTGGACAGCCCGAAGTCCTTTGTTAATATGTCAATAAGCTTCATGGTCTCTTCCTTTGCAGATTCCAAGCAAACTTCACATGTCCATGCTTTCTTTTCGAATTTCTGTTCGTTGCACGTTGGGCATTTTTCGGGTGGTGTTCCGTCTCCAGTTGTTTTGCAGCTGGTGCAAGTCCATGTGTCGTGGGTTTTGGCGCAGGGAGTTGGAATGTGGTCTGCGTCTATGTCGAAAGTTAAGTCGGCGCCTAACCAGCCTTTTTCTTCCATTTTCTCTTCTGGGCGTTCGTAATAGGCGCTTGAATAGTAAACATTCGATGGAACAAGCCTTTTGAGCGAATCCCGAAGTTCCTCTGTAGTTTTGAAGCTTTTGTGCCTAAGCATGATTCTTTCTTTTAGAAGGAGAAAACCAAACTCGCGCTTTTCCATTGAAGAAGGAGGCTGAATACTTATGGCGTTCTTTTCATAGTATTCACCGAATTTTGCTTGGATGAAGGCTTTGGTTTCTATTTTAATCATGCCCCCGACGCAACGGGAGCTTCTGTTTTTAGAGTTCTTAGTTTTTTTCTGTAATAGGCGAGGGGATGCCTTACTCTTCTGCAGATGTCATCCAATCCTGGGCAGACGCCATGGGTGCGTAGAGTGTCGCATTTCGGTGGGATGTACTTTATTCTTGAACCTTTTAGCCCTGCTAAGTGTTCTACTTGATAGCGGGTCATTCTTTCATTGAAGTCAGCAAGGGAACGAAATAGGTCAACAACATTTTCGGTGCTCATACCTATGTTTATCAAGAAGGTTGTGAGAGTGAAACGTCCAATGTGAGAAATGTGGTGCCCAGAACTTATTGTTTCATGCAACCTTTTTATGCATGGTGGATACGCAACGATGATAACTTCTGAGGGAATCTCTTCCCAACTGGTCTTTCCTCTTTTCTCGTAGAAAAGCTGTTTTAATCTGTTTATGCGGTTCGTTATGCTTGGGGATAAGGATTTGACTTTCACCTGAAGTTTTTGTTCTATGTATCTGCGTACTTCCTCCTCTAAGAGTCGACAAACCTCAACTTTTGTTAGAAAGACTTCTCCTTTTGCCAGCGATTTGTTGGTAAGCTTCCATTTTTTGCCTTGTATTATCGCTGCGTTTCTTATGTAATCCGTGAAGTCTAGCGCAAAATCGTAGTTTAACAGCTTAGGTTGAGGCTGTATTGGTCTTAGTTTCCACTTGAAGTTGTTCGCAATTTTCATAATTGTTTCTTTACCTTCTCCTTTGAGTAGGCTGGATACGCGTTTGGCTTCTGCTAATGCATAGGTCCTTTTGATGCGTGAATCTGCAGTTGAAGCTACCATCATGATCGCTATTGGGAAGGAGGGAATTTCCACATCGTCTTTGGGTGATTTTCCGCTGACTACATTGAAGAGTAGGGCTCCTTCGATTCTAGCTTCTGCTCTTTCTAAGATAGGTTGATACTCGATTTCTTCAAGTTCATCGATTTTAATATCCAGTTTTTCGATGAATTTTGCGGCATCTGGAGTGAATGGATATTTGGCTAGGTCACTTTTGGTTAAAACCTGTTTCCCCTCCTCCTTCGTCTGAAAGCGTAGGTGTTGTTGTCTTACGTCGCTACTCTACTTCTATACGTGGAGCTAGGTAAAAGTTGAGTCTTCCTTCTTTTGGTTGTTGAAAATCGATTTTTATGGGCATGTCTGTTGAGAATTCGAGTGTTGCGATGTCGCTGGTTGCGGATGCGTTTTTGATTATTTCTGACAGGTAGCTTAGGCTAAACGTTGCTTTAGACGGCTCTTTAGCTTCGAGGTCTAGAAGAGTTTCGCTTCCTTTTTTAAGTTCGACTACGGCGCCCATGAGGTCTCCGGTTGCGCGTAGAGTCATTTTTTCGGTGTCTATTTCAATGCGAACGTGATCGCTTACTAGTTGTACGTCTTCTATGGCTTGATGTAAGCCGTGGGTTGTGGCTTTGGCGCGGACGTTGAAGGTTATTTTTGGTGTAGGCACTTCTTCTTCGGTTGCTTCTAGGGTTGGCATGTTGAAGGTGCGGTCGTATCTGCCTCTAACCGCAATCTGAAGGCGTCCGGTTTTCTCATCTAATGCAAGTTCAACAGACTCGTCTTTGGCGGCTCGGCGGAGAAGCTTAAGCATTTCACTTACGTTTATGCACATTTTCATTGGAGTGTCACAGAGATATTCGTCAAATATTGTTTTTGGCCATTCGAAGTCTATCATGGCAACGCGCGACGGGTCCATTGCGCGTAGTTTGATGCCTTCAGAGCTTATGTTAAAAGTTGCCTCATCGACTAGGGTGGATATAACGGTTATCATATCGCGTAAGAATTTTGCGTCTGCTATTCGGAGTTTAAACAATTTTGATTTCAAGCCTCCTTTGTGCTGGTTAATTGTAGCGTTGACTCTGATTTTAAGCCTTCTTATAAAAGGCAGTGCTAAAAAATCTGTTCATTATCGAAGGAAAAGTCTTAAGGTTTAGCTGTATTCTCTGAATGTGTATTCGCATTTTGTGCATCTGAAGAATTGCGTAGAAGACTCGTCGCTTCCTCTTGTTTGAACCTGCCAAACGTAAGCCAGATTGTTGCCACATTTAGGACACTCGATACGCATCGTGGGCAAAACTCGCAGTTTCTGTTCTTTCTTCCCAATAATCGCGATGGTTTCTTGCGGACGGTGCTCAATGACTTTCGGTATGGGTTCTAACTTCCGCGCGAGTTGCTTGCTTTTGTAGCCACATTTGGGGCAAGCTAATACAAAGCGGGTTTTTCCCTTGCCTTGTTGTCTCGGCACGAGCCTTGTTCCACACTTGGGGCAAAACTCCATTGTTCGCGCCCTCACGCGTTTCTGTTCCATTTTCCATATCTTCGAGTCTTTTAAACCTTTTCTTATTTCAATCCAGATCTAGACTTCGATGTTTAACTATCAATTCTCTTCGTTTCGCTTTAGCAGACCAAGCCCCGATGCTACGAGATGCGCCACCCTTAAAGCCTCAGGAACATTGCTACGCGTAGAAGTGCTCTTCAAAATGCGTTTAGCATCTTCCTCCGAGATTCCAGCTACATGAGCATAGATGGGTTCTTCTCCGCTTCTCGTGCGCACTTTAATTATTTTTCCAGCCTTCTCTATGGCTTTCCATCGCTTTTCGCATTGAGGCAAATTCTGCAAAGCCTTTTTTATGTCGCCGAAGTTGGGCTTGTCCCGGGTAACAGCAATCACTGGCAACTTCACTTTTTCATAGAGTTCTTCAATGTCAACCACATTGAAGCCAGCCATTGTCACGCCGTTGAGCATTATAACCCGAAGCTGGTCGTAATGAGGCGACTCAACTATCATAGACGCAATTTTTTCAGTTACATCCATCCCATCGATTTCAACCTGAGTTCGCATAACGCCGTCAAGCCAATATCCTCCTCGAAAAACTACGCCTATAACGTCGACAACGCCCTTGGTGTGAGGAATAAAAACCCCATCGTCAATGCCCAAGACTCGAATCTCAGGCTTCACTGCACGAATTTTAACGATTTTACCATTATTCATCGCGCTCACCGAGCCTCTCCAAAATCTCACGAAGCAAAACAGCAAAAGCCTCAACAGCATCACCCTTTTCGCTCAGAATTCTCAAAGAATCTTCAAAAGTAACCGTGTCAGCCAACCAAGCAAACACTATTAAGGCTTCAGCAGCGTTTCCGAGAACGTGACGGTCAATTCTACGAGGCAACAATTTCCTTAAGCCAGCCTTTCTGACAGCTTCAGCTAAAATTCTATTGTTAACCTTTGCACCTGTTGGATGCCCAGATTTTTGCGACACTACAAGAGAAAAAAGAAGATTCACATAGGCATCTCCTAGTCCAGCGAGGTCCTTGTCGAGCAAAACTTCTTCAAGATTCTTGTATTCTTTTAAAACAGAGCCCTTGCTCATTTTTGTTGCCATTCTTTTAATGCTTTCTTTAGGCTGATGCGAAACTGTTTGGTTTGACGCTTTATTTTTGCGGCTGCTTCCCGCAGTGCGTTTTCGGGCTTTTTCTCTGGCTTTCGTCCTTCTTTCATGCGAACATGAACTATAGGATTGGCAACCAGTGGATGTGATATGTCGTAGCCTGCCATTTCGACTGTTTCATCTTCCAATAGAGCTCTCTGTAAAACGTTACAAAACGTGTGTCCCTCGCCTTCAATCTCTATGCGTAGCTCGTCAGAAGTCTTCTTCAAAACTTTAATGTTCAAGCCATTTCACCTTTTCCATAATCTTGGGCACTCTTTCGCTTTTCAATTTTGCCACACTTTAAACAGCGCATCCGCATTCTGCTAAAGTTTAAAACATTCCCACAGCGAGAACAAAAAGCATACATGACTCCTAAATTTGGCTCTTTTGTAGATAAATGGAAAGTTCTGTTTTTGTCGCTAACTACTTTTGCGCGAAGGATGTCGCCAGGTTTACACGCGTCATACATGGTTTCAACATAGCTGAGACTCACATCTGAAACATGCAAGATTCCAGTGAAGAAACCGGAAAGAGGATGTTTGCCCACTTGGAATATACGCACAACCGCAATTTTGCTCTGCACATCTCGAACTTGACCGATAACTATACTTCCAACTTTGGGAACGGGCAAAAAGCGAGTTTTAGGAAAAACTGAAACCTGTTTGTTGAGCACATCTACCAAGGCACGCCCAGTTGCAAAAGAGTAAATTGTGCCGTTTTCCTCGTAAGTTCCAGGTCCAGGCACAAACTCCTCAATCACACCTAAACGGTCGCCGGGAACCACAAATTGTCCACTTTTCTGCTTTGACAAAGACATTTACATTCCTTCAACATCAGTCTAAAGGGTAGCACACCCTAACTTTTTCCTCGATGCACCGCAATAAACCTTTTGATTTTAGTTTTTCGCTTTCCGTGTCAAAAAGCCTTATATGGTTGGATTATCCATCCAATAAAATATGCCTATACTCAGCATACGTCGAATTGCCTTGCTTAGCGTGTTAACTGCTGTCTCGTTAGGCATCCAGTTAGCCCCACGCCCGCCTAATGTTGAATTCACCTCTTTGTTTACTTTCCTTGTCGGCATTCTCTACGGTGGTATTATTGGCGGATTTTTCGGCGGCTTCGTAATGTTTGTTAATGGATTCTTGTCACCTTGGGGCTTTGCTGGGTTCATGATGCCTTTTCAAATAGTCGGAATGGCAATCACAGGATTCGCAGGGGGCATTTACAAAAGATATGTGGTTGGAGCACATTCTGCCCAAGTCTGTGCTGAAGTTGCAGTTTTAGGCGCTTTTCTCACGCTTCTATACGACATAATCACAAACGTCGGCGTTGCAGTATCACTTACGCTAAATGGAACCCCATGGCACATTTCTTTAATATTAGCCTTTTCCATGGGAGCCCCATTCTCGTTGGTTCACATAGTTTCTAACATTGCTCTATTTGGTTCAGGATTTATCCCGCTTATAAAAGCCCTTAAAAGAGTCCCGGGAGGTGAAGCATTATGGTCGGAAAAAGAACCCTTACATTCGTAACGCTAGCAATATTAATTTGGGCTTCA
>Ga0224501_10001354_pt1 | contig 19074 bp, 12 predicted proteins | sample SF_Oct11_sed_USG_4_FD_169105 | JGI IMG/M metagenome (GOLD analysis project Ga0224501, IMG submission 169105) | Sediment microbial communities from San Francisco Bay, California, United States - SF_Oct11_sed_USGS_8_1 | ecosystem: Environmental > Aquatic > Marine > Sediment | place: USA...
TTGTATTATATTATATTATCCGTATTGAGTATATATTGTATTATATTATATTATATTATCCGTATTGAGCATATGTTGTATTATATTATATTATATTATATTATATTATATTATATTATATTATATCATCCGTATTGAGCATGTATTTTCTTGTAGATAGTAAACTTTTGTTCAAGCCGGAACCTAAGAAATCACTCATACAACTCTATAAAAAACTGATATCTCAAATCAGCACAGCTCTTACACAACCGTCAGTGAGTTTCATACAATATTTAAACTATATAAAATAGTCTCAGAATCACCATTCCCTTTACAGTGCGAGTATCTGCTCCTCACATAAGTCCTAGCTCCTCCTGCTCCCAGAACAATCTGCAAGTTTAAGAGATTTGTTAAATAGAATGGCCAAGCGCACAAGAACTAAAATAAAAACAAATATATCCTATCGTATGCAATTGTCGTTCGCCAATCCTTTACCCAAAAAACTTTGATAAAATCCAGAATATGCCCAATTCAAAGCTGGCTACCAAATGTGTATGGTGTAAAGTCCAGCTTGATAAGCACATGTCCCCACAAAACAACGAAAGAACCGCTCAATCTTGTTACAGGCTTTCAGAAAACTTGCAAAAATTGAGTTCACAGAAGATAGATGGTGGTTATGTTTAGGTACTAAAATATAAAATGTAATTTGGGTTGGGTCTGGCGTATTTATAGATAATCATATTTATATATAGATACAGAATATTACTGGATTTATTACAATTATCATCCACCTTTTAGCTTTGCAGAGGCACTGTTATATTGTAATATCTATCTAAGTACCAGAGTGCATTTATCTTCAATAACTATGAGTGGGAAGGTATGCCGATTTATTGCCTATACTAAAGATATCCATACTCTGATGAAATGCACGCACTAACTCCAGCGAGCCACACCGTGTCCTTTGCAGATTGCTCTTAGCAAAACAGTTAAACTCGGGCCAACAGTTTCTCTCGCGCAAGGCTGTAAAGTCCACAAAATAAAACAGTGAGTATTACTATGCTATGGAGTATTGGAAGGTAACATCCCGTAAAAGTACACGTAAATACGAAAATTCAATATACATACATACATTTGTCGCTTTGAAGTGTTGTTTGTTGTTGTTGTTCTGTTGTTGCACTTAGTTACATGCTAATCAATTCTTAGCAGTCTCCTAATACTCTGACATCTCTTCTCCGGAGATTAGGATCTGTAAGCTCCAAAGAGTACCACTTACATAATTGGTGTGGGTCAGTGACTGACTGTCTACCCAGTAACACCTGCAGGAGCTGGGTTGATGCCATGATTTATCATACGAATGCACTTTACTGTGTCAATTATACTGAATTGTCAGCTATGAGCCCAAGGATTTATAGCCTCTAACGAAAAGAGTCCTTCGCGAAAATGCCGAAATCAAGTCCTTTCTAGTACTTGTATATAAATCTGTTGCGTGTCTGGTTTCGTCAGCCCTAGATACAAGAATGCCTACATTTAACGAACCTTATTTAGAAGAAGCTCTCAACACTCAAGAGTGAGTTGCTTGAATTAAAGACAAGTATCTCGTTATTATGTCTTGTAAATTGAGGGATTTTTCAGGTTTGCACTGAGATCTGAGGGGAGAGATTCCATGTTCTCTGTGTGTCACATTGATGATAGCTTTGTGAATTCTATTATAGTCTCTAAGACCTCCATGGCTAAATGGTGAGTATTTCACCATAAAACGGTTTGGTTTTCGACCTTCCTACCTTATTTTATTTTATTATGCAGGCCCTTGGTTATCTACTTGGCGAACCTCCAAAAGGGTTGCGTGAGGAGGTAGCACTTACAGTAGGACCCTCACATGGCCATGCTCTCAACCCACAATATTTTAATCTTGAGCTAACCGCTCTAGCCATAGGGGCTCTAGCCATAGGGGCTCTAGCCATAGGGGCTCTAGCCATAGGGGCTCTAGCCATAGGGCTATCTCGCTGTCTCTGCAACGCGCCACCCTATGACATTATACCATAATACAGAGTTAACTTCTTTTTTGGCTTGTCAAGGTTCACTCTCCAACCATATTTGAAAAATCTATGCGCTTTTGTTTAGTTCAAAAACCATCAGCAGCTCAAAAAATCCAGTGACCCTTCTGTTTGGCATACACTTCAGTCAGTAGCTAAACTAAAAATCCACTCAAATGAAGTCGTCACTTTAAGGGTGTCCTCCACTACAAGGACATTTCCATCATTTCAGTTAAAGTTAGCTTTGTGAACCCAAATGACCGGAAAATGAAACCAGCACCCTGTCACAGGGACCGAAAATCAAGGTATGATAAATAGTGGCTCTTTAACAGCATCTTATGCATAAAGCTATCTGTTGTTTAATAGGGAGTCACAGATCTGCCGATTGAAGTTTGGTTTACTTGGTGGAGACACTTCCTTATATGGGTAAGTGCTTTTGTTACCCAAAGGACAATGTCAGGGTGTCTGGTTGAGGCAGATGTTTTTATTTGGATGGCGGCGGACTGGATATAATCCTACTGGTCGGATTCTGGGGCACCTGCTATTCCATCTGCGAGCCCGCACCATTTTACCTAATCATACACTGGTTGGTCCATTGGCCATATATCCATGGCTAGTGTAATTCGCTCGATGAATTTTATTTCGGGTAGGCGCCAGGCTATCATTATTAAATGACGTTACTCGTCATTTGTCAGTACAATCAAGGACTCCACTGGCATGCTTTGAGGCTGTGTCTCACCACTCATAATTCATAGCGCTGTCAGTATTCTGTGTTGCCTAGCCAGGACCAATGACTAATCACCTATATGCATAGTTTTCGAGCCATGCAGTAGGTACACATCTATTGTGTCTGAGTGAATGTTGCTATCTATTAGCTTCTGTTATCCTTGCCAAAATAATGTATCTGCAACAAGGTGACTAGTCCATATATCTGAATTCACGTTTTACACAATGGCAGTACAAATCACTTATCACTATGTCTATCCGAATCAGCATTTAGGATAAAATGCTAGAATGGGTTGGGTCCTTGCAAACGTCACCATAATTATACTGTAGGGCCTCTAGTACAGGTACTCATGTTCGGTTATATTTCTGACTAGTGTTTATCCCTACCCAACCCATAATTACCCCCAGTTAGCTATGGGCCAGAGGCCATTTGAATGACTGTTTCGCTGGAAGTGCTCGAGATTGAAGATAGTGGAATGAACGACCAGCACAGCTCATGCATCGATCAGTTGGCACAAATCACATTGTTTCATTATTTTCCCATGAAACTGTTTATCCGAGCCTCATCGCCGATCACCCAGCATAACTCTGTGACCTGTACAGTAAACTCAACTGATTTGCCATCAGCGTGGTCTGTAGGTGGTCTGCGGTTATGTATGATAGTTTTTATTTCTCTGGGACATCATTTCATTCTTCCCACAGTGCGGCCTGGGGATTACTGAGCTGATTATCTCGCCTCTATCAAACCTTTCACCAAGTTTTTGTTGCAATTCTATGCTTGTTTACTTTTCAAGGACTGCTTCAGATTTGATTATTACTATGTGCCATTGAGATGTTACAGTTTTTGCGGTTAATATCCTAGAATCCTATTTGTAGTCTTTGGCCCTAATCCTTTAGATTTATAATAGATACTTCGGATAACGCGGGTCCCCTCACCTGCTGATATTCAGCCAATCACGCTACTCCATGCGATATCAGCGACCTATCAAGATGCTCAAAAATGCGCCGGCTGCGAAGCCCTCAAATTCATGTTCCATTCGGAATAATTAAATGGTCACGCTTTGATTTGTGATTTAATTTGTCTAACAGTTTTTGAATAATAGAGGCATGATACAAGCATGATTATAGTGTCCTTCAAACACAGAACAATTCAAGTATAAATACAGGTTGTCATCGCGATGAAGTCTATTAGACAGTTTATCACAAAAATTGTCTCTCAGTGACCCCATCTATTCATAGTAGTGTGTAATGCGTTTCTGATGAGCTGATCACATTCTTGAATGATAGAGCCTCAATAGGTAGTTAAGATTCCTGTATTTATCATTACCCTGCCCATGCAACTTCGGCAAGGAGATATCCGAGTGCGTCTGTGCTGATTCGCTGACCGCGAGTAGAATTGAGTAGAAGTATAGCAGGTAAATAGGCAATCTTTGGCATTGGTGTGTTGGACGAACTGATACGGGCAAATTCGGCTGGAAGGTTCAACCAGTCCGGCACTTCGAGTCTGAAACACAAAAATGCACTCATTGAGCCAAGATTTAAACAAAGAAAGTGAATCGTGATTATTCTAGGAGAGGGTCTGTGAGCCCTCTATCTGAGTTTAGTGCACTCGCCGCTGGATGCGCTCAGGCCTGACTCATAATTTATCAATGGGCGCTTGCGCGCCTTCTGGAATGCACAAGTGAAGCAGAGAGCGTGTTGAAGCATTATATTATTCTAAACCAGAGCACTTAACGGCTATCTTAGCATAACAATGGCTACATTATTTTGCTTGTTAACTAGTTAAAGACCGATGAGCATTGTTTACCCTCAGAACTAAAGACTTTTGAAAGGCTACTGGGGTTTTTTTGTTGTATGAAAGGCGAAAAACGACCACCTGACACATAATGTTAACGCTCCAATGACTGGAGACAAAACTGCAATCCGAAGCCATGAGTGGCGTAGGATCATCTTACACTTCTGCCGCTGTAAAAACAACTGGTCTGATTTGAGCATCTGTGTGTCATGCTAAGTAGTTCGGGAATCTGTTAGTCTTGTACTAATATTTTTATTTCGCGCTCATGTGAATGATCTTCAGTCCAATAAGAGTTCCAATGTTTGCTAATCAGCTATCAAGGATCTCAAAGGAACACTCGAAAAGTTACCAGTTAAAAATTTGACTGGTAAATTTACAGTGTCAACTGGCTATTGACAATTAACTATCTATATCCCATGAGTCAATAGTGAAGTTGACTTAGCCACACTTTAACTGTAACATTTTGACAGTAGCAGCTGCTGTTTTTACTCGTGATTTACCACTGGATTTTTACCTGCGGAGCTTGGCCCATGCCCACCGCACCTGCTACTTCTCAACCCTTTGCTATCTGAGCCTTTCTGATAAGTTTGTTGACTAAACTAGTGTCTCTTATCTCTATCCTCTCTTATCACGACTAGTTCCTTCAAACTTGAGGACTGACTAATATATAGCATCCACCATCGCACAGAACATTTTCTCACCTGGAAGGGGCCAGAACTCTACACTAATGAGATGGTGTATATGGACCCAGTCTCTCGATTCATAGAAGGAGTCGCAGTCCCATAGTAATATTCTTGCATCCGCTTTCTTTAGCTCTTGGTGAAATGTTACCATTCTAACTATACCCCGTCTGCCTTGCAGGTTGTCTAATACATGTTCCCGCTCCATTGGTTTAGGCTGGTATAGTTCCGGGCTTTTATATTTCATTGCGAGTAGCGGGCCGTAGGCGATAGTGCGGAATAGATACTGCTGTCCATCACGACCTCTGACGCTGTCTTTGTCATGATTTCGTGTGATGTGAAACTCGTCAGTGCCTAGTCGATGGGCTCCTCCTAACTTATTAAGAGCGATGGAAAGACGCAAGGCTGATGTGTCCTCTTTCTTCAATTCTGGCAATGGTGCCTGCCCGATGAGAGCGTATATGTCAATGTTATTATAATCACCTCCATGGTGCTTATATCCAGGATAGTTTGCTGCTAATGCTTTCCAGCTTGGCAACTCGATCTGAAACAAAAACCGTTACTAATCACCATCACCATCACCACCATCAGTCTCTTTGTTTTAGCAACATCGCTATAAGATTGAAGCTGTGGTATTTCTAACAGAAGATTTTATGGTCCCATTAGGGTTTTTGACAGCAGTTGTTTACCCAACCTAAGGAAAAAGATACTCCAAGTACCGCAATGATTGGAACTAATTAGTCAAGAGTAGCTAAATTGAAAGTCCTACTGATGGTATCAGAGCCGCCTGGGTGACACCTTCTCATCACTAATGGCTGCCAGATGGTTTATAAGGCACACCCTAGTAGCAATTACGTGGTTTCACTCTCTCTTCGTCTCACACTTATGGCGAGAAAATTAGCTCACTTATACTCGACTCTTCACACTACTCACCATCCGACCCACCCTGGGAATCAAGAATTAATAACTAGCCACAAGTTTTTTTTATCGCTAACCATCTCAAATTGATACTAATTATCTCATGATATTCTGTGAAAGTTTTGCGATGCTGTATGACTCGACAATTGTATCGCATACAAGTAAAGTATGGTACACAGATTGAAGCAACTGAAGACAGTTTTACTGTGTTTGATCATGTGTAAGTTGAGATGGTTTTGTTTGCATGTCATGACTTAGCATGAGCATATTAGCTTGTTATTGGTACTGCGTACCCTTACTCTTGATTCATGGGAGGTCTTGTAATCTATCAAAGTCATAAAAGCATAAAAACTGAATATTAGTGGCTCATAAGTAAGCCTACGATCTGATATCAAAATGATGGTAGCTTTAATAGGCTTCTTATGAGTGTCTTATATCAAGTGTGTGTTACTAGTCTGGTAAATACTGCAATAGCCAAAGGTGGCCAAACTATATGGGATGAGTTCTTTGAGACGAAACTCACTGCCATGACACTTGCATACTTACTAATTCATTTCCCTCATAATGTCCAAGCCATGCAACTATACAGTGATTTAGGGAATGATACACACTATCCCAAATAGTTATGAACCATTTAGAATAGTTATAATATGTTGATATGTATGAGTAACATGTTATATACTTACTGATAGAGTTGAGGTTATCATGCATAGAATGAATACAGCTATTTCCTTCATACTGTCTAGTCTGTGGGCGCGTGTCGATACTGATCTCCACTTCCAAACTCACCGACCCATCACCTCTCAATGGTTTAATTTTGGCCCACCGCTCCGCTGTATGTCAGTAACTGACCAATCAGAATGAAGCGTATAGCGATAACTCCCAATACTGAGGGCTTCTATTATTTGTATCCTGATCAGGCTACGATATGCAAATAAGCAGAGAAAGCCGACATGAGCAAGGTAATAGTATGAAATTAGGGCCAGACAGAAAATAATAAAAGTATTATGAAAGTTGCTTTATAATGCTACTCTTTGTTCTATCACGCTGAGCCCCCCTTAATAAATATAGGAATTTTGCTGGTGCACTGGTGGATGGGTTGTGATTATCTGACTTGATTGTCTATTGATGATCGGATGAGAATATTAATTATAGAATCACTGACCTCGGTGTATGAGTCCATGAGTATTAGAGCTAACAATTATTTTCTTGGTCCCCCCTCATTCGGTTAGCTTTGAATTAATTTTTTTTTCAATGGTAGAGATTCACATTTAACTCTGCCTTTTGATAGTTCTAGTTCTCTCAAACATGGGCAAAACAGGGATTCTCCGGTTTAGCTCTTCTCTAGCGCTATCTACTAGTATCTGTGAAGAATGCTTCACCAGTAAACTGTAGGTTAGATGCCAGGACATCAAAGGGAATCTGAAGTGTTGTGTGGCCACAGCTTGGCTAACTCCCCACTAACAGAAGCACTCGTAATTATGAGGGTTGTACTGATGGGACTCCTCGCCATAAACTACCCTCTTACCCTCATACTTCTCCGTTTGCAAAACTGTTTAAGATAGTTGTTTGTTTGATTGGATTTACAACTGGAGATTATAGGCGTATATCCCTTTGGGCTGTATGCGTTTTTCTGCTCTCTAGTCAAGGAAACAAAGAAGTGTGTCCGTTAGTAGTGCCACCTGTCTTTGTGGTTTCCTCTGTCCTTGCCGCTGGAGTTCAGCTTCTGGCGACTGTCTGTTGGTCAGGTAATTAATCCCAGCTCATTATGCCAGTTCTGACAAACCTGCACTGGCAGACAAATCACTGATGGAGTATTAGAAAACTTCTGACTCTTTTTTGAATTAGCAGTCACCTCAAAATGAATTTATATTCTGCAAACTACAGTTTGTCCAACTAAAGAATGTGGCAGTTTGAGAAGATGAAATGGAGATCTTAGTTTTAATATAGTAACCAGTGGGCGATAGCCAATCTCACTATGATTTACAGTAAGTAATGAAGCGTATAATATCGCCAGTAGAAAATGTTGTCATGTCACTTTAGAAAAGTATGTTTTTGACACAGATCACTTCAGTCTCAGTTTCACTCGGCTGCCTATTCGAATGTCACTCGGGATGCTTAGCTGCTTAGAGGTGCAGCTGCTAAGGAATGTTTTTTGGGTTGAAGGTGTGAAATTTTATCCTCACGGCTGTGTTAATTCTGTCTGATTGCTTGTACAGGCAGACTACAAGACTCTTGAGTGGTTTTCCCAAAAGGATCTCAAGTAATGTGATACTATAACTACATTGAACCACAATGTCACTGGGCTTTTCCTTTTTGCTAGTGATGAAGTATCGAAAATGAACAGCAATATTATGCTGGTTATGCACTGGGCAAGGGGTAAGTTAATTGCTTCCTCTGAAGTACTTTGAAGCTGTTGGAATTTTAAGGCCCAGTAAACTGACTCATATTTTAATATTCTATTGATGATAATGACCTGGTTACATTTTGTTTGGAGGAATGCCATATGGTGAGAGCAACCATAATCAGATGCTCAATGAATAATCATTGTTTTAGATCTGCGCTGCGGCAGAAAATTACAAGGCTCGGTCACGAACACCGCTTATTTAGTCCACACTGGCTCTGATTTATTGCCATCTGTGTATTGTTGAAAATATCGTAGGCTCCAAACTTGGCTAGTAAACCGTATAATTTTTATCCTAATAGCATTTGCAATAAGAATTATTTTTCTTTATTGACCCTTCCGTCAGTAGAATTATAGAATTACACTATAAGGTACAAACTGTACCCGACCCCTGACATAGCTGTCGAGCCAATTATTTCATGAATTTATATGCCGGACTGCCTCTATTGCCGACTTATCCTCCCAGAGTCAGGGGAGGATAACGCCATGTGCCTCTATGACTGAGTTTAGACAGACAGATGAATCAGCCTTCTACTACACTGGACCACATATTGCCATCCGATTAAACCTCTAAATCAACATTCATTGGGTTGCTCAATGCAAGTATTTGCAGTGCTTAAAATTTGGGGGTCGCAAGGAAATGGAGTCCCATAGTATATTTGGGGAGGAGCACGCTGGGTGATTAGCACTCCCCTCAGCATCTCATTTTCACAGTTGTGTACCGCGACTTGATGTGTCCTAAGGGAATATCAACCCTATAGTCCGCCCACCCCAATTTTGCGCATTAATCATAGCGTATTTCCAATTATGCAGCAAACTAGTCTGCCCCATCACCAACTCAAGTGGCATTTGTACAGTGTTAGCTGGCGATCATGTAATCCAGTCATCACAGAGAAGGATTAGCTGCTAAGCTGAGAAAGAGAGGAGTTCTGACAGGTCATGGGGTGGTAATTAGTAGGATTTTGGTTGACATGGAGTAGGTGATGACATCAAACACCTAAAACTGTTAGATTTCACCTGTAATAAACAACAAACAGGTTGTTTAGATGATCATGATGACACAGAGGTAACAAGTATTTGGAAATTCATTAATTCTGAAATAGACTCGGGATAATATTCTGAAATTATCCTCCAGAAAACGTAAGGGGCAAGACAGAGGGTCGAGAAGATAACTTTATGCATTCTTTAGTATCATCATAACTCCACGTCTTTAGAGACTGATCATGTCCGTCTGAAGATATCAAACAAAATCTTCATTTTACCAGATAACGGATCCTTTTTGTGAAGTTCTATAGGAACTCAATTTTCACAATGCCATATACTAAACAGTAAAGCATTACAAAGACTGGTCACCATCAAAATTGTAAACAATTGAGTGCCGATGTCTTTCTTTTCATCAAGATAAGATTGTGGAATTAAATACTAGAGAGCACAAAATACGGCGGGTTTTAGTTTACGGATTGTTCTACGAAAGACTTGGTTGTTATAGTGCTGCGTTACACTGAAAACAACACAGTCAGCGACATAACTTCATGCTTGGTGATTTTGGATGAGAGGCACACTTTACATGTGTGTAATGAAGCCTGCATGATATGATGAGTAGCACTTTGAATCTAGCCCTGCCGGCCTACACACGAAGTATCTGCTGAGTGGTAGTTCATTGTGACATCTAGCTTGGGGTGGGTTCACTCAAATTCTTGTGCGCTGATAAAGCACTGTACCTATCATTATTCAAAGCCTTGCGGCTTGGACATTATCAGCTCTATAATTTATTACCCAGTGTGTCGTGTAACAGTCATGTAGTTCTCTTGTCTGCTCCTTTGTCCACTGGAATGGTTATTATTCCTCAAAAATGAACGAAGAAGCGATTTATAGTGGAATATTATACTGAAATGAAGTGGATAATCATGTACCAGCGCTGATGATTTTCCTTCCCATCAGTATTTAGTTTCACCAAAATGTTTCTTTTCGAATGAAAAGATTCAGTTTAATAAGCCTATTCGCCCGGTGCTAGACGTCTCGTTACTAGGAATTTATTTATTATTTTTTGGTCAGACGACCATTAAAAAGTTGGTCACACTGGGGAGCTGTTTGGATTTTTTGTACGTCTGGGAAATATAAGTTTTTCAGGCGCCTGGCCAAGCGAGCAGAGACAGCCAACTACTTTTCAGCCAATCAGAACTGACATCCGGTTAGTATCGCATTAGTTAGCTCGAATATGAACACCACCGGTACTAAAACTCTCACCAGTGAGTAGGTACTATTTGGTCGGCTGATTATTACAACGCGAGACGTCTTGACTGTGTGCCGTTCACCTGCTTTTATTAAACTCAGACGCCTCATTAATGGGAATATCAAACATCTAGCACCGGGCGAATAGGCTTAATATAATTTAATTTAAATTCGCATTAGTCAAATTTCATCTGCTTAATCTGTGTGTTTTTTTAGGGGGGGAAACTCCTCGCTCCCTTTTCTGAGAAACTACGGCAATGGTGTAATGTTTATCCTGATTTCCTATGTTATAGAGTCAGTTCACACCGCCTGATCGACTTTGATCATTATAACGAAGATGAGATTATCGTAGCATTGCAACAGCAGAACGGGGATAAGCAGTACGTAATGGCTCAGCTGAAGTTGGACAGAATACCGATGGAAATGTGGAAAGCACCACTGTTAGTTACCAATTTATTTATACTCCATGCATATACTTCAGTATTTCTCCATTAGGACAGCGATTTGGGGCATTTGTGGCATTGGGAGGTTTGATTTCATCTGAAAATTTTGTTTAACATGTTTACCTTTGAGCCTCACTGCCGACAGGGTGTTTCTGGTTCGGACCTTTAGCAAGCCCCTCAATCCAAACTGCTAGGATCACCACGGTAAAAAATGGTTTTGGCGGGTGATGCGTAAACTGACTTTGGTTGACTGACCCCAACCTAGAGCGATGATACTGACTCGCACGTGGTGCTCTGTGCTAAACCATAACCGGCGTCAAAACAAGTATATAACCTGGCAGCTTTGCCATACGCGAGAAGACTCAAGTCTTTTTTTGCATTAAGCTCCATGGAAATTAGAGATTCTATTTAGTCAAACAAATGCCAGAAACCGAGTTCAATGGCTAGTCCAAGCCAATATCCAGGGGAATAGTTAGAGAGCGGACGTAAAGGGTTTTCCCCACACAGATGAGCGCTTCCAGTCAATCCAACCTTGGAGCTATCCTTTCCTCTGTACGGTACAACGCTGGAAGGAGTAATACAACACCACCGTCATGATATTCTCATTCCGCAATCTCTTGTTTGAAAGCTGGAATTGACTGTTTGTGGAGAACTTTCACCTTTCCAGTCAGTTGGAAGCAATGTGTGGTCCAGCGGTAATGATTATTGTAAGCTTTTTGGTGGTTTTTGTTAACCTAGGTGATAAATTACCCATCCAAACTTTGACGGGAGGGAAATCCTTATGGGCAAGGATTGGCCACAGCCTAGGGAAACCTCTCTGCATAATGATCTCATAAGATCGGCAGTGATATATGCAGAGTTATCCTCCCCTAACTATGGATATGTGTCACTGGATCGCATTGGAACACGCTTACAAGTTTTTTCATCCAAGAGTTGGACAGACCAGTAAAATACTGTTATTCGTGATTGGCTTATCTTATGTAAATACAAAGTTTCCTCGTAAATCATATTTATCAGATAACCCTTGGCCTTTAGAGACCCTTAACCGCTTTAGGTTTAGAATACAGGACATTTCAAAATGTCAAAGTAGCATCGGTGCCTTGCAGCATTCCCCTCCAGCACGACACTATACTAGTGAGTATGGATTGAGTCATGGCACTTTATGCAATGTAGTGTGAGCCGTCCTTTTTAATTGGTTTCACTTTACCCATCTTGTTTATACTTGCTGAGCAGGATTTTCCACACCTTAAGTCAATGCACGCAAGGGTGGGACAACTCTGTAGAGTTGTTTGATGATATTCAAAACAAACAGCTGCTCGTAATTATATTGTAGCGAGACTGAAGTGGACGTTGGACCGTATATTGAAGTGTCAACAATAAAGCCGTTGGAAAACCTAACCATGGTCAAAGGCATTAGTGTCAGTGGAAAACGTAAAGTTGGCAGCGTTGTAAGTACAGCATAATTCTTCAGTCACGGCGAGGGTAGACGCACTTTCGGAGTTGTGTTTCGCATTCTTGAAGAGAGGCAACCCCGCATTCATTGCAGCGATAGCCAGTGGTCTTTTTCCACAAAGCGAATACCGGCCACTAGCATAACTACAGCTCGAATGGCACAAATAGAAAGCAAATGGGATCCAATTAGTAAAACTTAGTAACCTAATGATCTTTACTCCCTCATAACATCGAGTAGAACTCGAATTTGAACGTAATATCGGGAGAAAACTGAAGTTATAAAAAGTGATTTGCTGGATTTTCTCTTGGCCTAAATAGAGGCCGTTGCATTTGGGCCTCTATCTTTGCACAAAAATGACACCAACGGTTGCTGACAGAGGTGAAAAATGTATAGTATAGTAAGAATCCACCTGCAAGAGATTTTTCCAAACATCAGCACACAAACCAATGCCAATGCAAACACAACAGCTCTGTGTTAATTTACTATCTCGAGGCCAGTCCTGTTGCGTCGATGGTCTGAAAAAAGCGTCATCGAGGGCTCTAAGTATGCGCAATGGATATGGCTTTATAAGCTTCCATTTGGGCTGGGTATTGGGCCCATTTATTCATGGTTGGCTTCAGAATATAAAAACAAGTAGGGACACTTTTGGCCATGGGTTAACCCCTTTAAGTGGAGTTTACACGAGCGGCAGCTACCAGGTTGCTGCTGCTTCAGCGACTGGTGAGCAACAACCAGTGATGACGCAGGTTTGAATTTGCCACACTATCAATTTCATTCCTGACCTATTTTCCGAAAGCGGAAACCTTTGGGAGGTGAATGCGGTCGGTTTTCTAATTGACCTCTGCCCTAGTGCCGCTTGAAAAGATAGTGCATACAACATCTTCTCACAGCGGTGCTGTGCTGCTGGATTGGCAGAAGTTGGGGCCTATTTGAGAGGTACATCACACAGCAGCGCAACTGCCGTGTATCCTAACACTGCGCAAACTGTTTTTTTATGGTAACTGATAGGATGTCGTTTGGTTCACTTCATTCCACGAGGAGACAACTACAAGTATTCTGTGCGGGGCCTAACCCGGTAACCTGGATGATTTGGGTGATTAAAAATTGCCTGCTTTTACTTTTTACTGGGTTGTGGGTTGGCTAATTTGTATCAATAACATAAGGCAATGTGTATCTTGTTACAGCTGGTTTCAAGTCGCAGGGTTCGTCTCTACATGTTTGAGCATGAAGCCGACAGCGATGAAGAGAGCATGATGGATGACTCGTGTGATGCCGAGCAAGCTGCCGGCAGTGACAAGGAAAACATGGGATAACCTCCAACCTAGGGCATCATTAGCAAAGTGAGCAGCCTTGATGCAAGGCAAATATTGAATATGTGATAAACATAGCATTCGGGGTCACATTAACAGTTAGTATCATCTATTACTTTGCAGCCCTGGCTTGTTCACATTGAAACTGAATACTCTTTCATTCATACAAAAAATAAAACCAAGACTACTAAAATTATTCCTGAAAAAGTCTAGCGATGGCACGACAAGAGATTAAGTTGCCTTGAGCTTCAAACTAGACAATGGGGAGACTGTATGCCACCAATATGGCTCACGCCGTCCCATATAGACCAATTTGCACAAGTTTTGTAATAAAGTATACTAAAACGTATAGCAACATCGCGAGACCAACCCGAGTCGGGTCACTCAAAAAATTGGCACCATAATGATTTAGCAAAATAGAACTTGGTGATGAAGACTGTAACCAACCAATAATATTTACGTCTGGAGCCCCGTGACACGGTAGTGCTCTTCTTATACTGACAATTACATCTCCAGGTCCAACTCGTTTTGAGACTTCTTTCGTCGGTCCAAAAGCTGTTTCACCGCGTCAAAATGTTCAGCGGGTACCTGTAAGACAACATAACAGCAACTTGATGTTCCTTGATGGCTACATTGATTTGCAGTTGAGATAGACTCTTTTATTGAAGGATGAAGGGAAGATTAACCCGTCACTTCAATTGAGATTTCTTCTCAACTGAGGGGGTCACTGTAAGTTAGTTCTACAGCTTAATAGTCTGCCACAAACTACCGATAACACTTCCCACTGGACTACGTCTATCAAATGGTAGTCTCTATAAAACAGCATTCTAAAGATGGCTGAATTCCTGAATTTCTCAGTTCCAGAAAATCATAGCTGAAAAAATTAAATAATCCACCTCGACTTATTACAGTACCTAACCTGACATTCTTTTCACAGAGGTCAATTCGATTTACATGAGTCAAGAACTAAGATGATGAGTTAGGAAGTACATTATTGCACTTGCATTGCAAAAACCGATCTACGATAGGATACATACTAATGTGTGTCCGTAATAATAGGATGAAATGTAGTATTCGGATATGAGTGCTGAAGCTATGGGATCAGATATCTGTGCTACGACACCAGCCTGTGCTACAAATAAAAAGGTCATTTCCTTAGTGAACCAGATTACCAACCAAACCATGCATCATGTACATGCCCAATTTGTGATGAGAACTGTGGCCACTATCACATAGTACACGCAGAAAATGATGATTTCAAACCAATCCACCCCTTTATCGGCTGATAACCCAAAGATATTCTATGGCATGTGTCTAATCTGTTTTAAACTTACCAAAACCCAATCCCTCTGGCATATCACCAATTTGCACCATGTGCCAGTACTCCCTCGTGTTGTATAGAACATTCGGAGGAAATCTACAATTTAGCGGAGTGACGTCATTTCAATACAGTTTCACAATACCCAGCAACAGAGCTACATCTGTATCCCATGATGAGGTAATAATGCACCAGACTTCAGTCACAGAAACAGCCAATAGAAGATTCGCTATGTGTTAATGATGGGATAACTTAGTAACAAACACCATCACAAATAGTTCACCAATATAACTGGAGTATACGCGAAAACAATTTGGACACTTGACTGTCCCATTGCCAAAAAGCTGGTTACACAACTAGCCTTGTAAAACTTATTAGATATTGAGCCAAGTCCAACTGCCACAACATGAAAACACAAACCGGGCATGTGGTATGGTTAGTGGCACTTAGTCTTCAGGAGTGAAACTGCAATGTCATTAAACACTCGCCTGCTCAGCACCTTTGAATCAACTATGAGAGATACATCATCATCAATAATACTCAGACTTAAAAAGACATCCCCCTCATCAGAAGGATCATGGGTGTAGAAGATTAAATCTACAACACAAAAGAAAATCTATGAATCAAGCCTTCAACAGTGCGTCCGTTGTGGGGAGGATAGCTTAGTCAACCCAATCGACTCGAGGATCTCATTTTACTGAGACAGCAAGTTTGACACACGTCCTTGCGTCATAGCCAATATAGACATTGTTTAGACCAAGTTGACAACCGGCAAGTAGGCATACCAATGAGTGTTAAAGCCTGAGATTTGATACTCTCTCTGTCCATGCTAGTAATGCAGAAAGTATTCGGCAAGCAAGTGAGCGAGTGAGTGATCTGGCGTGATCTCTTTTCCCCGCTGTCGCTGCGCTGACGTATATTCTGAGGGTCCACGATTATCTCTTGACTTAGGAGTGATTCCTCCCGTGTAATTCGAAAGTCTCTGGCCAACACTTCACAGGCTGTCTTCATGTCCCCTTCTCGAATCTGCATCAAAAATAGATGGCGAATAGAGCCCAACACTATATCATATGTACACTCAATAAATGAACACAGCGTACAAGTGTATACCAAGTCTGAGCATATCCAATAAGATCAATGTACATCTGTATATGTAATTACAATAACCAAGACTCATGTTTGGTCAAACAATTTCCAGCCCAAAACTTTCCATAATTGAGAATGAAATTCCTGCCAGGTGCCAGCAAGATAGGGTTAAAGATCCAGTGGTGAAGAAAACTGCTCATATATTCCTATCAGGTGAGTGACCAAAGATAAGTGCGCACCTAGATAGATATGGTTATCTACATGAAATTGGGGCTTGTGATAAATATGATTCACTTGTGAGCTCATGTCGGCTGCTGGCAGAGCATGTAACTATTCGATCCTGCCCCTGAAATCACCATTATGAGGCTAATACGCCTACCAGCACATAATCCGTCTTGTATGTAGAGAGACAATACACAGACACTCCAAAGTCGGCCAGCGGTATGATCACAGATTTGGCTATTTTACTTATGCCTGATGTCTGTGTGTTGAGCAAAGCACCAGCAGTAACTACCAAAGGGTGCCACAAATCACCAATCACTCGAACGTCCTTATCCTCAGTATCAAACACTACAATATCATCAAACAACAAAAATGGGGGATAACGGAATAGGCCAGCCTGGCTCACAACCTGGACTCGAATTTCAGCCACGACGGTCTTCCCACTCCAATATCTTTACTTATATCCTATCTCAAAAGAAAAATAAGCCTCACTATGAGGTCGAGCCCTGGTACTGATCTGCCTGTGGTGGTCCATGTTAAGCCATAACTAGTGAAAAACACAAGTATTTAAACCAGCGATTTTACGGTGAAAGAAAAAGCGTCATACAAGAAAAAACTCAGTAAAAACAACTTCATAAATCAAGGCATTTGTATGAGGAAGCGTCCATTTAGAGCAGCAAGCTTTGACTGGAAAAGGCGCATTTAGCTGATTGGCATACTTTCCCTGTTGCACTTGGAAATAATATAATCAATAAATAGTAAGTTGGTGATGCTCTAGAGACCTATTTCGACAAAAGGGGTGATGGAAAAATACAGAACAGTGAATTTTCAACAAAACGAAAGAGCTCTGACTTACAACATAATGCATGATCTTCTATGATCAAGGAGTAATCAGTGTTTGTCTCCAAAATACTCGCAAACCTACAAAATACAAATCCATCGCATTCGTTAGGTTAAAGGGGTTATGTCAGGGCCAAAAGTGTCTTTACTTGTTTTCAGACTATGAAACCTACCATGAACAAATGAGTCCAATACCCAGCTCACATGGAACTTTAGATATAGCCCTATCCAATGCGCATACTTAGAGCCCACGGTGACGCACTTTCAGACTGTCGGGGCAACAGAATTGGCCTCAAGATAGGACATTAACACCGAGCGGTTGGTGTTTGCATTGATTTCTCGGCTTACGCGCTGAATGTTTGGAAAATCCTGTTGCAGGTGCATACTAGACATACTAGACTGGAAAAACAGTTTAACAAAAGTGCGTCTGCCCTCGACCGTGACATAACCCCTTTAAGCAACTTTAAACAGAGGATCAGGGTGATCCCATAGAGTTAGTTTTATGCTGGCGGTAACTGCAGGGCCTTATGAAGGTGTATTACCATTTAATACAGGCACGTCAGTGTCACCAAGTGAAGGAAGTTTCAAGATTTGCTGGCTGTGAAAATTTACAACCTGCATCGAATTCTAGTCTATGACAGCTAACAGTCTATTCTAATGAGGGATGCTGAAGTAGCCCCTAAAATCCCACGCACTATACTGCTTAGCCAAAGATCAAAATCTTTTGTACCTAAATAGAATGCTCTAGTGGATAGCGCTGTTCGCATAGATATTGATTCTACAGCAATTTGATAGTTACACTCACATTTTCAGCCTTGCTCAACTAGAATTTGAAGAATACCAAAGCGCATTTGTATCTCCTAATGTGTGTGATTATATAATGATTATTGGACCTTATAAGGAACTGGTGTGTATGGTACAGCAAACTCTAGTGAAATAATTATTACAACATGCAGTTGATAGTCGAGCTGAGACAATCTGTTTTAGCGTGGTGAGCATTTCTCATCCGAGGCAATGAATTGAATGCAATAAGTTGTCCACAAACTATATACAGTCCGACTTCCAAAAATATCCACCACGACTTCATGCTACAACTATAGCTTATAAAATGTTGGTGCTTACCCATCTGTACGAGTTGAATAGCCGGAATATTGATAATGCTTGAGGAAGAGCACATCTATTAGAGGATGGACGAACCGGGCTATTGCTCTCTTCTTGATATTTACGACTCTCAGCTTGAAAGCCAAAATATTGACTTCCATACGATCTTCCATTGTTTTACAGTTCACACTATCAGTTCGTGCTCCACGTTTCCAGCGTCGCTTCCACTTCCAGCTATTCAGACCTGACTCACTTGATGGCTAACTGGTTTATATACCGCTCGGGAGTCACTCCCGTTCCCAATCCCAGGCTATAAGTATAATTGTAGAAAGTAGACTATCGACTATCGTATCTATTCTATAGCCTTGTATTAGTTATTTATTAATTAATATTTACTAATAATATTACCAGACTACGGTGACTTGGACTAGTATTATTAATAGTCAAAACTCAAGGCTGTGTGAGTGTGTCGTGATTCACTATCACGGATTAATGATATTGATAGGTGAAACTGAGTGGAACTGAAAGCTCTGG
>Ga0224501_10001355_pt1 | contig 19063 bp, 18 predicted proteins | sample SF_Oct11_sed_USG_4_FD_169105 | JGI IMG/M metagenome (GOLD analysis project Ga0224501, IMG submission 169105) | Sediment microbial communities from San Francisco Bay, California, United States - SF_Oct11_sed_USGS_8_1 | ecosystem: Environmental > Aquatic > Marine > Sediment | place: USA...
ATTTTGCCATCGTCTTTGTAAGTATTATCGCCGGCTACATAATCGTCTTCAGCAAGGAGGTCGCCAGGAGTTACAAGCTGTCTCTTCTCATAGAAAAGGGGCATTATTCATCACCTCGAACATGAAAAGACTTATCCTACCTTTTTTGCTTCAAGATTGCCTCGAGTTATTTTTCCCAATTTTTCCAAGAAGGGCCCGTAAAGCCCAGCTGGCATTTCTACGGTTGCGGACCACGACCCGTCAGCTTGCCACTGTTCCCGTTTTATCACGCCTAAGCCTTTAACGGTTCCATAGACTTTACTTGCATACTCTGGTGGTATGCGTACAGCTACGGAAACTTGTTCCATTTTAAGGGGTAAAATCGGACGTAAAAGCTTTATGATCTCTCTTGCTTGCTCTTCGACGTCTCTGAAGGGGTCTATTGAGAAGTGAATTTGCTTCATCGCGTGTTCTATGCGCATAGGCGGGTGTGGAAGATCCGTTTTCGGATCAACGCATTGACGAGATATGACGGAGATGATTTGTCTTCGTTTATCTTCAACTAGTTGTTTCCGCTGTTCCGTGGTTAGCTGTAGCGTACCCTTCTTGAGGATAATGCTGGCTATTTTGATGGGATTCGTGGTTCCGAAGACTTCCTGCAGTTTGTCTTCTGACACTCTCAACCCTTTCCCAGCATCGGTAAAAATGGTGTCTGTGACCAAAAGTTCGGAGATGGATGTGGTTTTTCCGAGCCTATATGAAAAGGCTAGTTGAGGCTTGACTAAGATCTCGAAGTGTTCTCCATCATGGGTCATGCGCGCAACGGTGTAGCGTTCGCTCATGAAGTTCCACTGCCCTCAAGCCCTCTCTGGTGTGTCTCAATTTCCTTTTCGGAGAGCATTCTGAGCGTTTTTGTCGCAGACGGAATAACGCCTATTTTAATTCTCTTAGGCTCTCCCCTCGCTTCAAGAGTCTTGGTAAGGCATTTAACGGCAAGTTTGACTGATTCATCGAGGCTCATGTCCTCGCGATATTCCTCCTTCAAAACGCCTTCAACTGTTTCTCGGCCTATGCCCACTGCTACGGCCTTGTAGCCTCTGTAGGAGCCGCTCGGGTCAGTTGCGAATATTCGGTTTCCAGTTTTGTCAACTCCACCGAAGATAATTGATACTCCGAAGGGTCTTACTCCTGCGTGTTGGGTATATAGTTGTTTTATGTCTCCAACGCGTTTTGTAATGATTTCAACATCGATGGCTTCGTCATACATTAGTCGATTGCTCTGGGAGTAAATCCGAGCTTGGTCGATAAGTATGCGAGCGTCGGATCCTAAGCCAACGACCGCTGCTCCAAGATGGTAATCTACCTCGTATAACTTCCAAGTAAAATTTGTATCCTGCAGTTTTGTCTCAATTTTTTCTTCCGCCCCTAAAACAACCCCCTCGGAGCAAACTATTCCTAAAATTGTTGCGCCGCGGTTTACCGTTTCGAGGGCGTATTCGACCTGGAAGAGGCGTCCATCTGGGGAAAACACTGTAATGGCACGATCATAAGCCCCAGGTGCTGCAAATACGGACAAACCTATCACCTCACGATATGGAAACTAGTTTTGTTTGTTGTCTTAGGAGACGCACCTAAAAACCTTTTCGTTAAAAGCATATGGATTACCTCTTTTACAAGCATCCGAAGTTTAAAGTGTGATTCGTTATATTTTAATTCATATGGCTCTGGATCGGAGAGTGGCATAAGAATATGAGTTATGAAGAAAACTGGAAAGTTTTAGCTGACTTGCTTACCGAACTTCGGAAAAAAGGTGAGAAGATTCCAACCGACGTGATGAACGACATACGATCCGCCAAAACCATGATACAAATTCTGAAAGCCGACCCAACCTACATAAAAAGCATTCCAAGAATTGAAACATATCTGAGAAATGTCGAATCCTACGCTGTTCTTATGGCACAAGAAAAACTGGGAACAGAATTTGTCGAGGGGTGGTTGAGAAAACTTGAGAAAGCGAAAAAAACAGAAATCAAGGAGAAAGAGGAAGTAACTCCCAGATTTGTTCCAGGGCTTCCACGAGACAAAAACTGGGTGCGCGTTCAAATTTCGGAAGATACTCCTCGGGAAGACGTTGAAAGCCTTGTCAAGGAAAACAAACTCTCGTGCAAAATGCAAAAGAACGGGTATATGCTAGTCCACGGCAATGGGGAAAGTATAAAATCTTTTGTCAAAAAAATGGCTGAAAAGTTCCGCGGCACAAGAAAAAGATGAAAACCCTCGAAGCTTTTGCAACAAAATAGTTAAAACGCGTTTCCCATGCATATTCTATTTATAGAAGATATTTATAGAAAGATTGTAAAATGATAGGTTAACTCCCGCTATGAAAAAACCGAAGGCGGCTTAGAGGAAAATGCCTTACATTAAAAAAATCGAACTGAGAGGCTTCAAGTCCTTCGGCCCGAAAACCGCTAGCATCATGCTGGATAAAGGCTTCACTGTCCTCACCGGACCGAACGGAAGCGGGAAAACCAATATTGCTGACGCCATTTTATTTGGCCTAGGTGAGCTAGGCGCTAGAAGACTTCGCGCCGAAAGCCTTGGCAAACTAATATTTCACGGTTCCCCGGAAGGGCATGTAGAGAAAGCGAAAGTCGCAAAAGTTGTGATTCAATTTGACAACTCTGACAACCGTTTACCCGTTGACACAAGCACCGTAACCGTTTCTCGTGAAGTCTACAGGGACGGTCAAAGCGTTTATCGTCTCAACGGAAGAAGGATTTCAAGGTCCCGCATTATTGATATACTGTCTATGGCTGGAATCAGCCCGACTGGACATAACGTTGTTGTGCAGGGAACCATTACACGCATGGCTGAAGTTTCTTCTCACGAACGTAGAAAAATGATATCAGGGTTGGTTGGAATAGCCCGCTACGATGCCGAAAAGGCTGAGGCAGAAGAAAAACTTCGAGCGGCTGAGATATCTATCCGAACAGCCATGGGTCGAATAGATGAAGTGCAGAAAAGAGTAGACGACCTAGAAAGAGAACGCAACGAATTGCTTCGTTACATGTTCCTTCAAAAGGAAATCAAGCGATTTGAAGCCATGAAAATCTTCGGTGAAATCTTGGAAATCCAAAGAAAAATCGCTGATGGCACATCAAAAATTGAGGCAGTTCGGGACAAGGTTGAAAAATCGAGGCAATTAAGGGAACAACTTAGATTCCAGCGTCGTGAAGTCGAAACAGAATGGAGAAAAATCAGTTCAGAAATGATTGAGGAAGGTGGAACGCATCTTCTTGAAGTTCAAATCAAGATAGGCGACATCAAATCGAATCTAACTGAACTGGCAACTAGAATGAGTGCTGGAACAACAAGCCTTGAAGGCCTCAAAAAAGTGAGGGAGAATAGTCTCCAACAGCTAGAGGCTATCAAAAACGAAATCGCTGAAAACCGCAAGGAGATTCGGCGGTTAAAACGAGATCGTGATCGCCTTTCCAAAGAGATTGTCATCAAACAATCTCAATATAGGGCCATCTCAAATGAAGCCGCAGAACTACGGTCTAACTTAGGCGAAAATAGCAAAAAAATTCGGGGAGTTGAGGGGCAATTAGACAAGCTTACTCGGGATCTCATTAATCTTCGAAGCGACTATGTCCGAAGCCAAACAGCAATAAAAGTTTTTTCACGTCGAATAAGCGACCTCAAAACCCGAAGGGATAGATTTGCATCTACCCTCAACGACCTCAAAAAATCCTATGCAGACCTCAAGGTGGTGCAGAGGGAGCAGACAAAACGATCTAAAAATCTTGAACGAACCCTAGAGCGAAGAATTGCACAAAGGGAGTCTGTGGAGAACGAAATAGCCCAAGCGGAGAAAATCGCTGAATCCGCTCGAGAAGCAGTGGTGGAGTTTGCCACTCAACGTGAACTTGCAGAAAGGGTTGCAACGGAGGAAAACGCGTTAAGAAACGTCGAAGAACTTGCAGAATTGGGCGTAATTTCCGGTGTACACGGACGACTCAGAAATCTGATCAAAGTGGAGAGAGGTTATGAGCGAGCTATAGAGGCAACAGCAGCCGGTTGGCTCGACTCCCTTGTTGTTCAAAATTTTGACGCGGCGTTCACGTGCGCTGAAACACTGAAACGCCTGAAATTGGGTAGAATCAAAATAATTCCCCTTGAAGAATTGTCTGCAATCAAGTCCATTAATCCTCCAAAGCTTAGGGGAGTGAGCGGGCCTGCCTCTGCCCTTGTCAAGTGTGCGAAAAGATGCGAACCTGCCGTGTTTTTCGTCTTTGGAGACACCCTTGTGACAAGAGATGAAAAAACCGCTTTCGCGGCTTCCCGTAGCGGTCACAGAACAGTTACCGTTAACGGAGACCTTTATGAAGCTGGTGGAGGATTTGAAAGCGGTTATTATCGAGCGCCCGTTGACTTCTCTTCCATCATTCCAAGCGAGTCTGCTGTGAAAAGTCTTGACGAAGCCGTAAGGGCTCTTCAGGAGCACTTAGCGAAGAGGGGGCATGACATAGGTGCTTTTGACGAGGAGATCGACAGAACTAGGATGGAACTCGCCAGATTGGCTGAAGCCATCACCACCCTTGAGGGCGAAATTGCGAGAGTACGCAGAAGCGTCAAGCAAACTAGAAAAAATATCAAGCGTATCGAAAGATACATCCAAGGAGTTAATGAGCGTCTTGAAAGAGAGAAGACACAGCTAGGACTCCAAAAAGCCCAACGCATCGCTCTTCGAAAAGAAATGCAAAAATTACGCAATGAATTAGCGGAATTACGGCAAAAAACTGATCCAGTTCAGATTCAAGAAATGGAGATTCAGCGAGAAAGGTTAGGAGAGGAAGTTATTGAGTTGCGGCAGAGACTTGGTAGCGTAGAGACTAACCTTGCAACTCTTGAATCCAAGTTTAAAAATGTCCTCAAGATAGGTGCGGATAACATCAGAATTCAGCTCAGAAAGGTGAAGTGGCAGATTTCAACCGTAGAAAAGGAAGTTGAAGAAGCGCGCCTACAAGAGGAGGCACTCGAAAAAGAGCTTCTGGAACTCGAAAAGACCAAAGAGGAATTATCTCGCACCGTTTTGACTGCTAGGGAAGAGTCGAAGAATTTTACATCTCAGATTGATGACATTGATGAGAAGTTGCATCGATTGGATGTCGTGTATGAACGTTCGGATCGGTTGTTCAATGAACTTCAACTCGGCCTTCAAACACATGAATTGCAGTCGGATCAGCACCGTCGTCGATTGAAGGAACTCGGTTATGAAGAGCCCTTGAAGATTTCGCCGGAACAACTTAAGACGGCGGAGTCCTCCCTTAAACTGTTACGCTTTGAGCTGGAGCGACTAGGAGCCATTAATCAACTAGCTCTAACACATTACGCTGAGCAAGCTTCAAGATACAAAGAACTTTCCATACGCATGAATGAGCTTGAAAAGGAAAAACAAGCCATCCTCTCCTTCATGGATGAAATTGAAAGGAAAAAGCGTGCGGTTTTCATGGACGCCTTCAACAAAATACATGAAAGCTTCAGAAGGTATTTTTCGAAACTCACCGACGGTGGAGAAGCTGTCCTAAAACTCGAAAATCCTGAAGACCCACTCACCGGCGGAATGGATATGGTTGTTCAATTCCTCGGCAAGCCTCCCATCCTCGTGAGTGGAGCCAGCAGCGGAGAGAGGTCTGTGGCAGCAGTTGCCTTCATATTTGCTCTGCAAGATTTCATGCCCGCCGCCTTCTACTTGTTTGATGAGATTGACGCGCATCTGGATGCCTTTCACGTATCCAAGCTAGGAGAACTCTTGGCTGAAGAATCGGCGAAATCACAGTTTCTTGTTATCACGTTGAAGCCTGAGATGGTTAGCAAAGCTGAGAAGATATACGGAATATACGAACGTAACGGAGTCTCCCACGTAGTTTCCGCCATGCTCAAGGAGGCTGCCTAGTGTCCTCGTCTATGGAAAAACCTTTCTATTTTCAGCCTCCATGGAACATACTCTTCGAGCTTCACAGGTTACAAAAGATAATGCCTTGGGACGTCAACATCTCCTTTCTGCTAAGGTCTTTCTTGGAGGAAATGGATAAAAGAGGAGAAATCGATTTCAGAGCCTCGGGTGTGGCCCTCGATTCTTCCACCACAATATATCTCATGAAGTCCAAACTTCTGCTAAAGCTGGAGGAGCCTCTGCCTCCACCTAAAGCTCCACCAGATTTCCTACCTCCACCCTTGTTCCTTCCGCTCCGTTATGAGCTATCTTCAACCACCATCCATCATTTGTTGAATGTATTGGATGAGGTGTTGAAGGGTGAACGCTTAGTTCCTTCAGAACCACGTTTGGAACCAGTCTTACCCACGCCGGAAGTTCTTCCTCCAGTTGACCTATATTTGATGGAAATCGAAGAACGCATGGAAAATTTGTATAATCTCCTCTGCCAGCTCGCAAGTGAAGCGAAGTTGATTGTATTCTCCAAGGTTGTAGCTGGATTAGAAAAGCTTGAAGCAGTTAAAATGTTCATAATACTCCTTTTCCTTGCACAAAGAGGCAAAGTGAACTTGTGGCAAGAGGAAGACTTCGGCGGGCTTTACATAACCATCACAGGAGGCCCAACTGTTGACGGAAAAGGAACAGGAATCGTCTGAATCGCTTAAAGAAGAAAAATTTACGCGCGATTTAGCAGTGCTGGAAGCAGCGCTCTACGTGGCTGGGCGACCTCTTGATTTAAAGACCTTGGGAAGACTAATCGGGACTCGCTCTAAAACGAAAGTTAAAAGGCTCGCGAAGACTCTCATGGAGAAGTATAAAAATCGTGACACAGCCCTCGAAATCCTTGAACTTGAGGGTGAACGGTTCGTTTTGCAGTTGAAGGCGGAATACACGCCTAAAGTTCGAAGGTTGGCCACAAGGCCACTTCTTTCTAGGGGTCCCTTGAAGACCCTGTCTTACATTGCCTATCGACAACCGGTGCCTCAGCTCCAAGTCATCGATGTCAGAGGACACCACGCTTATGGTCACCTTAAGCAACTGGAAGACCTAGATTTGATCATTCGTGAGAGGGCTGGACGAAAAAAAGTGATACGAACAACCGAGTTTTTTGCTGACTACTTCGGTCTAAGCCACGACTTACGAACCATGAAGCGCCAACTCAAAAGTATTTTCGAAGATTTTGCTAAGCCCGAACTGGAAGAGAAAACAAACCTAGAGAAATAAGGTTGTTGTTAAGATAAACTTATATGTCAAGTTTCGGTAGTCTCATCGATATCATCTGAGATGATGTAAACTTGTCTGTGTGGCATGGAGACCAACATAAAAGAAAAGCTTCGGGCGGCAGAAAACGACCCTATCGAACGAAAAGAAGATTTGAAAGAGGCTCCTTTCCCGCGGAAACGAGGTTGGGTAAACCTAAGAGGAAAGTTAGCCGTAAACGTGGGGGTAACGAGAAGGCTCGATTGTTAGCTGTAAAACACGCAAACGTTTCTGACGCTTCCGGAAAAACCACTAAGGTAGAGATTCTTCGCGTGATAAAGAATCCAGCTAACGTGGATTACGATCGCCGAGGCGTGATTACTAAGGGAACAATAATTGGAACTCCGTTGGGAACTGCGCGGGTGACATCCCGCCCTGGACAAGACGGTATCGTAAACGCCATTCTTGTTCCAAAAGAAACCGTTTAGCGGTCTGTTTCTTATCCACGGATATCCAAAAGTTCCTTCGCGATCTTCCGCAGGGTCTCGACTTTAGAATCTTTTTTAGGGATAATGAGTAGGCCAGTTTTTTGCCGTGGAGAACTTGGATGTATGGCGTCAGGAATTATTTCAGGTTGAAGACCCATCCTTTTCACTGCTTTTTGAATTTCGTCTAGATTTGGTGATGGTGTAGCGAGTTTTTTTGGAACTCTTCGCCCCTCCATTCGGGTTTTGTTGGCATCGAAGTAAACTGGCCACAGAACAATCTTGTTTTGTTTCCGCATTTCAATCTTAATTTATTATGAATCTCAGGTGCTTTATTCGTTACGGTGGAAGTAAAATCCTCTGGCAGAATCAGAGTTCTCGATGCTGTTGAAGTAAGAACATGTGAGCTAATTTTGACAAAAAGTTATCAATCGATTCACATATATCTGAAAACAATGTTAAACCATCGGAGTTGAAGACGCAAAGTGAAGATTTTCAGAATTTGTTCTTAGAAAGGTTTAAATAAAGCGGTTCGGATGAACCATAGGTTTTGCGAGGGGAAAGGAAGATTTGCAGAGAATCGGCCATGTCCTCCACGTGAGTTCCAGCCGGAACATAATTCTTAAGGCGGAAAACATCCCTCGAATCGGCGACAAGGTGATGGATGAAAACCTCAAGCCTGTGGGAATGGTTTTTGACGTGTTTGGCCCTACCTCCTCCACATACGTGGCGGTGAAACCCAACATACAAGACCCGCAGCGTCTCGTTAATCGCGTTCTTTACGTCGTCCCCTCTAAACCCGGAAGGAAAGAGCGGAAGAAAAGAAGATGAAGGAAGAAGAAGTCCCACAACCGTTGAGGGTTCAACAGTGCCCCGAATGCGGAAGCACCCGACTTATGCGTGATTACGAATGCGCCGAGATTGTGTGCATGGACTGTGGATTTGTTGTTGCCGCCAAACTCGCAGATCGAGGGCCAGAGTGGCGCGCTTTCGACGATGAGCAGCGTGCCAAGCGCGCCCGAGTTGGTGCCCCCCTTACCTTCACCATTCATGACAAAGGTCTTTCTACCATGATCGACTGGCATGACCGTGATATTTATGGCAAAAGGCTTTCTCCTGGCCAGAAGGCTCAGATTTACCGGCTTCGGAAGTGGCAGCGCCGCATCAGGGTCTCTGATGCTACGGAGAGAAACCTTGCCTTTGCCCTTTCTGAAATTTCCAAGATAGCGAATAGTCTCAGCCTACCCAAAAACATCCTTGAAACTGCCTCCGTCATCTATCGTAAAGCTGTTAAAGAGCGCCTTATACGTGGAAGGTCTATTCAAGGCGTAACAGCAGCCGCCATATACGTAGCCTGCAGACAATGCGGATTAGCTCGAACTCTCGATGAGATTGCTCAAGCCTCAAACATTAATAAAAAGGAAGTTGGACGTAGCTATCGTTTTCTCGTAAAGGAGCTTGACTATTTCATTCCGCCCCTAAAGCCTAGCCAGTACGTAACCAAGTTTTCCAACCAACTAACCATGCAGGGAAAGGTTGAAGAAATCGCCCATAAAATCCTCGCGGCTGCGAAGGAGCTAAAACTTACTTCGGGAAGAGGACCAACAGGCATAGCTGCGGCAGCCAGCTACATCGCGTCGGTTCTAACTGGAGAAAGAAAAACCCAGAGGGAAATTGCCGAAATTGCTCAGGTGACGGAAGTCACCATACGAAACCGCTATAAGGAATTGGTTGAGCGCCTTCAGTTCGTCATCTCCCTCTAATTTTCCCTCTTTTATTATGTAGGCTCCAGCATCTTCGAAAATACATTTTAAAGAATAGAGTCCCAAGTTAGTATTGAGGCTTAGAAGTTGGCTGAGTGTCCCACGTGTGGAACCGAGGTCGCTAGTCTTCTTAAAACATGGTCAATGGTTGGCAGACCTAGCAAGACAGGTGAGCGGTTCAAGCTTACGCTAGGCTTGTTCAAGTGTCCTAGATGTGAAAGAAAATTTCGAGCGGTTCTTGGGAAGGAAAGGATAACCATTAAAGGTGTGATTGAAGAAATTAAGGGAATTGAGAAAGGGCTTATGCAAACTTTGAGAAGTCTGCGGGAAAAAATTGAAAAGTTGGAAAGTGAGAAAGCTGATCTTCTGGCGGAGATAGAGAAGCTTAGAAAAGCGGGGGAGGAAAAAGCTAGCGCTTTAGAGACGGAGGTAGCCACGCTGAGGCAGGAAGTGAAATCGCTGAAAGAGTTGCTGGGTGACCTTGGATAGCCATAGCGTTTAGACTGAGAACCCTATTTCTCTGTAACATTCCCTGGCAACCACATATCTTTGGATTTCGCCTGTTCCCTCTATGATATCGTTGATTCTAGCGTCACGGTAAAAGCGTTCAATATCGGAATCAACGTAGCCAACGCCACTGTGAATTTGCAGAGCTTCGTCAGTAACCTCTTTGGCGACTTTAGCTGCATATGCTTTCGTCATTGAAGCAAGCTTGGTGATTAATCTATGCTTGTCGGGTTTGTTTTCGAGTAGCCAAGCAGCTTTGTATGTAAGCAATCTTGCGGTTTCTATCTTTGTTGCCATTTCAGCGATTTTATGTTGCGTGATTTGAAAGTTTGCGATGGGTTGGAAGAACTGTTCTCTCTGTGTAGAGTATTTCAAGGCGCGTTCAAAGGCTCCCTGAGCTATGCCTATTGCTCCCGCTGCGATGGGTATTCGGCTAAAGTCGAAGTACGACATGATTTGGTGAAAGCCTCTGTTTTCTTGGCCGAGAAGGTTGTTTAGCGGCACTCGAACATTGTCAAACGATAGCTCTGCTTGTGGAGCTCCTCTCCAGCCCATTTTTGGCTTAAGTGAGTTAGTGTCAAATCCTGGGGTTCCCTTCTCAACTATAATCATGCTAACTCCTCTGTATGGCGGCTGGGCCTTGGGATCCGTCTGGCCGCAAACCATAATGAATTCTGCTTCTGCGCCGCATGTGATGAATGTTTTAGCCCCGTTGATTACCCATTCGTCTCCATCTTTTTCTGCAGTTGTATCTAAACCTACCATTCCAGCGTCAGAACCATGGTTAGGCTCGGTAAGCGCCATCCCGCATACGATTTCACCTTTGCATATTCGTGGGATGTATTTTTCCTTTTGTTCTTCGGAGCCGAATTTTGGAACTAATGCAGCAAAACCAACTCCGCATAAGAGTGAGGCACATGTTGAATCTACCCTGTTAAATTCTTCATTACCTATACAGTCTTCAATGCAACCTAATCCCTGTCCTCCGTATTCTTCAGGAAGAGATCCGCCTATGAAGCCTAGTTTAGCAGCTTTCCTGTATAACTCCCATGGAAATTCGTAATTTTCATCGTATTTTCTTCCCAATTCTGATGTAAATTCCTTCTCTGCAAATTCTCGGGCTGCATTCTTGATAGCCATTTGTTCCTCGGTTAGTTCAAAATTCATTTTATCACCTCCTTTCTTTTTTTATCTCAAACTTAGCTACTTGACTTTTTTTCCTCTAATATTTTATTTGTTAATATAGGTACGACCTTGAATAGGTCTTCTACGACACCGTAATCGGCGGCACGGAAGATCGGTGCTTTGGAATCTTTGTTTATCGCAATAATGAGATCGGAGTTTTTCATTCCAGATACGTGTTGAAAGGCGCCGCTAATGCCGACGGCTATGTAAAGCTTCGGCTTCACCGTTTTTCCAGAAGTTCCAACCTGTCGATCTGATGGAAGCCAACCCTTATCCACGATGGGTCGCGAACAAGCGAGGGCTCCTCCAAGTGCCTCTGCCAGTTTTTCAACTATTGGCACGTTTTCAGTGTCCTTGATTCCGCGGCCTACAGACACCAGAATATCGGCTACGGTTATGTCTACTTCTCCTGCGGGGGGTTCAAAGTATTCGATGAATTTTTTATACGGTATGTCTTCCTTAAGCGGAGATGGTATTTCGATTATCTCGCCGCCTAGAGGCTCGGCTTCTTGGACTTCAAAGGTGGCTGGACGGAGCGTTACAATGTAGTTCTCAGATGTGCGAAGCGACGCCTTAACGTTTACCTTGCCGCCATATACTTGACGAACCACAATCGGCTTTTTCTCTTCAAAATCTACGTTTATGCAGTCTGTGGCTAACGGCACATTTAGCTCGGTGGCAAGGCTTGGAGCTAGGTCGATGCCAAAGGAAGTGTGCCCGATTAAGGTAAGCAATGGTTTGCGTTCGGAAATTAGATGTGATAAAACCTTTTGATAGGCCTCTGCATTAAAGTCCTCCAACCTTGTATCGTCGACAGTCAAAACCGTTTTCGCGTGATCTGCAAGCCTTTTCGCAAATTCTTTAACATTGTGACCTATGAGAACCGCTGTTAAATCTGCATTTATCTTTTGGCTTAGCTCCCTGCCTTTGGTTAACATTTCAAACGTTACGTCTCTTAGTTCGCCTCGTCTATGCTCAGCTAAGACAAAAAGTTCCGTCATCTAGATCAACCCCTTAGCCCTGAGAGTTTCAACAATCTTTGTTGCGATTTCGTCGAGTCCTCCGGTTAAAATTTCAGCTTCTTTCTCCACTGGAGGTATAAACATCTCTTCCACGGTTATCCATGATCCAGATTCTCCAACCTCCTCTTCTTTTAAGCCAAGATCTCCCAAACCGAGAACCTTTAGCTCCTTCGTCCTAGCCTTTCTGATGCCAATTATCGATACATATCTGGGTTCATTGATCCCCGTTTGGACCGCAAGCATCGCTGGAAGCTTCACTTCCATGACCTGCTCTAGGCCTCCTTCTAGTTCGCGATTAACTCTCACGAATCCTTCTTTGGGCTCAATTTTCTTCACCATTGTAGCGTGGGAAATCCCGAGCAACTCCGCCAATATGACGCCAACTTGAGCATAACCGTCGTCGCCGGCTTGGGTGCCGGTTAAGATTAGGTCGAAGGGTAAATCTTTGATGGTCTTGTGCAGAATCTTGGCTGTGGCGTAAGCATCGGATCCTTCAAATGCCTTGTCCGTTAACCTTATAGCTCTATCTGCTCCCTTAGCCAGACACTTCCTCAAGGTTCTATCTGCTTCTTCTGGACCCACTGTTACAACGGTGACTGAGCCTCCATGCTTTTCCTTCATCAAAACAGCCTCTTCGATGGCGTAGTCATCCCACTCGTTGATGTCGAACACGAGATCTTCCGTCTTTATCCCTTTTCCACTGCTATCAATAGCGATTTCTGCCTCAGCTGTCTCTGGAACGTGTTTAACGCAGACAACTATGTCCATTCTCTTTCCCTGTCCATGCGTACTCTAAACTTACAGAATCCAGAGAAAGAGTAATTTGCGATATTTAACTTTTAAGTAACTTACGCTGCATCTAATTGAAGAAAAACTTAGGCGGTTGAGGCTTAAAATTTGACTTGCAATACAGATTAAGGACTCTTAAAGATTTCAACCGTAGGATACTTCATTGAAGGGTTAAAGCGCTTCAGCAATTAGCTCCAGAATGTCTTTGACCTGAATTTTTTCCTCATTACCTGTTGTCTTAATGGCGTCGTCGAATGTTAACAAGCAGAAGGGACATGCCACAGCTATCACCTCCGCTCCCACGTCAAGAGCTTCCCTGACGCGATCTTCGGCGAGGCGTTCCCCAGGGATGTCATGCCACATCCTTCCCCCTCCACCCTCGCAACAGACACTTCGTTTCCTCGACCTGCTTAGTTCCACAAATCTTACACCTGGAATGCTCTCGATTATCTTTCTAGGTTCATCGTAGATGTCATTGTGTTTACCTAAAAAGCAGGGGTCTTGGTAAGTTACCACTTTTTCATTTTTCACTGAAAACTTAAGCTTTCCCTCGTCAACTAAATCTGCGAAATATTGCGTGTAATGTTTGACTGGGAGTTCTTTTCCGTATCTATTTTTGAACGCGTGGAAGCAGTGTGGTGAGGTGGTAATAATTTTTTGTACACCGTATCGGTCGAAAAGGCCTACATTGTTCTCAGCTAACTCTTCAAAGAGTCCTTTCTCTCCGAGGGAGTATATTTCATTTCCACAGCAAGTTTCCTTGTTTCCCAGTATCGAAAAGTCGATGCCTAACGCGTTTAAGTTCTTCACCATTGCTCTAGCTACTTCTTGTGCCCGAGAATCGTAGGATGCGGCGCACCCCACAAAATAGAGTAATCCAACCTTCTCTCCTTCTGAAGCATACTTCACTTTCAAATCCTGCGCCCAATCAGACCTCTTACCTCGACTTAGCCCCCACGGATTCCCATACTTATAAACTCCTTCCATGGCATCTCCCAGTGTGGATGGAACGTTTCCCTGTTCAACAAGAAGGCCGCGCAGACCGATGAGTACGTCCATGGGCTTTACTTCTCTAGGGCAACGATACGAACAGGTGGAGCAGGTTGTGCAGTCCCAAATTTCACTTTTCTCTTGGATATTCAAGGGGGGATGCATGGTTAAAGGGGAAATCAGGTAAGCGGTCTCGAGCATGAGCCTCCTAGGATTGAGTTTGGATTTTGGGGAAACAGGGCATGAGCCGGTGCACTCACCGCATTGCATGCACATATTGAAATCTAATTTCTTAATGGCAGCCAACTCTTCCATGGTCATTTTAAGGCGACACTCCGTTAGCGAATGCGTTGCGCGTACGTTTAGAGTCTTTATAAGATGCAGTTCATGCTTAAAAATAAAACGGGATTAAGCCACCTTAGAGTTTTGGAGAACCCTGTAGATGTCTTGTCCTTTTGGTGACTTCGCGAACAAAATTAGAGATTACCGCAAGACGAAGAGTGCCTTAAATCCTAGCAGCAAAGTTATTTCTTTATCTACAATCAACACTTGAAGGTAAACTAGTGAAATAACTACGAGCGGTAGAATTATGGGCGAGGACGAATCAAGCGTGAAACAAAAAGAAACTAGAAGGTTCATGGCAGTCTTTTCGTCAGCATCATTTCTAAACGACTTCGGTTCGGATATGATTTATCCTATCTGGCCCCTATTTGTAACCGAATTCTTAAAAGCAAACATGGCGATTCTTGGGTTAATAGACGGCTTAGGCAATGCCATCGTTTCCTTATCCCAAGTGGGTTCCGGATATCTTTCTGACAGACTAAGGAAAAGAAAGGTTTTCATCTGGACCGGTTATCTATGCGGATCAGCATCTAGGGTGGGCTATGCTCTTTCAACCGCGTGGCGACATCTAATTCCTTTCAGAATCCTGGATCGGTCTGGGAAGATAAGGGGTGCGCCAAGAGATACTCTCGTTGCTGATATTTCTACAAGGGAAAACAGGGGAAGGAACTTCGGTTTGTTGAGGACCATGGACCACTTGGGCGCTGCCTGTGGCGTGATAGTTTCTATCTTGTTCTTAGGCTATCTTGGATACAGAAGCTTGTTCCTGCTCGCTTCGATTCCATCCCTAATCGGCGCTCTGTTGATTTTCGTATTCGTAAAGGACAGAAAAACTAAGGAAATCTATAAGGGGCTTTCCCTGAAAGACTTAACTCCCAATTTTAAGTTGTTTCTAACATTGAGCGCCGTGTTCGCCTTGGGGTCCTTCAGCTATTCCTTCCTGCAGGTTTATGCACGAGAATTCGGTTTTGAAGAACGGTTTGTTCAAGTTCTATACTTGATCTTCACCGTCACGGCTTCCTTAATGTCTCTACCTTTCGGAAAACTTGCCGATAGAGTGGGCAGGAAATTCGTGTTGGTTTTGTCTTACTCTTTATGGGGAGCCCTTTGCCTAGGTTTTGTTTTGATACGATCGTATGTGGGAGTTGTGCTACTGTTTGTTTTATATGGTCTGCATTTAGGGGCGATACAACCTGTGCAAAGAACTTTTGTTTCCGAATTGTCGCCGACAGAACATCGAGCAAGTATGTTAGGAACGTTTCAAATGATTGTTGGATTGTGTGCACTACCAGCCTCGGTTATTGCTGGACTATTATGGGTTAACTTCGGAATGTCTGCACCATTCTACTTTTCTCTAGGACTGACAAGTCTAACAGTAGCTTTGATGCTATTTGTAAAGGAGCAGGCTTAACATTAACAACATCGGCAGTCAAAATAATAATTACCTTAATGTACGTCGCAAATCTGTTAAGAGTTTCAAGAAAGGTGGGTAGTCAAGCGGCTTTAGCTAGAATCTTTTTTGCTGATGATCGTTCCATGGATCAACTGAATTTGGCTGTTGGGGTGCTTTGATGTCGTGGCCGTTAATTTCATGCACCATGAGTTTGGTTCTTGATATGGCGTTGCAGGCCTTGTAGTACATAATCAAGAGTTTAGATTCCGCCCTTTTCTTTGTTAAGTTGTGTTTCAACTGCAACTGCAGTATTTCTATGTCAAGTTCACGCTTTTTTATGGTTTCCAAGATCTGTTCGGGATCTTCTAACATCTGTTCACCCCCGAATAACGTATTGTATCGCGTGATTTAATATATAACTTGCTTCACCCATCGACATATTTCGAACCGTGATATATCTCTTCAATAAAACAGCGTTTTTTCTCCTCTTGAAATAGTTGATAGCCTCTAGATGCGTTGTGAGAAAGCGCTCGTAACCTAGATTCTGCTCTTTCGGTGGCGCTTTTCAAGTATAAGTCGTTTTTTAACGAGGTCCTTAACTTCTTCGTGGAACTGCTCGTTCTTTTCTAGGCTCAGAAATTGACTGCGGAGATTTTCTAATCCTGTTGGAATCTCCACTTTTATGGTGATGAAAGGTTTTCCTATAGCCATTTCAAATTCTCTTTTGGTTTCGTCATATTCGAATTCTGATTTTCTTTTTTTAGATTCAAGCCACTTTTTAACCAATTTGTTTACACTCCTAATCTAAACCTTAAAATGAGATAAAGGCTGGCGAAGCCTAACTGAAGTATTGATGTTATTAAACCTACTTTTGTGAATTCACCGAAACTCAGTGAAATCCCTTCACGTTTGAGGGCGCCTATAGCCATCATGCAGACAGCGCCACTTATGGGAGTGGTTGCACCTCCAAGATTTGTCCCAAGAACCAACGCTGACCACACGGCTCCAGAGTTTAAGCCGGAAACTCCGCTGACTATTGGAGCAAACGTTAGAGCAATTGCGATATTACTTACTAAGGTGCTGGCAAGGCCACTAAACCACAAGGTCACCATGGTGGTCTCCAATGGGTTGCCTCCGACTCGTTGGAAAAGTTGCGTTGATATGTCGTTCAAGATTCCTGTACTCTCTAAGCCTCCTACTACGAACATAAAACCTGCAATGAAAAACACCGTCTCCCAATCCAATCCTTTGAAAATCTCTGTTGGATCTGAACCGCTAAGAACCAAGGCAATGATAGCGCAGCCGAGAGCAACGGCTTCTGGTCCAACTCCTAAGTTTTCTAATGTCAAAAAAAGTAGTATTAGAAGAGCGAGAATTAAGATTGAACGATAGAAAATTTTCTTATCTTCCACGCTCTCCCAAGGGTCGTATTTGGGTAGAACTTTTTTCTTTCCAAGTCTTGACTTAAAAAGCATGTACAACGCGAAAATGGTTAACCCCCAAAGGGCAACTTCACATATGGCCAAGTAGCTGATGAAGTCTGCAAAGCTCATCCCTGCTTCTAAACCAATTATCATGTTACTCACGGAACCAATCAACGTGCTTGTGCCACCAAGATTTACCATCACAGTAGCAGAAATGAAATAGGGCACAGGATCATAACCTAGAAGTCTAGTTATCGTCACCGTAGCAGCAGCTATGAGCAACATCGCCGTCGGATCGCTGAGAAACATGGAAACAACGGCAGAGACAACGCAAATAGAGACAAAAAGCCTACCCGGATTTCCCTTCGAAACTTTAACGGCATACAAGGCGCCAAAACGAAACAACCCACTCCTCCGAGCCACTTCCACCACGATCATTACGCCGATCAATAGCCCGATGAGCCGTATGTCTATGAAGCCCGAAGCTTGATCATACGTGAACACGTTATATTGTAGTCCAAACCAAGCGGTAAGCAAAGCTCCAATTAAGGCAGCGACAGACAGGGGAACAATTCCGGTTGCCGAAAGAAGAACTGTTAGCACATAGATGAGAATAAAAATTATTTGAGTTGGATCCATATCATTCCCTATTTTTGCTTCGTTCAGCCATCTTAGCGAGACGATCAGCCACCGACTCAGCTCTTTGTTCAATCATTCGATAAAAGATTCGCCCAATGTCATAAATTAACAGAAGAATTATCCCAAGGGCAACGTATGTGGTAACGGTTGTTAACGTGTTTCCAATGTCTCCTAGTGTCCCAAAAAGGGGGTAGAGAGCCGTTGCTACCAGAATTATAACAATGATGTATATGGCATCTCTCGCCGCTCTTCTTGACGATCTTTCTTCTTTTATGCCTAATCGTTTCACAATGATGTCTGTCATTATGTCGCTTAGTATCAAGGCGTCTGATAAGGCTCGTATTAGAAAAATTCCTGTGAAAAGCAGCGCTATGAACCCTACTAGGGTGCCAGCATTTATATTAAGACCTGGAACAACTAGGTCACTAATCGTTGGCGGAACAATGGTGCTTATTATCCAAAAAATAATAGCCATTACCAAACTCATAGTTAACCGAGGAAATCTACGCCGTACTTCTTCACCTATAGGCTTCGTGCTCAATGGTCTCCCTCGCGAAACGAAGCTTCTTTATGCTTTTTATACCCCCATGAATATTGAGACTATGGATTTAGTCTAGCTTAACATGCGCGCGCGCGTATTTTATCTGGCGCATCATTTTCAAAGGTCATGTTTCTCAAATCGTATTTAATACATGTGAATTCAGAATCCGAATCAAAAATACAACTTTGGTCATTGACGAAACTTACACGCGTTTCCTTAAAATTTAACTACCTGACTTTCGGTAATCTAAATATTGCTGGTGTTTCGCTTGGAGTTCAAAATGAAAGAAGGTTGGTGGTGGTATTGGACGTCTGGAGTTCTCATGGGTCTGGTTTTTACTATCATCTGGGCTAGCTACAAATTCAACCTCGTAATCCCAGTCGAGGCATACCTGCTTCTTATGATCGTATTCCTCTTTTCTGTAACGCTCTTCATTGTAGGATGTATGGTGAAGAAGCGTTGAAGAGGTGCCAACGGAATTTAGACTTTGCATGTTTAGGCTCGTAGAAAACATTTCTATGGGACTCAACGCTGTTGGATATCGAACCGAATCCACGCATGGAGTGGGGTCCCCTCAAGCCAGAGGATAATGATTGAAAAGCAGTAGACATTGATTCTAAGAAGAAACTTGCAAAGATTCTTGCCGGAATCGAAAAGGAGAATTAGAATTGTGGAAGATTGGTAGCCCGGGGGAGATTCGAACTCCCGTCAGCGGGTCCAGAGCCCGCAATGCTTGACCACTACACCACCGGGCTTCTTTCAGGCTCTGCTAGAAAAACGTTTCACCTTCCTAATAAATATCTCAC
>Ga0224501_10001357_pt1 | contig 19053 bp, 15 predicted proteins | sample SF_Oct11_sed_USG_4_FD_169105 | JGI IMG/M metagenome (GOLD analysis project Ga0224501, IMG submission 169105) | Sediment microbial communities from San Francisco Bay, California, United States - SF_Oct11_sed_USGS_8_1 | ecosystem: Environmental > Aquatic > Marine > Sediment | place: USA...
TATTCCTTTCCCCGAATTTGCGGATGCGACAGTACCCTAAGATACATTGCTCAAGCAGGGATGACAAGGGCCTTCGCTAATATGGAGTACGTCGCCAAAGAGGTCATTTGACTGCCCACCTCAAGGTGTCGCCCAGTTCTCCGCGTCTATGCCGCCGTCATTATCTGCGCATACATCAAAACGCGCCCCAGGCCGGGCAGACCGCTACTTTCGCAAAAACCCTCTGTATAAATCCTCCCTGGAGATCGACAGCGCCACCGGGCGGCCATGGGGGCAGGTGTAGGGGAGCCGACACTCATCCAGCCTGCGGGCCAGCGACTCCATCTCCCGGATGTCGAGCCTGTCCCCCGCCATCACCGACGCCCGGCACGCCATGGAGCTGAGCGCCGATTCGAGGATATCATCGAACCCGGCCCCCTTCTCCATCCCAGAAGCCTTCTCCACCATATCCTCCACCACCGCCTTGTGGTCCGCCGCGGCGATGAGCCCGGGGACCGCCCGGATATGGAAATCGTGGGGGCCAAACTCCTCCAGGACAAAACCGAGCTTCTCCAGCCCCCCCATGATCCCGCGCAAGACCTCCGCCCCCGGCGCCGACAGCTCCACCAGGATGGGGAACAACAGCTCCTGGCTCTCCCCCTCCCCCTGGCCATACCGGGCCAGCAGCGCCTCGTAGTTTATCCGCTCATGGGCGGTGTGCTGATCCACCAGATAGAGCCGGTCCCCCGCCTCCAGCAGAATGAAGGTGCGGAACAGCTGCCCCACCACCCTGGCCCCCTGGGGAATCTCCAGCCCCATCTCCAGTGGCCGGGCCTCTTCCGGCGCCATGGCCGGGGGCAAAGGATAGCCGACGCCCGGCATGGCGGAAGCGGGGGGAGTGTATGGGGCAAAGGGAGCCATGGTCTCTCTCATCTCCATCCGCCGGGGCGCCCCGGGGGCTACCGCCGATGGGGTGAAGCCCGCCGCCGATGGAATGAAAACCCGGGAAGTGGATGTCTCCTCCGGGCCCGACATCCGCTCCAGAGCCTTCGACAGGCCGCCGCGCAACAGGTTGATCACCGCGCCGTTGTCGGTGAATCTGGCCTCGGACTTGGTGGGGCTCACGTTCACATCCACCCTCTCCGGGGGAATCTCCATATACAGAAAGAGGGATGGATGGATCCCCCGGGGGAGCAGGGAGCGATACGCCTCGTTCACCGCGTATATGATTATCTTGTCCCGCATGTAGCGCCCGTTCACATAGACATACTGGGCATCCCGCGAGGCCCGCCCCCCTCCGGGGCGGGAAACAAGGCCGCAGACCCGCATCCCGTCAAAAGAATGGTCCACCCGGACCAGCGGCGCCAGGGTCTTCTCCCCGAAAAGGGCCTTGATTCTTTTCCCCAGCCCATCGGCCCCTTCGGCGCCGGCAGCGGCCTCGAACACCTGTTTGCCGTCCCGGGTGAAGGTGAACCCCACATTCGGGGCGCCCAGAGCCTGGCGCAGCGCCGCCTCGTGGCAATGCCCCCCCTCCACACTTTCACTCTTAAGGAACTTGCGGCGCGCCGGGACGTTAAAGAAAAGGGAGTTGACGGTGACCGAGGTCCCCTGCACCGGGGCGCAATCCCGCATGTCGATCAGCTTCCCCCCTTCCATCACGATCTCCGTCCCCGCCGGGGCGCCGGCGGGGCTGGTGGCCAGGATCATGCGGCACACCGACGCGATGGAGGGGAGCGCCTCCCCGCGAAAACCCATGGTGGCGATGGCGGACAGGTCTCCATGGGCGCGGATCTTGCTGGTGGCGTGACGCTCCAGACACAGCAGGGCGTCGTCCCGGTTCATCCCGGCGCCGTCGTCGATGACGCAGATGGAGGACTTGCCGCCGTTGCGGATCGATATCTGGATATGAGACGCGGAAGCGTCCACGGAGTTTTCGATAAGCTCCTTGATGATGGAAGCGGGGCGCTCCACAACTTCCCCGGCGGCGATCTGGTTCGCCACTTTTTCCGGAAGGACCCTGATCCTCCCCGGCGTGGTATCTGTGTATAGGGTTTCCATCATCCTGCCTCCGGTTGATTTTTATTGTACGGGCAGCCCGGTGGGGGAGTCAACCGGGGGCGCAGGACTGCCGGGCCCCGGCGCTCACAAGAAGAGCCGCAGGGAGATGTAGGCGGTCAGGGACATGACAATAGTGTATGGGAGCGCCAGTATCAGCATCCGCACGTAGGAGAGCCGGATAAGCTGGGCCAGGGCGGAGGTGAGCAGAAACAAAAAGGCCGCCTGCCCGTTGGGGGTGGCCACGCTGGGGATGTTGGTGCCGGTGTTTATGGCCACCGCCACCAGCTCCAGCTGCTCCCTGGAAAGCAACCCCTCCTGGTGGGCCTGATATGCCTCCGTGATATATATGGTGGCCACGAAGACGTTATCGCTGACCGCCGAGAGTATCCCCGACGCCAGGAAGAACGCCTCCAGCTGGGCGTTCCCCTGCTTGCTCATGGTCCAGTGGACAATGGGGGCGAACAGTCCCTGGTGGTGGATCACCGCCACGATGGCGAAGAAAACCGTCAAAAGGCATGTGAAGGGGAGCGCCTCGGAAAAGGCGCGGCCGATGGAATGCTCGTCGTTGATCCCGTTGAGAGATGTGAGGGCGATGATCACCGCCAGCCCGATCAGCCCCACCTCGGCGATGTGGAAGGCCAGCGCGAAAATCAAAAACACTCCCGCCAGGGCCTGGGTCAGAAGCTTGGCGCGGCTCCCTTCGTCCTGCCGGGCGTTTTCCTTCTCGGCGTAATCCCGCAGCACCTCCCGCACCCGCTCCGGCAGTTGATATCCATATCCGGCGACGCCAAACCGCTCCACCAGCGCACAGGTGAGCAGGCCGGCCACCAGGGTGGGCATGGTAATGGGGGTCATCCTCCAGAAGAACTCGCCGAAATGCCAGTGCATCTTCGCTCCGATCAGCAGGTTCTGCGGCTCCCCCACCAGGGTGCACACTCCCCCCAGGGCGGTGCCCACGGCGGCGTGCATCATGATGTTGCGCAAAAAGCCGCGGAAGTTCTCCAGGTCCGCGTGATACTGGTTTTCAAACTCCTCCTTCTCCCCCTGGCTGTCCCGCAGTTTTTCTATCATGCTGGAGGCGAACTTGGTGTACACGGAGTAGAACCCGGTGGCGGCGGTGATCACCACGGCGGTGACGGTCAGCGCGTCCAGGAAGGCGGAGAGGAATCCACCGGCGAAACAGAACATGAAAGAGAGCCATATCTTGGAATGGACCCGCACCAGCAGGTTGGAGAATATATACAGCAGCATGTCGCGCATGAAATAGATGGAGGCGACCATGAACATGAGCAACAGGATCACGGGGAAGTTCACCACCATCTCCTCGAACACATTCTCCGGCGAGGCCATCCCCAGGGCGATCGCCTCCAGCGCCAACAGGCCGCCGGGCAACAAGGGATAGCAGGAGAGGGCCATGGCCAGGGTGAAGATAAACTCCATCACCAGAACCCATCCGGCCACGAAGGGACCGGCGGTGAAAAGGAGAATCGGGTTTATGACCAGGAACACCAGGGTGACGGTTTTGTACCACCTGGGGCTGTGCCCCATGAAGTTTGCGTAAAAAGCCGAGAGCATATAGTTTCCGCGATATAAGGATGTTTATGGAAACGAGGCTCCGGGATTTTCCGCGCCCCGCCTGCTACAATACAATCTTCGCCGGGCTCCCGATGGAGAGCGCCGGAAAAGCGACATATTATCACTGATCCGGGCAGGAAAGGTATAGGTATGAATACAAAATTCGTCATGGTCACCGGCTGTTCCAGCGGCATCGGTCTGTGCTCCGCCAAAACCCTGCTCCAGCGCGGATATCGGGTTATCGCCACCGCCAGGAAGGAGGAGGATATCCGGATGCTCAAGGATCTGGGGATGGACACGGTGCGGCTGGAGCTGGCGGAGAGCCAGTCTGTATCAGGGGCTGCGGCGGCGGCGCTGGATATAAGCGGGGGGACGGTTTTTGCCCTGGTGAACAACGCCGCCTTCGGCATGCCCGGCGCCGTGGAGGATCTGACCCGGGCCGCCATCCGGGAGCAGTTCGAGGTGAACCTTTTCGGCGCCATGGAGCTGACCAACCTTCTGATCCCCTCCATGCGGGCCGCGGGGGAGGGGCGGATCGTGATGGTAAGCTCCATGCTGGGGTTCCTGTCGATAAAATACCAGGGCGCCTATAACGCCAGCAAGCACGCCATGGAAGGGCTCACAGACACTTTGCGGATGGAGCTGGCCGACACGGGGATAAAGGTTAGCCTGGTGGAGCCGGGGCCGATAAGAAGCCGCATCCAGCAAAACGCCGTGGGGCATTTTAAAAAACATGTGGACGAATCCAGGTCGCTGCATCAGGCCAGATACAAAAAAATGGCCCGCTCCATCCAGGAAGGGAGAGAGGCCCCCTTCACCCGCGACCCGGAGGTGGTGGCGGCCAAGATAGTCCACGCGCTGGAAAGCTCCCGGCCCAAGATCCGATACCTGGTCACACCCCTGGCCCACATGTTTGGCATCGCCCGGCGTTTTTTCCCGGCGTTTCTCATAGACCGTCTGCTGGCCCGGAGGTGATTGGGAGGCGGGCCTTGCCCGTCACGGCGCCGGGGTGAACACCCCCAGCTTCACCGGTTTTTTTGACCCGGTGATGGATGACAGATCCAGCGCCTCCCCCCGGCTGGCATGGTAGGCCAGGATGGCGATCAGCGCGGTCTCCACCAGCATGGGGTCGATCCCCGCCTTGTCGGAGGTGACCACCTGGACCGGGGCGCAAAGCTGGCCGATCCGCTCCACCAGATATCCGTTCCGCGCCCCCCCTCCACAGAGGATGACCCGGTCCGTCGGCCTGCCGGCCTGGGCCAGCCTGTCGATTTCAAATCCGATGGTTGCGGCGGTAAGCTCCGTCATGGTGGCGCAGAAGTCGGCGCTCCAGGGGATGCGCCCCTTCGGGAACAGCCACTCCAGGAAAGCCTGGCCGAAAGTCTCCCTTCCGGTGGATTTTGGCGGGGGCTGGTGGAAGTATGGATGGTACATGGCCCGACGGAGGATGAAGTTGTTCACCACCCCTTCGGTGGCCAGCCTGCCGTTATGGTCGAACGGTTTTCCCGTGATTTTTCTGGCCGCGATATCGATGAGCATGTTGCCGGGGCCGATATCGTAGGCGATCAGCTCCCCCAGGCTTCCGGCGTTGGCGGGGATGTGGGTGAGGTTGGCGATGCCGCCGATGTTCACCACGCAGGTGGACTTTTTGCTGGAGCCGAAAAGGGGGAGATGGGCGATGGGGGCCAGAGGGGCGCCCTGGCCACCGGCCACCATGTCCGCCCGACGAAAATCGCTCCACACGTCCATCCCAGTCATGGAGGCGATGACACTGCCGGAGCCTATCTGCAGGGTGGCGCCCTGTTCCGGGGCGTGGAGGATGGTCTGGCCATGAGAGCCTATGAGGGTGGGTTTTAGGCCCTTTAGGCCCATCCTTTTCATGAGCTTCCTGGCGGCTTTGCCGAAGACTTCCCCCACGGCGTAATCCAGATCCATCACATGGTCAATAGGCGCCATGGGCCAGAATTCGATCAGCTCTTCGGCCAACTCCTCGTCATAGGCTGTCTTGAGGGAAACCAGGGGACGAACCGAAAGGCCCCCCCTGTTCTTGCGGATATCGAAGGCCGCCGCGTCCACTCCATCGGCGGAGGTGCCGCTCATGAGGCCTATGATAATGGGCAAGGCTCTACTTCGTTTTTTTGAAGGCGCGTCTGGTCTCCGCCATAAGTTGCGGATCCGTGAGCAGGTCATACACCGTCATAGCCATCGCCTTGGTCATGGCCAGGGCGGCGGCGTGGCCTTTTTTGGAGATGACCGCCTCCAGAAAATTGCGCGAATGGTTGATATCCTCCCGCCCCCCTATGGCGTATTCCGGATGGAGGGAAGGGACCACCTGGCTCAGGTTGCCTATGTCGGAGGATCCGATCTCCTCGGTTTCGGAAAAGTCGTCCTCGGGGGCGTTGATGGCGGCCATATTGGCGCGAAACGCCTGGCCCATGGGATAGCTGGGGTAGAACGGGTCATACACCATGCCTCTCTGTTTTATGGAGACCTTGCATCCTGCGGATTTGGCGGCGCCCTGGGCGCATTGGCGCACCCTGGCGATCACCTCCTGGAAGTACTCCCGATCCAGGGCCCGGATGTAGAAGGCCATCTCCACCTTTTCCGGGATGATGTTCGGCGCGTCGCCGCCGTGGGTGAATATGCCGTGGACCCTGGCTTCTTCCTTCAGTTGCTGGCGCATGGAGGAGACGGCGTTGTAGAACAGCACTCCGGCGTCCAGGGCGTTGACCCCTTTGTACGGGAAGGCGGCGGCGTGGGCGGCCTTCCCCGTGAAGGTGAAAAAAAGCTCCGTGACGGCGAACATGCGCGCCACCACCCGGGTCTTGTTGGAAGGATGGGTCATGATGGCCGCGTCCACATTCCTGAACACGCCAGCCTCGATCATCCGCACTTTCCCTCCGCCCCCTTCCTCGGCGGGGGTTCCGATGACCTGCAAGGTCCCCGGAAAGTCCGGCGCGGCGCGGACAATGGCGGCGGCGGCGGCGAAGGCTGTGGCGGCGATGAGGCTGTGGCCACAAGCGTGGCCGATCTGGGGCAGGGCGTCATATTCGGCGATCAGCGCCACGGTGGGCGCCTTTGCGCTTGCGCCTTTGGCGCCGCTTCCCTTGCGGGTGGCGACGAAGGCGGTGGGGAGGCCCGCCACGGGCGATTTTACTGAAAAACCCTCCGCCACCAGCTTCTCCTGCAGCAGGGCGGCGGCGAAGGTCTCCTGATAGCACACTTCCGGTTTGTCGAATATGGCCCTGTTTATCCCGGATATCTCCCCGGACAGTTTTTCCGCTTCCTGTGCGATGGATCTTTTGACGGGGTGGGTTAGGTTGGCTTCAGTCACATGTTTCTCAATATTCTAAGGTAATTAAGCTCCTGGGGGATATCCCGGTCCTCGCAGTAGTTGTTTTCCGAAAGGATTTTCAAATCATCCAGGCACCGCTTGTCCCCCTCAAAGACCGCCCTGGTCGCCCCGCTGTCCGCCAGCATCCCCCCCGCCTCCAGCAGGTCGAGCACCGACCTGCAGCTGAATCTTTTGTCTTCATGGATCAGGAAGGTGTCTGTGCCATGTTCCTGGACAATGAGGCTGACATATGTGGCCGGCCGGGCGTGGAACCCCTGGGGCTGGGGCAAGGGGAGCTGGTAGGTGATGGGAGTGACATACATGGAGAGAATCCGCTCCGCCACCTCGTTTCCCTCCGCCAGGTATCGGGCGCAATGATGCAGCCCGAATCCCGTGATCACCTTCAGAAGCTCCGGATTGTCCACAAGCCGGGCTATTCGGGCGCCCGCTTCCCCGCCTCGGGTCTTGTTCTCGTGTCTTTCGTAGAAATGGATGAGCCAGGAGAGGGACTCGAACAGGTGCATGGGGATGGCGGTGAGCCCCCGCATGGTCAAGGTCCAGGGGTTCTTCCCCTCCGCCATGCTTCCTTTTATGTGGGTGTCGTATTCGCTCTGGATATTGTGCAGCTGGCTTTCGAAATCAGCCATCATGTTTTCGTTGATCCGGGAGGGGATAATCTCCGAAAGATCCGAGGCCTTGATCCTGCGCTGGAGCCCGCCTTGGCGGAACAGCTTGAACACCCGTCGGTAGGATTGGGCGATGGAGATGATTCTCTCTTCCGGATTGTCGATTTTGACTCCACCAATGGTGTAGGGCAATTTGGGAGTGGGTTTGAACTTCCACTCCTCCTGGGGGATGGACTCGAAAGCCACCTCCATCCCCAGATCTTTGGCTTCCTCCACCAGGCTGTCGTGGAACCGGCTGAGCACCTTCATGAAATAGGCCATGGCCTTGGTGGCGTCTTTTTCGAATTCCCGGCGGATGGCGTCGCTGGTGGCGCTAAGGTAATCGCTGTATCTTTCCACCACATGCAATATCTGGAACCCCGCCAGGCTGAAGTTGCGCACACTGGCCACCACCTCGGCAAAATAAAGAAATCTCTGGTTCGACCGGGCGCCGTAGTCATCTAGCAGGTTTTCCAGCTTTTCCGATTCCTTGAGCAGGGTGAAGACGAACAGTTTGTTGACCCCGTGGCCTTCCCGGCTAAGGTGGCCCAGCAGAGAGATAAAATCCACGCTGGCCTCCCGGAGGATGGGGATGAAATCCTCCTCGCTGATAATCTGGGAAAGGCTTTGGGTGGAAGCGGCCTGGCTCACTTGGACACGGAAGATGGGGTTGCGACGAAAAAAGAGGGAGGAGTGGGGAAAGAGCCCCCGGCCGCCACGGTCTTAAACATAATTGTCCTAAACCCGCTGTAATCCTTGGATAAAAATACATGTTACCCAAGGACACAGGGCAAGTCAACATCCGTCAGGCCATCCAGGGCGGCCACTGGTCGGGACGAAACCAGAAGCGGAAGCCTACCAGGTCAGGCCCGACTTCTTTAGCCACTTCTTCTCGTCGAAGTTGGCGATGGCCCACTCTTCGAATAATATCTCGTCATAGGTCAGCTGCCTGCCGTCTATCATGGCTTTCGGTTTCGTCGGCGGCGTTGCGGGATTTTTCAATACAGGATCCAGTTCCGCCTCCACCGCCGCATCATCGTTTCTCTCCTGGATCAGTTCTATCCTCTGGTCGGGGCTCTTGTCGTTTGAAAGCTCGATAAGGTCGTTGATCTTCAGCGCCAGCCCCAGAAGGGTGGACGGCTCGATAACTTTTCGTTGTTTCAGGTCCAACAGTGCGTTCATAACCGCCTCGTCCCTGGTCAGGGCCGCCACGATCAGTTGTGAAAGATCCTTAAGGTTCTTATCTTTTTTCTCGTCCATGATGCACTCCTAATCCCGGTTTTTCGGGAAACAGTCATGGCAGGCTCAATCACCTCCATACTCTTGCCTATGTAATAAAGCAAAACATATGCCAAAGGCTTTGAAATATCGGCGTGTGTGTATCGCATTGTAATAAAGCTGGTTAGCGGCTGGTGAAATTGTCGCAGGCGGGACAAGGGTTGAGACATATGTTCCAAACGTATACAAAAACACACCCATATGAAAAAAATGTCCCATGGCTTAATGCTTTCCCTCGGGCGCCCCCGTATATGGTAATCTTTTTCCTGGCTGTGGCTTCCTGGGTGGTGGACGAGTATAATCAGAAACCCGGTTCTCTGGTTTATCGAAGAGTCGCAGGGGAAACCGGTTTTTTTATAATTTGACAGGTAATACAGATAATTCATGAGTGGTCACCAATTTGCCAGCGAACCTGAAAGGGTTGGATCGGAAAAACTCCGCACTCCGCCGTGCAATCTGGATATGGAGCGCGCCGTGCTGGGGGCCATATTGCTGGACAACGAGGCGCTTCCCCGCGCCATGGAGGCTTTAAGCGGGTCGGAGGATTTCTACAAGCCGGCCCATCGCAGGATATATGAATGCATCCTGAAGCTTTTCGAAAAGGGAGAGCCGGTGGACGTTCTCACTCTTTCCGAATCCTTGCGCGCCCATGGCTGGCTGGACAGCGTGGGCGGGACCGTCTTTCTGGCGGAGCTTATGGACTCGGTCCCCACTGCGGCCAACATCCGGGTGCACGCCAGGGTCATCCGCGAAAAAGCCGTGCTGCGACGCCTGATCACCGTGGCGGGAGACGCGGTGACCATGGCCTATGAGCGGGAGGACGAGGTGGACACGGTGGTGGACGATATCGAGAGGATGATCCTGGATATATCCCAGAAGAGATCCCGCGGATCGTTCCAGGAGGTGGGGGCCATCCTCACCAACGCCATCAAAACCATTGAAGGGCTGTATGAGAATAAAAGGCTGGTCACCGGCGTGACCACCGGATACAAGGATCTGGACGAGAAGACCGCCGGGCTGCAAAAGTCCGATCTGGTAATCGTGGCCGGCAGGCCCTCCATGGGCAAGACCGCCTTTGCCCTGAACGTGGTGCAGAATTTCACCCGGGATGTGGAGGACGCGGTGGTGTGCATCTTCTCTCTGGAGATGAGCGCCGAACAGCTGGTGATGCGGTTTCTCTGCTCCGAGGCCAGGGTCTCCAGCCACAAGGTGCGTACCGGCTATCTGGCCAAAAGCGACTGGCCCAAGCTTACGCTGGCGGCGGGGGAGTTGTATAAGCGCTCCATCCACATAGACGACACTCCTGGCATGACGGTGCTGGATATGCGGGGCAAGGCGCGGCGTCTGCAGGCGGAGAAGGGGAGGCTGGACCTTATCGTGGTGGACTACCTGCAATTGATGGACTCCCGGGGCAGGGTGGAGAGCCGGGTGCAGGAGGTCTCCGGCATCACGCGATCGCTCAAGCAGCTGGCCAAGGAGCTCAACGTGCCGGTGCTGGTGATCAGCCAGCTGAGCCGGAAAGTGGAGGAGAGAGTGGGAGGCCAGAAGCGCCCGCAACTGTCTGACCTGCGAGAATCCGGCTCCATAGAGCAGGACGCCGATGTGGTGCTGTTCGTATATCGGGAGGATTACTATACCCGGGACAAGCCGGAGATAGAGAACGTGGCGGAAATAATAATAGGCAAGCAGAGGAACGGACCCCTGGGGTTGATCAAGTTGACATTCCTGAAGGACTACACCAGATTCGAGGATTTCGCCCGGACCGAGGGCTATTCTGATTTTGAGGAACAATTCTGATAAAGTGAAATTCGCTTCTCCTGCCTGGGCGGAGGTGGATCTGGACAGGCTCCACCACAACGTGGATCTGATCCATGGGGCGGCGGGCGTCCCCCTTCTGCCGGTGATCAAGGCCAACGCCTACGGCCATGGGGCCAATACGCTGGCCAGGGAGCTTTCCCGGCGCAGGGAGGTGGCCGCCTTGTGTGTGTGGACCATCCAGGAAGCTCGCGCCCTGCGCGCCGAGGGGATAAAAAGCCGTATCCTGGCCCTGGGGGGGGCGGCGCCGGAAGAGGCGAAATTGGCGATGGACCTGGGGGTGGAGCCGGTGGTGGGTTCGGCGCGGCACGCCCGGGCGCTGGCCCATGCGGCGGGGAGGAACCAGGCGGTGGTCCACCTTAAGCTGGACACAGGCATGGCCCGTCTGGGGGCGGACCTTCAGGAGGCTTTTGATGTATTCACCCAGGTCGCCCAAATAAAAAACCTGCGGCTTGCAGGATTGATGACCCATTTTTCCTCCGCCGGCGCCAGCAAAAAGGAGTCGAGGGGGCAGGTTGAATCCTTCGACGAAGTGATCGGCGCGCTGGGGGCGGCAGGCCACACCGTCCCGCCATGCCATGCGGCGAACACGGCGGGGCTTTTTCTCCACCCGGAGGCGCGCTATCAGCTTGTGCGGCCGGGGATTGGGCTGTATGGCATTCAGGAGTTCTCCGGCCCAGACGTGGGATTAAAGCCGGTGCTCAGCCTCAAAGCGCGGGTTTCGTGGATAAGAAATGTTTCCAAGGGGCAAACCGTCTCCTACGAGGGGATGTGGAAATCGCCGGGCAAAAGGCGGGTGGCGGTGGCCAGCCTGGGCTATGCCGATGGATATTCAAGAATCCTTTCCAACCGTGTCCATGGTATCATTAATGGACGGAAAGTCCGGCAGATCGGGGTGATATGCATGGATGTTTCCATGTTCGACGTCACCAGGGCCGAAGCTTTGGAAGGTGATGTCATGACAGTTATCGGAGAGGAAGGGGTCCACCACGTGGGCGCGCTGGATCTGGCGAGGGCAGCGGGCACTATCTCATACGAGATTCTATGCAAGATAGGAAACCGCGTCCGGAGAATATACCATCGGTCCGGGAAGATAGACCGGAAGCATACATCGCGGGTGTTTATAACGGAATCATATTGAATGCTTGATAATTCAGAGTTCGCTTCATGGGTTTGATCGAACGCTTTTTTGCCACAATTGGGGAAAAAGTCATATGGCTGCTGGCCGTCTGTGGCAAAGCCACCATGTTCTCTCTGGAAGTGCTGAAATGGACTTTCCGTCGCCCGTTTAAAATCCGCTCTGTATTAGAGCAGATGGAGGAGATCGGTTTCAACTCCATCCCGGTGGTCTCCATCACCGCCCTGTCCACCGGCGGGGTGCTGGCCCTGCAAAGCTTCGAGGGGTTTCGCCGTTTCGGCGCGGAGAGCATGACCGGCACCGTGGTGGCGCTATCCATGACCCGGGAGCTGGGCCCGGTGCTCACCGGGCTTATCGTGGCGGGGCGCGCAGGATCGGCCATGGCGGCCCAGCTGGGCACCATGAAGGTTACCGAACAGATCGACGCGCTGTACACACTGAGCGCCAACCCCATCAAATATCTTATCGTTCCCCGGTTTCTGGCGGCGCTGGTCATGATGCCCGCGCTGGTGGTGTTCGCCGATTCGGTGGGGATTCTGGGTGGCGCGGGTATCGCCGTTCTGAACCTGGAAGCCAACTCGGTGATATATATGAAAAAGACTTTCGAGTTTCTGAAGCTTAACGATATATTTTCGGGTCTGCTCAAGTCCATGGTGTTTGGCGCCATCATTGCCATCGTCTGCTGCTACCAGGGCTTCTACACCGCAGGAGGCGCCGAGGGAGTGGGAAGGGCCACCACCCGGTCGGTGGTCATATCGTCCATCATGATCCTGATCTCCGACTATATCCTCACCGCGTTTCTGTTTTCCGGGCGTTGACGGAGGCGATATGGCTGAAGATATAATCATTGAGCTTGTTAATGTGCACAAAGCCTTCGGATCCAAAAAAGTGTTGCGGGGAGTGGACCTGAAGATCCGCCGGGGGGAATCGATGGTGATCATCGGAGGGTCCGGCAGCGGAAAGTCCGTGACCATCAAGCACATGATAGGGCTGTTGATGCCGGACTCCGGGCATGTGTATGTGGATGGCCAGGACGTGACCCGCATGGATGAAAGGGAACTGAACCAGATGAGGCGCAAGTTCGGGATGCTGTTCCAGGGGGGCGCCATGTTCGACTCGCTGACGGTGGGGGAAAACGTCGGTTTTGCCCTAAAGGAACACACCAACCTTGCCAAAAGCGAAATAGAAAAGATAGTGAAGAGCAAGCTGGAGATGGTGGGGCTGGAAGGGACGGAAAACCTGAAACCGGCCGAGCTTTCCGGCGGGATGCTGAAAAGAGCGGGATTGGCCAGGGCTATCGCCATGGACCCGGAGATAATATTGTATGACGAGCCCACCACGGGGCTCGACCCCATCATGTGCGACCAGATCAACGCCCTCATAGCCTCCATGCAGGATAAAGTGGGCGCCACCGCCGTCACCATCACTCATGACATGGTCTCCACCAACAGGATCGCCGACAGGATCGCCATGCTGTACCAGGGGGAGTTTGTGGCGGTGGGGACACCGGACGAAGTGTTCAACAACACCCGGGAGGAGGTGGCGGAATTCTGTTATGTGGGCAAGGTAATCCGCCAGACGGAAGGATTGACTGGAAGATGACAGGCTGTATGATTACCAAAAGAAATAAACGCGTAAGGATCGTAAAAGATGGCCAATAAATTGTCACCTGAGGTAAAAGTTGGATTTTTCACCATATTGGCTGTCGTCATCCTGCTGTACATGTCCTTCCGAACCGCAGGGGTCTCCTTCACCACCACAAAGTTTCCCATGTTCACCGTCAAATTCAAGTCGGTGTCCGGATTGGAAAGAAAATCCAAGGTGAAGCTTTCCGGGGTGGAGATCGGCCAGGTGGAAAATGTCCTGCTGGAAGATCAACATGCGCTGGTGGTGGTGCGGCTGAGCATGCCGGCGGAGATAAGAAGAAACTCCACCGCCACCATAAAGACATCGGGCCTTCTGGGGGAGAAATACGTAGAGATAGTGCAGGGAATCTCCGAAGCTCCGTTGCTGGAGGACGGGGAGAACCTGGAACAGGTGGTGGAGGCGGCGGAGATATCCGACCTGGTCAACAAGATGGGAGGCGCCATGGATGATATCCGGGTGCTGACCACCTCCCTGAAGAACCTGGCCCAGACCATGGAAGGGGAGCAGGATCTGGCCTCCATCATGAGAAACGTCAATGAATCCACGCTAAACCTCTCCGCGTTCATCCAGGAAAACCGGGAGATAGTCCATAAGAGCATGGTGGGGCTGAGCCAGATCTCCGAGGATTTCGCCAGAATATCACCGCAACTGACCAGCGACATGCAGGAGTTCGCCACCCTGTCCAAAGAGCTGCTGGAGAAAAACAACCAGGGGATCACCGATTCTTTGACCAGTCTCCGGCGCCTTTCCGACACCATGAACGGGGTGCTGACAGACAACAGAGTGAACATCAAGGATCTGATAGCCAGCATGACCCAGGCCTCCACCCGCATGGACGAGGTGATAGACGCCCTCAAGCAGGCCAGCCAGTCCACCGCCAACACAGCCCAGGGGCTGGAGAGCATCACCAGCAAGATAGAAAGCGGCCAGGGATCCATCGGCAAGCTGATGACCGAAACCGAAGTGTATGACAATCTCAACGACGCGCTCAAAGGCGCCAGGGATCTGGTGGGCAAGGCGGAGGATTTCGGGATGCTGATCGGGGCCAGGACGGAATACCAGTCGGACCTGGACACATGGAAATCGTTCTTCACCCTGAAGATAAACCCCACGCCGGACAAGTTTTATCTGGTGGAGGTAACCGAAGACCTGCGTCGGACCGACCTGGACTACAGCCGCAACACCCTGAATTCGCTTCTGTACACCGCCATGATCGGCAAGCGTTTTTCCGATATTACCCTGCGGGCGGGCCTGATAGAATCCGCCACCGGGGCGGCCATCGACATCCATTTGCTCAATGACAACTTCACCGCCACCGCCGAGGCGTTCAACCTCTCCGGCTACAACGCGGAGGCGGAAAACGCCCAGATAAAGGCATGGCTCAAGTGGGACTTTCATAAGTACATGTATCTGTACGCCGGCGCGGACGAGCTGCTGAATGAAAGATACAGGACGTATTTCGCCGGGGGAGGGATCCTGTTCGACGATAAAGACCTGATGCTGGCGCTTTCGCTGCGCTAAGCCGATCTTCGCCGGGGTTGGCCACAGGCCGGGGGAAGGGGGCGATGGTTCGCTTTATATTCGGTCAGATAATGGACTGATAGCTCCCATTATGAACCAAGTTTTGTAATCCTTTTGATCAAAACAACCTGAATGGATGGTATAATTTTCACTGGGTTGCTGTGCGTGGTGGATTTTGTTGGCCGAGATTGGCCCGGCGGTGGATGGCCGAAGTGTGTTGAGTGACAGCGTGTTGGAAATGTATACTGTGTGGCTAGCAGTGGATCAACCTGTAGATGATGGGATAAGCAAACGGTTTTCCTGATGGATGATAAGGATATTCCCAAGATAAAGACGGAGAACATCGATATCGATACCCTCCTGCGCGAAAAGGAGAAGATCGATTCGCTGATCAAGCGCAAGTTCACTCGCGAGATCACCGTCATGTTCACCGATCTTTCCGGATCAACCCAGATGAGCGAGGAACTGGGGGATCTGGCCATGCGCGCCATCCTGAAACGGCACCACGACATCATCCGGCCCCTGGTGGAATCCAACAACGGCGTCCTGGTGAAAACCATGGGGGACGGCACCATGTCATATTTCGAGAACGCCGCCGACGCCGTTAATTCGGCCATCCAGATCCAGAACAGCATCATGGAGTTCAACGAGGAAAAAGGTGATCCACTGTTGCTGATACGGTGCGGGCTGAACACCGGCATGGGAATAGTGGAGAAGACGGACGTATACGGCGATGTGGTGAATGTGGCCCAGCGGTATGAAGCCCTGGCCACGGCCCGGGAGATCCTCATAAGCGTGGAAACTTATGAAATGGTCAAGGACGTGCCGGGGATCACCGTGGTTTTCCTCAAGGAAACCAACATCAAGGGAAAAGGGGATATCCCCAAAAAAGTGTACAAGGTCCTGTGGGATCCCGAGGACGTGGAGCGGTACGCCGCCAGGATTAAATCGGGCGAAATGGTGACCTTCAAGGTGGACGGGGAGGAAGAGGAGGAGGAAAACGAGGGCTCCGAGGCCAAAACGGCGGTGGGTTTTTTCGCTCCCAGGCTGATGATAGAGCAGAAAGGGAAAAGCGCCGTCTTCTTCGAGATCGACAAGGACGAAATGGTCATCGGTCGCTCGTCCAAAACCGACATCCAGCTTCCGGAGGTCTATATCTCCCGGCGTCACGCCAAGATCGTCAAGGAAGGGGAGATGTTCTACATTGAGGATCTGGACAGCAATGTGGGCACTGTCTTTAAAGGCCAGAAGATAAAACGCCAGGAACTGCGCCATGGCGACGAGTTCAGCATCGGCTCGGTGCGGCTGGTGTTCATGAGCGAGCGGATAGGGGAGAGAAAAGAGCCTCTGGCCAACGCCTCGGAAAAAATTGTGGGGGTGGACACCGACGCCACCATGCACATCGACCGGAAAAAAGTCTTCCTTGTGAAGGTTTTCGAGGGGAACACGATGGTGGCCAAACATGAGCTGCGGGACATCCCCCTGCTCATCGGCAGGGTGAACGAATGCGATGTGCGCCTGGGCAATCCCGCCGTTTCCCGACAGCACGCCCGGATATACACCGTGGGGGAAACCGTCATCGTCGAGGACCTGAAAAGCAACAACGGCACCTATGTCAACGGCAGCAATATCAGCAAGGTGGATGTGGGGATCGACGACGAGATCCGGATCGGGCCTTTCACCATATTCATCATCGACCCATCCCAGCAGGATGAAGAGGAAAAAAGCAACAAGCTGACCCTGGCGGAAAAAATGCTCTCCTTCCTGCACAAAAAATAGATGCCCGCCGCTTCGCGGCCCCCCCGCCTCCACGTCATCCTGGTCCAGACCCGTCATGCGGGAAATATCGGCGCCACCGCGCGGCTCATGAAAAACCTGGGATTAAGCCGCCTCTCCCTGGTGCGCCCCACCGCCCGAGGCCACCTGGAGGCGATACGGATGGCGGTGGGCGCCTCGAGCATTATCGAACAGGCCCAGATCGTCGACACGCTGGAGGAAGCGCTGGGGGACGCCGCCAGATCCTATGCCGTCTCCCGCAGGCCCAGGGGGATAAACAAAAGAATAGTGTCGCCGGAAGAAGCCGCCAGGGAGCTGGTGGCGGCCCCGGAAATGGAAACCGCCATAGTCTTCGGTTCGGAAAAGCTGGGGCTATCCACCAGCCAGACTCGCCTTTGCGACGCGCTTATCTCCATCCCCACCTCCCCCCAGGCGCCCTCGCTGAATCTGGCCCAGGCCGTGGCGGTGACTCTCTATATTCTCACCCAGGCCCTGGCCCCCGCCCGGGAGCCCGGCCATGCTCCGCCCCCCTCCACCTCCGCCGATCGAAGGATCCTGTATGAAAGGATGAATGCGACGCTGGCCGCCGCCGGCTTTTTCCGAACCAGGGGAGCGCAGAAAACCATGGCCGATATAGAGGATCTGTTCAACCGCGCCAGCCTTACTCGAGGCGATACGGACCTGCTGCTGGGGATGTTCCGCCGCCTTCTGTCCGCAGTGACGAAATGACGGCTATTTGGGGTGATATGTTCCTGGAGGGAAAACCTGTCGTCACAACGAAGGTGGGGGTGCAGGGTCGGGCACGCCAGCCTCGGCGAATCCTTTGGCCCGCAACCCGCACGCGGCGCACCGGCCGCAATGGCGGCCATCCGGAACCGGATCATAGCAGGAGAGGGTGAGGGAGTAATCCACCCCCAGTTCCATTCCCCTGGCCACGATCCTTCCCTTGGTCATGGAGATCAGGGGAGTGTGGATGGTGATCCGGATTTTCCCCTCCACCGCCTGTTTCACCGCCAGGTTGGCCATGGTCTCGTAGGCCTGGATATATTCCGGCCGACAGTCCGGATATCCGGAATAGTCCAGCGCGTTGACCCCTATGAAGATGTCCCCGGTTCCCAGCGTCTCCGCGTAGGCCAGCGCCAGGGAGAGGAACACCGTGTTGCGGGCAGGGACATATGTGGCGGGGATGCCGACGGGCTGGCCCGCCCCTTTTGGCACAGGGATATCGGCAGTCAGCGCCGAGCCACCGAAAGCGGAGAGATCCACCCGGACAGTCACATGGGAAGCCGCCTCCTGGCCGCTGGCCACCCTGGCCGCGCAATGCAGCTCCGCCCGGTTTCGCTGGCCATAGTCGAAAGAGAGGGCGTGAACCGTGTAGCCCAGGTCCCGCGCTATGGCCAGGACGGTGGCCGAATCCATCCCCCCGGAGAGGGGGAGAACCGCCTTCTTTATGATATCAGCCATGATCCACAGCTATCCGTTTCCCCCGGGTTCGGTCGCCCCGACGGACCACGGTGAGGCCCATTTCGTTCACCGCATGAAGGGTCCGCTCCGGGATATATAAATCCTTGTCGGATCTGCGCATATATTCCGCCGCCCGCACCAGGCCCAGCAGGCCGGTCAGATCCGCCTCCACATCCACATCCAGCGTCTCCGGCAGGATCCGCAAAGGAATATTGCCGGCCCTGGCCTGCGCCAGCATGTTTTCCAGCTCCGACCCGGAATCGAACACGGAGGAGAAGTCCACCGGCGCCCCCCGCTCGAAACCGATCAGGTACAGCCCCCCCTCCCCCGCAGGACCCAGCGCCATGCCGGAACACTCGTGGATGAAATCGAACGCCTCGTCCACCACTTCAGGGCGGATCATGGGGGAATCGGCGCCGATGATAACCAGGTCCTCCCCCCCCAGGCGCGCCGCATGGGCAAAGGAGCTGGACACTTTTTTATGGAATGACCCTTCCACCTGGGGAGTGAAAGTGAACTTTCGCTCCTCCCGCATGCCCAGCAGCAGGTCTGTCAATATCCGCCGCATATCCTCCTCCGCGCCGTGAGGGGAGAAATGCACATCGATGGTCTGGGCGCAGGTGCGGGTGGCCATAATGAAGGTGTCTTCCAGGAAAGCGCGATACAGGGCCAGGGTTCTTTTCTTGCCGATGGCGCGGGTCCTGGCCAGCCGGGTCTTCACCTGCCCATAAAAAGGCGCCCGGGCGAAGATGATGAGGGTCTTCATGGCATGGAAGATTGCTGGGAAAGTTCTCTGCGGCAAA
>Ga0224501_10001359_pt1 | contig 19042 bp, 20 predicted proteins | sample SF_Oct11_sed_USG_4_FD_169105 | JGI IMG/M metagenome (GOLD analysis project Ga0224501, IMG submission 169105) | Sediment microbial communities from San Francisco Bay, California, United States - SF_Oct11_sed_USGS_8_1 | ecosystem: Environmental > Aquatic > Marine > Sediment | place: USA...
TCCATTCAGGAACAGGGGGGCAGCTATGAGCGCGGCCAGAACGGGGACAAGAAACGCTTCAGGGAGCTTGAAGGAACCGAGGGAATACATCTTCCATACCCTCCATTTTGAGCAGGGAACAAACCAGCAGATCTCGCTCGCCAAATCCACCTTTCTACATATAATTTAGTCCCGCCATATGGAGAATTCAAATCAAGTTGGATGGCGTAAAACGCGGGTTTTCCCGCTGGGGAAGACCCATCTCTTGGACTTCGGCGTCGAATTGAACTATACTTCCCCGATGCGCCATATTCTATTGTTTATTCTGGCTTTGTCGGTTTGCGCCCAATCAGCCCGGGCGGAGGTGGTGTCTGTGCCTGTGGATGTGACGGTGCAGGTGAAGGAACAGAACCTTTTTGAGGCCCGCAAGGAAGCGGTGGACAAGGCCTTCAAGACCGCCGTCTATCGAGCCTCCATGGGGATCCTGCCCGCCGGTGGCGCCGCCCAGGAGGCCGAGCTGGAGGAGCGTGTGCTCTCCCGCGCCTCCGACTTTGTCGCCAGCTATAAGTTCCTCAGCGAGTCGATCGATTACTACAAGGGGACAATGACGGTCAATATGGAGGTGACCGTATACCTGGACCTGATATGGGAAAACCTGAAGGATGTTGGCGCCAGGGCCATACAGCGCAAAGGGAAAAAGCTGGTTACTCTAATCCATGAGGAGAGCCTGAGCTTTCTGGCAAAACGTGACTTTCTCCTTTTGCCCTCCCTTTCCGAGGAAGTGGTGGCCAGCGAGTTTCGTAAAAACGGGTTTATCGTCGACGACAGGAAGCAGGTCCATCAGGCCGGGCTGGGCCAGCTGGCCTTGCGCGCCACGGAGGGGGATCTGGAGGCGGCGGGAAAAATCGGCGAGGCATTGCACGCCGATCTTGTCATCGTCGGCAAGACCCTGGTGAAGATCACGAAGACATCCAATGGGGAAAAAGCCACAGCGGTAATCAAGGCCGCCCTTTGCACGGCCCCGGATGGCGACGCTCTGGCGGTGCGTCAGGAGTTCAGCGAAAACGAATCGGAGGACGGCTCCAGAGGTTCCCTGCTGGCCATACAGAAAACGGCTCAATACCTGGCCCGGGAGTTTCTGGCGGTGGCGGGTGTAACCGCGGCCCACTAGAGAACCATGGAAGAGTTTTTCCGCAAACCGTGGGTAAAGGCGCTGGCCGTTGTGGTGGGGATTTTTGCGGGGCTGCTCCTGATATACGCCGCCCGGGCGGCCCTGGCCCCTTTCGTCATAGCCTTCGGTCTTGCGTATCTTCTGGACCCGCTTATCGACAGGATGGAGACGTGGAAAATCGGACGCACATTCTCCATCCTCTCCCTTTTCGCCATCCTATCCCTGGGGGCCCTGGCGATGGCCACGTTCCTGATCCCCATGGCTCTGGGTCAGGTGGAAGCGGTGGCCAAAAACGCCCCGGTGTATATAGAGAGGGTGGAGGCCGCCGTGGCCCCGTTGATGGAGAGCTTCGCGCCGGGCGAGGACATCAGGCTGACGGAGCAGATGAAGGAAAATATCAGCAGCGTGGGGCAGCTGGCGCTCTCCGCGTTTCGGGCGGTGGTGGCGGGGATCTGGTCCGGGATCTCCGGGGCCATGGGGGTGGTGGTGGCCTTGTTCAACCTGGCCATCATCCCGGTGGCGACTTTTTATCTGTTGCGGGATTTCGACCGGATCATAGCCTGGGGCGCGTCCCGGGTGCCGCCGCGCCATAAGCCAAAAGTGTTCACACTGGCCAGGAGGCTCGACTCTGTGCTGGCGGCTTTTGTGCGGGGCCAGCTTATGGTGGCCTTCATCATGGCCGTCATCCTTTCCCTGGGGCTGCTGGTCATCGGCGTTCCCATGGGGTTTTTCCTTGGGGGGGCGGCGGGGCTGGCCAACATCGTCCCCTTCATGCCCCTGTTTGTGGGCTACCTGCCCGCCATGGCCCTGGTCTACGCCGACGGGGGAGGGATGGGTGGATTCATCGCCGTGTCGGTTCTCTTCGGTGTCTCCCAGGCTCTGGAAGGCTTCCTGATCACGCCCAAGATCCAGGGGGACGCGGTGGGGCTGCATCCCGTGGCCATCATGGCAGCCATGCTGGTGGGGGGGGTGTTCTTCGGCTTTATCGGTGTGCTGCTGGCGGCGCCGGCGGCGGCTATGATCAAGGTGCTTCTGGAGGATATCGACCAGGGATATATGGAATCCAGTTTTTTTATGGAGCAATCCCCCCAAAAGGCGCCTGTTCCCCCTGAGCCGAAAGAGTCATAATCCCCGCGCCGGAGTCGATCTCGAAGACGAAGAGGGAGAGATAGCTCATCCCCACAATGGCGCTGACAGAACCCCGTCCCTGGAAATCCATCACCACCGCCTGAACCCCCAAAGCCTCCGCCCCGCCCACCTTCACGCTGCGCAGCGTCACCACGGGAACCTGGGTTCGCCCGGCGCCGGTGGCTATCCATGTTTTCGGGCACTTTGCGATGTCATGCCCCAGCGCCCTGGCCAGCTTGGTGGTGATGGCCACCAGATCCGATCCCGTGTCGATGATGGCCATCCTGGAGGCCTTGCCGTCGAACCTGGCCATGGCCCGCATCTGGCCGTCGGAAGGCTCGAACTCTATGGTGGCCCGGCCGCGGGCGGTGGCCCCCCGCTGCTGGCGCTGGGGGGTCTGGTAGATGTTTTCCACCCGCATCTCCACAGCGCTGGAGCGATACATCTCCGGAATGGCCGCCAGGGAATTGGACGCCCGGACGGCGCCCTGGCCATCGGTCCATCGATAAACCTTGTCATGCCCGGCAGTGGCTGCGGCGATCATGGCCAGCAGGACCAGGACTTTCACTGTCAGTCCGCCACGACGAAGGACTGGGGGAAGCCTTGCCGTATGGCGTCCTCCAGGGCGCCGTTGGCCTGGCCCATATCATCAAAAGGCCCGATCTGCACCCGGAACAATGTTTCCCCCATGGAGCTTTGGGTGGGCTGGAACCGGATATTCTCCCTGGGATAGGGAAGACGGTCGCGAACCCGTTCCGCGTTTTCGCGAACACCAAAGGCCCCCACCTGCACCCAGAAAACACCGTGATAAAAGTCCGGCGCCGGGTTCACCGCTTCCGGGGGCGCTCCTGCGGGCCCCGGCCTTCCCTCCGCCAGGGCGGTGATGGTCACCATGGTGGTTCCCTCCTCCACAATGCCCATCAGCCGGGCGGCGGCGTGGGAGAGGTCGATGATCCTGTTGTGGGCGAAGGGGCCCCGGTCGTTGATCCGCACCACCACCGTCCTGGAGTCATCGATCCTTTTCACCTCCACCACGCTGCCCAGGGGGAGGGTTTTATGGGCTGCGGTCATGCCGTGCATGTCATAAATCTCGCCGTTGGCGGTTTTCTTGCCGTGGAAATTGGGGCCATACCAGGAGGCGACACCGGTCTCCATATACCCTGCGGCGCTGGAGAGGGGGTAATAGGTTATTCCATTGATGGTGTATGGCTTGCCGCCCCGCCGAAGCTGGGAGGGGCCGGGCTGGGAAGAGCTCGGCTTTTGGGAAACCCTCTCCGGGTGTTTGGATATCTTGTGGGCTGGCGCGCAGGCCCAGGAGGCCACAACCAGACCCGCCACCGAGACCGCAGCCAAGGCTATTTTTTGAGTCCTGGGTTTTTTCGGGCTATAATTCATAAAAACCATGCATGATGTTAACACGTTAAAAAGAACCTGCTTTCCGGCGCCATCGCCGGACCAGCGCCTGCTCAGGATCATTTTCCGGGTAAATCCGGTGGATATCAGCTATATGGTCATGACCCTGGAAGCTTATGATTATATCGCCATCCCCCGCACCATCGACCAGGTGAACGGGATCATGGAGGCTCTTTGCTCCCCCGATTACTATGAGGAGGTCAAAAGCCTTATCACCGCCCTGGCGGAGGAGTCCCCCGGGCTTGCCATCATAGCTGGCTGATCTCCGGCCCCTCGGTCTCCTGGTTCAGGGTGACTTCCCCGGCGGCGCCCGCCTTGGCCCCCACCGGGTTTTTGGTGACGGTGAACTTGACCGAGTCCCCCACCCCCACCGCTTCCCAGTCCGCGTTGGTCAGGTGGGTCAGGTGGAAGAAGAAGCTGGCGCCATCGGCCCTTTTTATAAATCCGAAACCCCGATCCGGGATCAGCGCCTCCACCATGCCATCATACATGGCCGCTTCCTCCCCGTTCTCCTCCTTGGCCAGGCTGTTGATCCCGGCGCTGGTGTATTCGCGCATCTGCTCCTCTTTTTGTTCGGCGAACTTGGAGCGGCACACCTCGCAAAAATACGGCTGGCCGTTGCGCAGCCGCATGGTGGTGGTGGTCAGCCGGGCGCCTTCGTGAAGGGGGGAGCGGCATTCCACTTCCATCTCCACCGGGGCCCAGGCGATCCGTTCGATCATGTCGTTGAGCCAGATGATATGGAAGTCTTTCAGTTTTTTCGGGTCCTGCCGGTCCGAATACATCTTGGCGCAGGATTGGCGGATGGAGACGATGGCCACCTGCTTGCCCAGCTGGCGGACTTTCTGGAACAGGGGGAAGTAATCCTTGTCCCCCACCACGGCCACGGCCAGGTCGTATCCCGAAGGGATGGCGGCGTAATATAGCATGCTGGCGGCCAGGGCGATGTCCACGCATTTTTCCCTGGGGGAAAACGGGTCGTCCGCCTCCCTGTCGTCGTGGAGGATGCGCCGGTCCGCATAGTCGATGGGGAAAGCCTCCACTTCGTAATGGTAGTCCTCCCGCAGCATGGTGAAGAAATCTTTTCTTTTCCTGGCCCGGTCCTCGTCCACCAGGTCGTAATTTATCGGGTATGAACCGAAAAGGAAGGTCCGGGTGACATCCAGGCTCCCCAGCCCGTTGCGCTGGGAAAGCTCCGACGTGATGGATTTGGGCAGTGCGCCGTAGTCGATATGAAAGCCGGGATGGTTGGATTCTTTAGCTAAATGTCGAAGATTTGAATAAAGCCAGGTCCCATCGATAAAAACCATTACTTTGGCCACAAAAACTCCTGCTGTGGTAATAAAATTTATTTATTACAGGCCCCCCCGAGCCTGAAATTATCATTAATAAACCTTTAAAATTTACCACAACCCATTTTTATAGTCAATCTCGCCTATCATTAGACAGCAAGAATAAACGCGGGTCGATCCCATACTGCTTTATCTTCTCCTGCAGGTTCTTGCGGGCCAGCCCTATGGCCTCCGCGGTTCTGGAGATGTTTCCATTGTTCCTGCCCAGCGCCTTTTGCAGATACTCCTTCTCCCAGGCGCCCCTGGCCACCCGCAGCGGGGCCAGCGTTTCCTCCGCCTCCAGCGTGGTGGGCACGGCCACTCCCGCCGGTGTCATCCCCTCCGGCAGGTCCGCCAGCGAGATCGACTTTCCCGCGCAGATCACCACCGCCCGCTCCATGACGTTTTCCAGCTCCCGGATGTTGCCGGGCCAGGGATGGGCCGCCATCACCGCCAGCGCCTCGTCGGTGATAGACACGATATCCTTGTTCATCTCCTCCCGATACTTTTTAAGGAAATGATAGGCCAGCGCCGGGATATCCTCCGGACGATCCCGCAGGGGCGGCACCGTGAGGGTGATCACGTTGAGCCGGTAGAAAAGGTCGTCCCGAAAATTGCCCCGGCTCACCTCTTCGGCCAGATCCTTGTTGGTGGCAGAGACGATCCGGGTGTTGGTCCTGATGGTTTTTGTCCCTCCCACCCGGGTGAACTCCAGCTCCTGGAGCACCCGCAATAGCTTCACCTGGGTGGAGGGGGAAATCTCGCCGATCTCGTCCAGGAACAAAGTACCCATATCCGCCATCTCGAAGCGACCCTTGCGCATGGCCATGGCCCCGGTGAAAGAGCCCTTTTCGTGGCCGAACAGTTCCGACTCCAGCAAAGCCTCCGGCAAGGCGGCGCAGGATACGGTTATGAAGGGCTGGTCCGCCCTGGGGCTTTTGTAGTGGATGGCCCGGGCCAGCAGCTCCTTGCCCACTCCGCTCTCCCCCTGGATCAGCACCGTGGAGTTGGTGGGGGCCACGCTTTCGGCCAGTCGCAATGTCTTTTTTAGCTCATAGGACTTGCCCACCATGAACTGCCCTTCGGTGAAGCGGTTGAGTTCCTCGCGCAGCATGACGTTCTCGTGGCGGATCCCCTGCACCTCGAATATTTTCCGGATCAGCAGCACCACCTCCTCCGGCTCGAAGGGGCGCAGAAGATATGAATATGCGCCTTTTTTTATCGCCTCGATGGCGGTGGGGATGGAGCCGAACGCGGTGACGATCACCACATCGGTGGAGGGCCACTGTTTTTTCACCTCCGCCAGAAGCTCCAGCCCGTTCATCTCCGGCATCATCAGGTCCGCCATCACCAGGTCGAAGGGCGCCTCCTCCAGCATCTTCAGGGCGGCGCGGGCCCGGTCCGCGGTTTCATGCTCCCATCCGTTCCGCTCGATCAGCACGGAGAGAAGCTCGAGGTTTTCGTGGCTGTCGTCCACCACCAGGATTCTTTTTTCACTCATGGCGCTATTGTGCCTTATCGAAGGGGAAAAGTCACTTTGCAGGGGGATGAGGATCTGGTATTGGCCGGTTATAATAGTTGGATATATTATACCGGCAGTTTCTGGATGGGGCGGGATTGTCCACAAAGCCCGAACAAATATGGAATCCTGGGCGATCTGCCAGTAAATGATAAGATGTCTTTATGTCAGGATCGTATCCATCGCCGACGGGCAGAGCGAAGATGCCCTGCCATATGGTCGGGATGGGCGGATTTGAACCGCCGACCCCTCGCTCCCGAAGCGAGTACTCTACCAGACTGAGCCACATCCCGATGGAAAGACTGTAAGCGAGTTAATGTATCACCCTGGCCTGCCGCTAGCAAGGGAAATTAAATCAGCCATACAGATCCAAGCCCTGTGGCGGCCTTTTTGCTCTTCGGTACAATTCGGAACAGAACATAAAAAAAATGTTGTAAATAAGACAAGGAATGCTAAAATATTTATATTGGAATAGACATATCAAAAAAGAGGTCTACTTCACTGCTGGACTGTCTGACTTTTAGGCGCGGGATGACGAAGTTAAATTTTGCTAAATTATCAAACACATATGTGGCATACCTGGCCTTTTGTTCCGGTCTGTTGCTCATGGCCAGCGACGCCAGCGCCTTCTCTCTCGGGAAAATCCGTGTCACCGGCGCTTATGAGGAATCGTTCAAGGCCGAGATCCCCGTGCGGACCGATGGAAAAGCCGGTCTTTTCGCCCACATTGGCCAAGAAGAGGATTACGAGAGGATAGACGCGGACCGGCCTGAATTCCTGGACCATTTCAAGATTTCCGTGGAGGACCATCCCCTGCACGTGGGCCAGAAAATAATCTACATAAGCTGCGACGAACCCATATACCAGCCCTCGTTCAATCTGCTGATCATCGCCAGATTGGGTGGCGGCATGATTATGGAAAACTATTTCCTGGCGCTGGACCTGCAAAAGAATGTATCCCTTAGCCTCCCCACTCCAAGAAAAAGCAAACAGGCTCCCATGACCCCCGAGGAAAAAGAGGAGCTGAACAAGGTGGCGGAGATGATGCGCTCCCTGCGGCCGGGGCAGGAGCCGCTGTCCGATGAGGCCTATGCTTCCCAGGTCACAACGGAAAAAAACTCCTCGTTGCTGGACCAGATCCGGAAGGAAGAGGAGATGGAAGTGGCCAAGGCCAGCAACATGAGCAGACCCACCGCCCCGGTGCGGCAAAAGACCCCGCCCCCCCAGAAACCATCCTTGCAGCCCCAGGTCGCCTTGGCTGTTCCCACTCCCTACACTCCACCCCCTCCGATCCAGCGGGCCCCCATGCGGCCACTGGAGGAATCCCCCGTGGTTCTGGCGGCGATGAACCCCAACGAGAGTGTATTTGTGGTGCTGGGCATGGAGGCTCCGGTGGAAGCCGCGCCGAAGGAGGAGCCGACAGCGATACAAACCGCCGATCTGGCGGCGCCTGTGGAAAAGGCCTCCGCGCCGTCCACCGGGGGGCGGCATAAGGTGCTGGCCCATGGCATCGCCGGGAGCGGATTTGACACGAACCAGATGGAGTTGGAGCGGATCCAGATCGTGAAGGTGGAACCGAGAGACCGACAGCAGGTGGAGCTGGAAGCCATGGCGCTGACCGAGCCGAATCCCGCGCCGCCGCCACCGGCCGCCTCTCCGGTCAAAGCCCCCACCCCCGCCAAGGCCGCAAAACCGACCCAAACCGCCTCTGTCAGCCGGGTGTTTTCTTCCTCCGGCTCCGGCCACAAGCCAGCCACCAGCCCGACAAGAGCCAGCGTGTCTGGTGGTGGTTACAGGGTTGTTCGGGGCGATAACCTTTTCAAGATAGCCGCCCAGCTGGGCTTTGGCTCTGGCGAAAGCCTGCAAAAGGCGGTGGTGGCCCTTTGGATGGAAAACGAGGAGAGCTTCATAAACGGAAACATGAACGGGATCAATCCCGGCGCTCCTTTGGATTATTCCGGGGTGCGATCCAGAATGGAGACGCTGACCGGCCATCAGACCCGGCGTCTGATAACAGACCAGTGGCGCCAGTGGAAAGGGGAAAAGGTTGTGGCCTCTTCTTCCATGGACAGGCCGACGCCCAGGGTGGCCATGGCTGTGGAAAAAGTCGCCAAACCCACCAGCCAGATAAAACCCAGGGCCTCTTCCTCACCCGAGAAGGCGACCACCAACGGGCGAGAGACGAAACCAAAATCAGGCGCCAGCGGCAAGCCTTATGTCGTGCATGTGGCCTCGTTCAAATCCCCAGACCACTCCGCCGAGTATGTGCGTCTTTTGCGGGCCAAGGGGTTTAACGCTTTTGAGATAGTAAGCCAGGTTCCGGGCAAGGGGGTTTGGCGGCGGGTGGTGGTGGACCGGATGGAGCAGATGGAAGAGGCCAAATCCCTGGGGAAGACCCTGAAGAAAAATTCGATCTCCAAATACACCCAGGTGCTCAAGCTCCCTTACGCCATCAGCATAGCCGGCCCGGTGGAGGAGACCGCGGCCAGGAATATGCTCAAGCAATACGAGGACAAGGGCCTGGCGCCCTATGCGCTGCGTGACCAGGCGGCGGGGGGATACAACATACTGGTGGGCGCATACCCCACCGCAGACAACGCCAGGGGGGATCTGGCCCTGCTTTCCAAGCTTGATTTGCAGCCAAAAATAGTGCAACCTTAAGCCTTCCAACTTTTTTTCAACCTAACTCTTTTTTCAGACTGATGGTAGAGATACGAGCTTTTAAGGGAATCGTTTACAACTGGGAGAATATGGACGCCGTGGACCCGGTCCTGGCCCCTCCCTACGACGTTATCAATCCGGATCAGCAGGAGGCTTTGTACCAGAAGAGCCCAATAAACGTGGTGCGCCTTATCCTGGGGAAGCAATTTGCTGAGGACAATGACCAGAACAACCGCTATACCCGCTCCGCCGCGGACCTGGCCCAATGGATGGAGCAGGGGACGCTCAAACCGTTCCCCCTGTCCGCGCTGTACGTCTATTCCCAGGAATATGACATCGAAGGCGCCCGGCTGAACCGGATCGGGTTTATATGCAGGCTCAAGCTGGAGGAATACGGCAAAGGCCAGGTTTTCCCCCACGAGCGCACACTCTCCGGCCCGAAGACGGACCGGCTGAACCTCACCCGGGCGTGCAGGATGAACTTCTCCCAGATATTCGGGTTGTACGAGGATCCGCAGCTGGCGTTGGACAAGCTGCTCGAAGAGCAGATGAAAAAAGCCCCCCCGGCGGTGGAGGCGGAGCAGGACGGAGTTATCCACCGGATGTGGCCTGTTTCCGACCCGGACTTTATCACAAAAGCCCAATCCTTCATGGCGGACAAGGATATGGTGATCGCCGACGGCCACCATCGCTATGAAACCGCCCTGAACTATCGCAACGAACGCCGCCAGCAGGAAGGCGGGGCCGCAGGGGAATACGACTGCGCCCTTGTGTTTCTTTCCAACACCCACGGGCAGGGCTTCACCGTGCTTCCCACCCACAGGTTCGTCCTCAAGTCGGATATTTCCGCCGACGAGGCGCTAAAGACCCTGGCTTCCGACTTCGAGATATCGGACATGCTGCAGGTATCCCAGGAAGAGGCGGCGGGTTTCATGGCCAGGCTCAAGGAAGCGGGCAAGGAGGCGGTGGCCTATGGCATGTACACAGGAAAGGGCGCCATGCGGCTGCTGAAACTGAAAAAGGACGCTCCTTTGCCCAATCCGCCAGGGTCGGACCGGATCGATATGCTGCGAAAACTGGATGTGACCATATTGCAGGAGCTGATTCTGACCAAGGCGCTGGACATCACCCGAGAGAAGGTGGAGGCCGGGGGCCATATCTATTACACAATCCACGCCGCGGACGCCATGAAAAAGGTGGACGAGGGGACGGCCAAAATCGCCTTTCTCATGAACCCCACCGGGATCGACCAGGTGATGGACATAGCCAGAGGAGGCGGGACCATGCCGCAGAAATCCACCTATTTCTATCCCAAGCTCATCTCCGGCCTGGTGTTCAATCCGCTGTAGGCCCCGGAACCTGCTCCAATAGCCAATGAAAGTAACCACCGCCAGGTTCATAAAATCCGCCGCCACGCGGGAGCAGTGGCCCCCCCTGGGGCTGGACGAGATCGCCTTTGCCGGGCGCTCCAATGTGGGGAAGAGCTCGCTGATCAATTCGCTGGTGGGCCGCAAGAGCCTGGTGAAGGTGAGCAAGACCCCCGGCAAAACCCAGCTGCTCAATTTTTTCGTCATCAACGAAAAGTTCACCTTTGTGGATATGCCCGGCTATGGTTTCGCCAACGTCCCCAAGGATGTGCGGCTGGGCTGGGGGACGATGGTGGAGAGCTATCTGCAGCACAGCCCCAGCCTCAAAGGGGTGGCGGCGCTGCTGGATATCCGCAGGACTCCCAATGATGATGACCTGAACCTGCTCGAATGGCTCTCCGCATACTCCGCCCCGTTTGTGCTGGTGTTCACCAAGGCGGACAAAACCCCAAAGACCCGCCGGGGGAAAATGATCAAGGAATGTCTGGCCGCCATCGCAGGGCTGGACAGGACCATGATAGGCCACGTGCTATACTCCTCCCACACCGGCGAGGGGCGCCAGGAGCTTTGGGCGGCGATAAACAGGTTGCGGCAAGGCCCGGGGAGAAGCTAGCTTCCCGAAGAAGCCAGCTTCCCGAAACCAGCTTCCGGAAGCGAACTTTCCCCCCAACGGCAGGGGCGCGGACAGAGGCTGTTTTTTCTATCTGCCCAGGGCCGCGAACAACCCTTCGATCTTCTCCTTGCTCTTTATCCCCTTTTCCGACTCCACACCGCTGGCCATGTCCACGCCCAGGATGCCGGGCATGGCCGCGGCCTGGGCCACGTTTTCCGGGTTGATTCCCCCGGCGATGAATATGGGCGCCGGGGAGGAGGCGGTAATCTGGCTGGCCAGTTCCCAGTCGCTCTGCTCTCCCGTCCCGCCATAAAGCCCGCCTGCCACGGTGTCGAGCACAAATCCGTCGGCGCCGGCTTCCACATAAAGTTTCATCCGCTCCAGGATACTCTCCGGCGTTTCGGCGGTATCCCCTCCGGCGGGGGGCAGATGGATCGATTTGTATATCACACCCCCGGTTTCGTCCTTCAACGCCGCCAGGTCCTCGGGAGTCTCGTTGCCGGTAAGTTGTATGGCGTAGGGATCAAGCTCCATCACAGCGTCCACGATCTCCTCCAGCGGCGCGTTCCATGTGAGCAAAAACGCCCTGTCCCGATGCTTCTCGAAGATTGGCCGGGCCGCTTCCATCTCCAGGGATCGGATGGAGGCCTCCACCTGATACACCACTCCGATAAAATCAGCCCCCAGGGCGATGGACATGTCCGCATCGGCCAGGCTGGTCTGGCCGCAGATCTTCACTTTTATTTCGTTCGACAAAACTATCTTCCCTTTCTCGTATTTTCATGGATCACCCGAAGACCCTCCAGGGTCAACCGGCTTTCCAGCTTGTTGATTGTTTCAGACGCTTCGGCCACCAGCCTGGCTTCTCCGCCGGTGGCGATGACGGTCACCTCTTCGCCCAACAATGGTTTTATCTTTCTCACAATACCATCCACCATGCTGACGAATCCATAGAACATTCCGGATTGCATGGAATTAATCGTGTTGGAGCCAATGACGGATGGGGGCTTGGCAAGCTCCACCCGAGGCAGCATGGCGGTGTTCACCGACAGCGCAGCCAGGCTCATGGACATCCCCGGCGCTATGGCCCCGCCCAGATACTCGTTCTGGGCGCTCACCACATCGAAGGTTATGGCGGTGCCGAAATCGACAATGATCAGTGGCGGCTTGTACAGCGATATGGCCCCGGCGGCGTTGGTTATTCTGTCCGCGCCCACCTCCCTGGGATCGTCCACCTTGACAGAAATCCCGGTTCGCACTCCCGGCCCCACCACCAAAGGCTGGACACCGAAGAACCGCTTGCAAAAATGGACGAAATCCGGAAGCAGGGGCGGAACCACACACGATATGGCCGCGGCCCCGATGGAGGAGAACTCCATCTGCTCCAGCCGGAAAAGCTCCTTTATGGTTATGGCCAGTTCATCCTCGGTCCGGCGGGTTTTGGTGTGGATACGCCAGTCGGCGAGAAACTCGCGCCCCCGGTACACCCCCATCACGACATGGGTGTTGCCAATATCCACCACCAGAAGATCGCTACCCATCTGTTCTCCAGGATTCCCAATCAAGCTTATGGGCGGTGAAATGTCGCCTCGCCGCTGGATACGCTGATGATCGATCCGTCGTCGATCCGCACCAGCAAGGCGCCATGGCCATCCACTCCCTCCGCCTTTCCTTTAATCACATCCCCGGCTCCCTGGATAGTAACCTCCCGCCCCATCAGGGGAAGGGCCAGCCGCCGGTACCTGACCATAATATCCTTCAGCCCATCGCTTGCCAACAATTCTAACGCCGGTTCAAGACAATTTAGAAAAAAAGCCAATACAAACTCCCTGGTGGCTCTCTTTCCGGTTTCGATCAGCAGCGAGGTGGCCACGGAGCCGAGATCCCCTGCGAAAGCTTCTTGGGCGCAGTTCACGTTGAGCCCCACCCCTATGACGGCGAATTTCTCCTCCCCGGCGCTCTTAAGCTCCGTCAGGATCCCCGCCACCTTTTTCTCGTTGAGCAAAAGATCGTTGGGGTATTTGATGACGGGCGCCACGGCGTATCCCGCCTCCAGCGCCTCCGCCAGCGCCACCGCCACCGCCAGGGTGACCACCGCCGGATTGGCCAGCCCTTCCGGCATGGCCCACGCCAGGCTGAAGGTCAGGTTCTCCCCCGGTCGGGAGAGCCATGAGCGCCCCATCCGCCCGCGCCCCATGGTCTGGTTCTCCGCCATCACCAGCAGGCGCTCCACTTTAGGCTGGGTGAGGCGGAAAGACATCCAGTCGTTGGTGGAGCCGGTTTCATCCAGGAAATATGGGTCGCGTCCCAGATATTTTGTGTCCAGCGCTTCCAGGAATGCGCTGGTATCGATCCGTCCGGTCATTTCAGGATATGGTATGTGTCCGCGTGCTTCAGTTCTGTCCAGTCGATCTTCCCCGGGGGGGTCCGGAACTTGTATGGGTTGGTGTCGTCCTCATGGCAGGGGACGCAAACGGTCCTTCCCTTGAAAGGCTCGATCTGCCCCTTCTGCTTCATGGTTCGCGGACGGTTTGCCAGATCTTTTTTCTTGTGGATCTCATTCCACCCCCCCGCGGCGCCATGGCAGCTTTCGCATCCCACGCCCTGCAGGTATGGGTCCGGCTTCTCCATGGAGTATCCTCCATCGTTCCATCCTGTGACGTGGCACGGCATGCATGTTTTGTCCATGGTATAGTCCGTGGCCGGTTTAAGCCCGGCTTCCTTCTTCTCCTTTTCCCTGGCTCCAGGCGCCAGGTTCTGGAACGCTTTGGCGTGTTTGCTGGTTTTCCAGGTGTCGAAGATTTCCTGGTGGCATTCCCCGGCGCAGGGGAGCGGCCCCAGGTATCCCCGCTCCTGGGCATGGCCCGGCCCAGCCAGGGCAAAAAGACCCAGGACTGTAATGTAAATTACACCTAGCGTCCGGACAGTCATTTTATATTCATTCGCTTCCCAGGACCCATCCCATGCGGGGGACAAGCCCATCTGGTTGGGTTATCATATCATGATTGATATACAATATGGCCAGCATGGCGATATATGGAGCGGGCGAATGAAGAAAAAGTGGATATATCTGGATAATGCCGCCACAAGCCATCCGAAGCCCAAAGCGGTGGCCGCCGCCATGGCCAGGGCTGTGGTGCATAGCGCCGGAAATCCGGGACGCGGCTTCCACAAGACAGGTCTGGCCGCCACCAGGGCTCTTTTCCACGCCAGGGAAACCATATCAGACTTTTTCGGGCTGTCCCATCCGGAAAGACTGATCTTTACCCGAGGCGCCACGGAAGGGATGAACCTGATTATCAAGGGGCTTGCGCCCCCCGGTGGACGGGTGGCCATCTCCCGCCTGGAGCACAACTGCGTCATCCGCCCGCTGGAGACGATGAAAAAGCGCAAAGTGGTGGTGGAATACGCCCCATGCCTGGAAAACGGAACCCCGGATCCTGAGCGGATACCGGAGGTGGATATGCTGATCACCACGGCGGCCAGCAATGTCACCGGCGCCCTGGCGGATATCGACACACTGGCGGAGGCGCATCGCGGCAGGAAGTCCCTTCTGGTGGTGGACGCGTCCCAGGCGGCGGGGCCTATCCCCATGCCGTGGGCGGACAAGGTGAGCGCCTGGGTGGCGCCTGGCCATAAAGGGCTGCTGGGGCCCCAGGGGATCGGCATCGCCTGGTTCGCTCCGGGGGTGGAGCCGGAGCCTCTGGTGGAAGGGGGCACCGGATCCGCCTCGGACCTCCCTGTCACTCCCCCCTTCTGGCCGGACAGGCACGAGGCGGGAACCATAAACACCCCAGGTGTGGCGGGGCTGCTGGCGGGAATCAAGTACATCGCCGCCAGGGGGGCGCAGGCAATTCGTGAGCATGAGATCGCCCTTTGCTCCATGGTTTTAGAGGCGCTGGGAAACCATCCCCGCATAGAGCTGTACCCCCCTCATGACCCGCGGCAAAGGGGGAGCCTGGTCTCTTTCAATGTGAAGGGGATGGATTGCTCCCAGGTGGCGGAGCTGCTGGATCGCAAGGGGGTGGCGGTGCGCGCCGGATTGCATTGCAGCCCCCAGGCGCATCGGTTTATGGGGACGTTTCCCGGAGGGGCGGTTCGCGTCACCCCGGGGCCCTTCACCACCAAAGCCCAGATCCGGCTTTTTATCTCCATCCTCTTCGGGATCATCGGCAAGCCATGAACCACCCGCAGGTGTATGCCGTGTTCGAAAACACCCACGCAACCTTGAAAGCGGAGAAGACACTGAAGAAAGGGGGATTATCGCCGCGCACCGCCATGAAACCTTCCGGCATAGGCCCCGGCTGCCAGATGGCGCTCACCTTGCCCCAGGTTTCCGCCTCGCTGGCGTATCACCTCTGCCGGGAACAGGGGATGCGCCCCCCCCGGTTTTTCAAGCCTGGGCAGGGGGGCCACTGGGAGGAATATCTGGATCTGGAAGAATAATCGACCCCGGTGGTCCTATCGTCTTCGCCTTTTTTCAGGCTCGTAAACTTTCACCAGATCCTTGAACGTCATCTCCCATTCATAGGCGCTAAGCCCTTCCGGCTTGATATATCCCTCGATGGTCACCTTCTTGCCGAAATGGCTTTGCAGCACGCCATAATCCGGATCCTTGATGTAATAGGTGCTCTTCTTGCCGCGTTTTTTTGTTTCCACCACCAGTTGCACCTGTCCATCGCCATATTCCATCAGCAACCCTGTCATCTGGGAGGGTTTGATATTGTTGTTGCGTTTTACCTTCACCTCGGTGGCGTTGAGCATTATAGGTGCAGAGCTTTTTGGGACGGCGATAATCAGGAAGAAGACCTTTTTGCGGTTGGAGCTTCTTCCCATGAGCCGCTCGTGACGATAGGTCATGTTCACCGTCAGCAAATCTTCTTCCTCCTCCACGCTCTTTAACGACATGCTGAACTGATCCAGAGGCTGGGAGAAGATGGCGATCAGCATCTTTCCCTGGTAGTTGAACTTCCTGAATTTCCGCTTCACCTGCCCCAGCCTGTATTCGTCGTATCGCCCTTTCAGTGTTTCATATTGCCCCAGGAACCTGTCGAACTCCTCGGTGGAGCGAATGGCCCGCAGGTATGGCGGACGCAGGTTTGGCTCTCCGGAGAGATTTGTGGTGAAATAACCTTCATCCTGCTGGAATATCCGGACCGCCTTGGCGGAGGCGGGGATTGGGCTGACAATTAGGATCGATAGAAAAATGGGAAGAATTCTGATAGTCAATTTTATCCTTTTCCGTTAGCGAATGGCAGGTCCAAAGTACCCGGAACCCGGCCTTTGAGGCTTCTGCCGAAATGGTTATAGGCCCGCTCTGTGGCGATTCGGCCCCTGGAAGTTCGTTGTATGAATCCCTCCTGGATCAGGAAAGGCTCGAACACATCCTCGATGGTGTCCTTGTCCTCGCCGATGGCCGCAGCCAGCGACTCTATCCCGGCGGGGCCACCGCCGAAATCGTCTATCAAGGTCAGCAGAAGTTTGCGATCCATCTTGTCGAATCCCTGCTGGTCCACCTCCAGCATCTGCAGCGCCTCGTCCGCCACCTGGATGTTGATCATACCATCGGCGCGGACCTCGGCGAAATCCCGTATCCGCCGCAACAGCCGGTTGGCCACCCTGGGGGTGCCCCTGCTGCGGGAGGCGATCTCCCTGGCGCCGGATTGGTCTATGCTGGTTTTCAGGATTTTTGACGATCGCTTTATTATAGTGGTCAGTTCATCCACCGTGTAAAAGTCGAGCCGGTGGATGATGCCAAACCTGTTGCGCAAAGGGGAGGTCAGCAGTCCGGCCCGGGTGGTGGCCCCCACCAGCGTGAAATGGGGCAGCGCCAGGTTGATCGACCGCGCCGCGGGGCCCTGGCCGATGACGATATCGATCTTGAAGTCCTCCATGGCAGGATACAGGATCTCCTCCACGGCGGGATTGAGCCGGTGGATCTCGTCTATGAACAGGATCTCCCCTTCCGAAAGCCCGGTCAGGATCGCCGCCAGGTCTCCCGCCCGCTGGATCACCGGGCCTGCGGTGGTTTTCAGCGGGCCCCCCATCTCCTGGGCGATGATGTGGGCCAGGGTGGTTTTCCCCAGCCCCGGCGGACCATAAAAAAGACAATGGTCCAACGCCTTTTGCCGGTTGCGGGCCGCCGTGATGAACACACGCAGGTTTTCCTTCAGCTTCTCCTGGCCAATATACTCCTCCAGGCTGGTCGGGCGCAGCCCGGCCTCGGCGCCTAGCTCATCGGCGGATTCGAAAACCGGGTCTGTAAGACGTGTTTCGGACATTCACCAATTATAAGGCATATCCGCCAAAGGCCAAAACTCCAAGAGAACCCGGCATGGCTTTTATGGCCACCGTCTTATTCCATCAAAGCCGCTTAACCACGATGGCGCCTTCCGGATTGTCCAGAAGCAGGGTCCTGTTGCGCCCCTGCCAGAACTTGAAAAACGCTTCTTTCTCCTCCCGGTTGGCGGTTCCCTGGATCACTTGCGGCATGAAGGCCGATCCCGCCATCTCCTCCTGGGTCATGGGGATCCGGGAAGGCTCGGCGCGAACCTCCACCTCGGCGCCGGTGTCTTTCCGGCGGAACCGGGCGGTGATGAAGCCAGGCTGGCTTTCCAGGGTTTCGTCATAGGTGAACAGGTTGTCCCGTCCATATTTGCCGGCAAGGCCGTGGAATCCGGTCTCCGTGGCGGCGCCGGTGATATAACCGATGACCTGGCCGATGGGGCCGTTGGCGCCATTGGTCCGGCCACCGGCGAAGCGAACCTCCACCTGGCCACGCACTGGGACATCATCCGGATATAACGCCGCCAGGCCGTGCTTGGCCATCATGAACGCCGAGGCCACGGAGACGCAGGCATGGCCCGCCAGCCGCACGCAATCCTCGAAGCGATATTCGATGGCCGCGTCCTCCTCCACGGCGCCCAGGGTCCAGGCCAGAGGATCCTTCAGCAGGATAGGCTCCACGCGATCGAAAAAATCCTGTTTCCATCCGCTTTTCACTTCCGTCATTTCGCCGCTCCCTGTTGCGCGGCGTTGTTAAGGTCCCGCATCAGCGCCTCCATGTCCGCGTTGGAGACAGCGGCGGTCACCTTCACGCTCTGGGCGCCGCCGCAGCATGAATCGACCTTGTGATCGTTGAACACCTTCATGGTTTGCGGATAAAGCCGCACCACGTCATTTATTATCATGTCTTCAGTAATCAGGCTCACATATTCCTCCATTGAATGTACCTATGAATATAAACCAGCTTGCGGGCATGCCCCATGACTTTTATCCGACAAAGGCCAATCGGCGGCGCTTGTGGTAAGCTTTCCGGATGACCAGGAAAGTTGACGCATGGGCCAAGGTGAACCTTTCCCTCAGGGTGACGGGGAAACGGGAAGATGGATACCATCTGATATCCTCCATCTTCTCCAAGGTGGGACTGGGCGATACCCTGGCCATCACCGCCACACAAGACGGCGCCGTGCGTGTCGAATGCTCCGAGCCTGGCGTGCCATGCGACGAGACGAACCTGGCGGTCAGAGCGGCTATGGCTCTGCAGCCGATGGCCCGCCCGGGGCTGGGAGCGCGGATAGAGATAACCAAGCGGATCCCGGTGGCAGCGGGGCTGGGGGGGGGAAGCTCCGACGCGGCGGCGGCGCTGCAGGCGCTGAATGAAATCTGGGAGGTGGGCCTGGAGCCTGACAAACTGGCGGAGCTGGCCCTTGGGCTGGGGGCGGACGTCCCCTTTTTCCTGGGGAGCCCGATGGCCCATGTGCAGGGGATCGGCGAGAAGATCACCCCTCTTTCTCCCAGGCGCACCATCCCGATGATCCTGGCCAATCCCGGATTCGGCATCAGCGCGGCGGAGGCCTA